>Ga0209628_10002522_pt1 | contig 12476 bp, 9 predicted proteins | sample TergutCu122P4_FD_187285 | JGI IMG/M metagenome (GOLD analysis project Ga0209628, IMG submission 187285) | Cubitermes ugandensis P4 segment gut microbial communities from Kakamega Forest, Kenya - Cu122 P4 (SPAdes) (version 2) | ecosystem: Host-associated > Arthropoda: Insects > Digestive system >...
ATTCAGTAAATAAAAGAAAAACAGTCAAATGATAAAACAGTTTAGGCTGTTTTTCTTTTTATAAGATATTTTTTCAAGTTTAGCCTTTCTTTTTTGTTGTTTTTCCGACGAACACTCAATGGATTTTTAGTTTAGGGTGTTCATTTTCACGTCAAAATACTGATTGACTGAGTTTTATTTTATTTCTTATTGTAATTAAGCTGTTTATTTCTTTTTGACTTTTTCCACTTTATCAATCATTCTCACGGCATTGGCTGTGTGGATTCCAAGAAATATCCAAAGGATTTCTGTTTGTTTATGCTTACAATCAGCCCCTTTACTTCTCCACCTTGAAAACGGATGGTTTGTTGTTGCAAAACTTTTTTGATGATGGAAAAACGCTTATGGAATGAACCGGGCATTTCTAACCGGGATTTATTGTTACGGATTGTTTCATTCAACCCAGCTCTCTTTCTTTTAATCCTAATTCTTTTGCCAAAGATTTCAATGGAAGTAAAGCGTGCATCTTTCCTAATTCGCTCAAAAGAAAACTTTGGCGGTATTCTTTATAAATATCAAACTCTGTGAAACTGATGGTCGGTTGGATGTCGGAAATTTTTCTTATTTTGCGCATATCTTTTTGGGTTAGATTACCCCGATTTCGGCAGCCAAATCCTATTTTCGGAGTAATGCGCAAAGATATAAAAAATCCCAACATATTCATTGTGAATTTGTTGGGATTGGCTTTTTATTTATCGAATGTCCCAATGTAAAAATTACCAATAAATCACATAATTACGTAAATAATTGATAATAGCCCAAATATAAATAGTCAGTGCTACTGCAAGCAGTACAAAAAGACCTATAATTAAAGCTATTACATGACCAGAGTTATCTTCTGTAACTGATCCGTCGCTCCACTTGGTGCGTACCGTTTGACCGCTACCTAAAATACCAATTCCCATACCGATTAATGCAGCAGAGAACCAACCTTTGCCACCGCCACGCTCATTTTTCCTATCAATCATGTATTGAGGCACCTGACTTGAAATATAATACACAAGAGCCGGAACCCAGAAGAAAGCACCATACGTAAAGAATGATTTTAAGAACGAACCACCTGTGTCGCCTTTAGTAATAAGTGCTATTCCAACGGCAACAATTAAACACAAAATTATCAACTTCCAGGAAGCGAAGAACGAACGACGCAAATAGTCGTATAGAAAATCTCTGTAATCGTTGTATTTATCCAATAATTCTTGGTCGGTGGGCATCAGTTTGCCTACTTCTTCTACTTTTTTCTGTGCACGAAGCAATTCTTTCATTTTTCCGGGTTTGCGTATTTCATTACCCTCTTCGTTATTTTCCGATACGGAAAGTCCGTTATAAGCATCATCAAGCAGTTGAAAGCCTTGCTCAATTTCCTCTTTGGTCATGGTTTCAGATAAACCTTTTTTGGTTCTTTTTGCAACAAAATGCTCTAAAGTAAGTGGTTTTTTTAGCATTCTCGTTTGCCAATTCACATAAATCATGTGACCTATCATGCCAATGGGTACCATAGCTATTAGCAAAATAACCACGAAAGTTATCACAGCACTAATGAGTTTGGTAAAAAAATTAGAATCCTCTTTTGTGACTCCATTTTCTGATTCAGACGTGATGGCCACTTGTTCCGTTTGGTCAACGGTTTGTGTGCCTTCATTGTTTTGCGCATTAAGGGACGAAAAAGCAACCAATCCCATAAAACTTAAAAAAATTAAAAGTTTTTTCATTACATTTTAGTTTTAATTAATAATAAATTTGAGTGCAAAAATATTGTTTTATTTGCAATATCATCAAAAAAAGAAAAAATAAAATTTTTATTTCATCTGCTCTCTAATCATTTGTGTAATAGGTTGGGCGTAAATAAAGTCATTAAGATTTTCACTATTAGAAACCATTACTTCTTCTTTGGTTCCGCGCCATTCTAAAAACCCGTCTTTAATAAATGCAATCGTTTCACCGGTAGTAATAACAGAATTTAGGTCATGTGTATTCACAATAGTAGTCATGTTGTATTCGTGTGTAATACCGGTAATCAGTTCATCTATAATGAGCGAAGTTTTTGGGTCTAATCCTGAGTTTGGCTCATCACAAAAAAGATATTTGGGATTTATAGCAATGGCACGTGCAATGGCAGCACGTTTTTTCATCCCACCGCTCAACTCGGATGGATACAAATGATTAGTATTGAACAGGTCAACACGGTGCAGACAATAATTTACCCGTTCTAATTTTTCTTGATAAGATTGATGGGTAAGCATATTTAGCGGAAACATCACGTTTTCTTCAATAGTCAAAGAATCGAACAGCGCAGAGCCTTGAAAAACAACTCCCATATCGGTACGTAACATTTTTTGGTCATCAAACGACATGTGATGAAAATCTCTTCGGTCATAATAAATAGCACCTTCCGTAGGAGCCAACAATCCGATTAAGCACTTCATTAATACGGTTTTTCCGGAACCCGACCGCCCAATCACCAAATTTACTTTACCTCTTTCAAATGTAACATTGATATTGTGCAATACTTCTTTGTTTCCGAAAGATTTACTCACATTTTCTATAACTATCATTTTAATTTAACATAACGTTAGTAATCACTAAATTAAGTATTAGAATAAAAAAACTGGCAACGACAACCCCTTCCGTATTTGCTTTTCCAAGTTCTAACGCGCCTCCTTCAATTTTATATCCATAAAATGCAGCCACGGATGTAATTACAAACCCAAATATCACGGTTTTTACCAAAGCATACCAAACATCATACATTCTAAAAAATGAGGTTATTCCATCAACATAATCGTAAACGGATATAAGTTCGGTAATTACAACCGTAATATACCCTCCAAATAGTGCAAAGAAAATACTGATGATAATTAATGCAGGATTCACAATAAAGGAGGATAAAACTTTTGGAAGCACCAAATAAGAAGCCGGATTAATCCCCATTACTTCTAATGCGTCAATCTGTTCGGTTACGCGCATACTTCCAATTTCTGCCGTAATTCTTGAGCCGAGATTTCCTACCAACAACAAGCTGATAATGGTAGGGCACAATTCCATAACGATGGAGGTACGTGCGGTAAATCCTATGGTCCAGGAAGGTATCCAACTGCTTTCCACTTGCAATGCGCACTGCAACGTAATTACGCTACCCATAGCCAAAGAAACAATAATTACAATAATTAGTGAGCCCACACCCATAGAGTACATTTCATCTATCAATTTTTTGGAAAACTCGCTCCATTTTTCCGGCCGTGAAAAAACACGACGCAAAAAAAGGAAGTAGTTGCCAAGAAGTTCTAAAAAACTGTACATATAGTGACTAATATTTATGGGGCAACAAAAATATATAATAACATAATAGAAATATGGGTTTTTCTAAAAAAAATAAAAAATCACTTACCTAATCATCTCCTCAAACTCCCTCTCGCTTAAAATAGTTATCCCCAATTTTTCCGCTTTTTTTCGTTTTTCGGGACCCATATTGTCACCGGCAACCACAAAATTAGTGTTTTTAGAGATGGCGGCACTGTTTTTTCCACCGTGAAGTTCAATTTTTTGCTTCATTTCATCTCGGGAGATAGAGAAAACGCCACTTACAACAATGGTTTTTCCATCTAAAACATGTGAAAGCAGTTGTTGCTCTTCTGCATTAAGTTCAAATTGTACTCCCACTTCGCGAAGTCGTACCGTGTTTTCTAAATTCTCTATTGTATTGAAAAACTGCACGATACTTTCGGCAACTTGCTCACCTACATCATCCACCGCTTTTAATTCTTCTTTCGAGGCGTTGGCAAGCGCATCAATATTTTTGAAATAACGGGCTAACTTTTTCGCAGTAGTCTCACCCACAAATCTGATTCCCAAAGCGAATAATACACGTTCAAACGGAACTTTTTTAGATTGTTCAATGCCTGTTAACATATTTTCAACCGTTTTTTCGCGAAAACTGACCATACGCTCTGCATGGTCTTCACCGGTTATTCTTTTTTCCAAACCTAATAAATTTTCGGGTTTCAACGTGTAAAAGTCAGCGCTCGATTTCACCAATCCATTATCAAACAGCATCTCAATCTTTCCTTCACCCAACGAATCAATGTTCATGGCTTTTCTTGAGATAAAATGTTCCAATTTTCCTTTCAATTGTGGTGGACACCCCCATTCATTAGGGCAGTAAATTGCGGCTTCACCTTCTTTCCTTACTAGCAATGTGTTACAATACGGACAGTGTGTAATAAAAGTAATCATTTGCGACGCCGGCAAACGCTTACTAAGTTCTACCCCTACAATTTTTGGAATAATTTCTCCGCCTTTTTCCACATAGAGCCAATCATTTTCGTGAAGAGCCCATTGTTGAATAATATCATTATTGTGTAATGAAGCTCGTTTTACCACAGTGCCTGCCAACAATACGGGCTGTAAGTTAGCAACAGGAGTAACCACGCCTGTTCTTCCAACCTGAAAATCAACACTTAATAGAGGAGTAAGCGCACGTTTGGCTTTAAATTTGTAGGCAATTGCCCAGCGTGGATTTTTTGCGGTAGTGCCTAATTGCTGTTGTTGAAAAATGTCGTTTACTTTAATCACTACGCCGTCAATATCAAATGGAAGTTGTTCTCTTTCAACATCCCAGCGATTAATAAATGCTTTAATTTCTTCTATTGAATTGCATTTTTGAAGTACATCGGGTGTTTTAAAGCCCCATTCTTTCAGCTTTTCAAAACTTTTGAAATGTGTTTTATAAGGTAAATTTTCACCCAGCACCATGTACAAACGGCAATCCAAGCCGCGTTTAGCTGTTTCTGAAGAATCTTGCAATTTCAGGCTTCCCGATGCGGCGTTTCGTGGGTTTGCAAAAGGTTGTTCGCCCATCTCTTCGCGTTCGACGTTCAATTTTTCAAAGGCTTGGTGAGGGAGAACTATTTCGCCACGTACTTCCAAAAAATCGGGATAATCTCCGAAAAGTTTCAAAGGAATTGCTTTAATGGTTTTCACATTTTGTGTAACATCATCTCCTTGAATACCATCGCCACGTGTTACGGCGCGTAGTAAACGTCCTTTTTCATATACCAAACTAATGGCAACCCCATCATATTTCAATTCGCAAACATATTCTGCTTTTTGCAACAACGCATTTTGCACACGTTTGTCAAAATCTTCTATCTCTTCAATAGAATAAGTGTTTCCGAGCGACAACATGGGGAAGAGATGCGCCACCGAAGCAAATTGTTTGGTGATTTCACCTCCCACGCGCTGTGTAGGTGAATCGGGTTGCGTAAAATCGGGGTATTCCTTCTCCAAACGTAGCAACTCTTCAAGCATTTTATCAAAATCATAATCGCTAATGGTGGGATTATCCAACACATAATAATTATAATTGTGGCGATTTAATTGTTCAGTAAGTTCTTTAATACGCTCTAACATTTAGTTTCAAAATATCTGCTTCTTCGTTTTTTTGTAAATAATTACTCACCTAATTTATCTAATTTTTCTTGCGCTACCTTACGCAAATCTTCTCCATCATAGTTATCAATAATACTTTGATAGGTATTTTTTGCTTGAAAAGTTTTACTGCTGGCGGCATACCAATCCCCATATAAAATATAAGTAGAGGCAATCCAATATTCTCCGAAATAATTGCCGTTTATAATTTTCAAAATAGCTTTTTCTGTTTCAGGTAAACTATTCTGCTTAAATTCAATAAGCGCTAATTTATAAGCAGCCTCCGTGCTACTTTCGTTAATAGGAGTTTCGGCTAAAACAGCAAAATGTTTTTTTGCGGCAACAAAGTCGTTCAATTCCATAGCAGCACGACCCGCATAAAGATACGCATCGTTTTTCACTTCACGTTGGACTTGAGAAGCGGCGATAATATATTCGGCGCTATTTTTTACATCTTGAAATTTCTTTAACTCATAACCGGCACGCATGATTCCGTTGTTCGCCAAAATTCTATTATTCTCAGTAGAAGCAATCTCTGATAATTTTGAAAAATATTCGTATGCTTTTTTAAAATTATTTTTATTGAACTGAATCAGTCCTGCTTTTCGTAATGCGGTTTCAGTATTTTCAGTTATATAATTAGAAACCAATACTTCATATCCTGCTAAAGCTTCGTCCAAACGTTTTTTTTCATAATCATATTCGGCTTTATGAAACAACGCATTGGATGTAAACATTCCTTTGGGAAACAGTTTTAAATAATCGGAGAATCCTTTGTAAGCAGCTTCATATTCTCCTCTCATCAATTTGTTTTCAGCAGATTTATAACTTACAGAATCTTGTCGTGATACGGCAATTGTAAAATTCTTAAGTTTTGCATACTCATAAAATTCTGTTGGCTTTCCTAATTCGGCATAAATCGTCTCAAGATTCACAAATGCATCATTAGCTTCCTGTGATTTAGAATAATTTTCTAATACATATTTGAATGTATTAATAGCATTATTAGTCTCATTAATATTCCAATGCGCTTGCGCTAACTTAGTATAGGCTTGTCGAACCAAGTTGTTTTTAGGATAGGTTTTAATAAAATCCTGATAGGCATCAATTGCTTTTCTATATTGATTTAATGCGTGATACGTTGAAGCCAGTTCAAATTCAGCTTCAGCCCTGTAGCCGGTGTTCGGATAATTTTTAAACAGATTTTCCAAGACAACTACTTTTTTATTTAAATCTTTTTGGTAACCATGCAAAATGGCAACTTGGTAAAGCGCATAGTCGGCATTGGGTTGTTCCATTTTGGCAACTTTATCATAGTTAGCAATAGCTTGTTGTAATTTTTTTTGCATATATTGGCAATCTGCCAACCGCAAATAGGTGTCTGATACTAACTCAGAATCGCTTACTTTCAATGCAAGAAACTCGGAAAAAGCTTTTTCTGCTTCTGCATATTTTTGATTTTGCATAAGCGCATATCCCAATCCATAAAATGAAAGTTGGTAATTTTCATCTCTTTGCGCTCCATTACTTTTTTGATAGAACCTATAAGATTGCGCCGCATCCGCAAATTGAGAATTTCTATATTGCGCTTCTGACTTCCAATACAAAGCAGATAATTCAATGTTTTTATCTATGGGATATTTTAAAGATTTCTCAAAACTTTTCAATGCAGCCTCATAATCTTTGTTATTTATCAATTCAAGCCCGCGAAAATAAGTAGCACGTTGATAAGACTTTAATAAAGTCGGACTCTTTTGTTGTATCTTCTCTAACGAATTGATGGCGCCTTGGTAATTTTTTGTGGACATGTAAATTTTTGCAAGATAATCTTCAACGGACTCATTATGTATAGAATTTGGGTACTCATTCACAAATTGTTCCAATGCTTTAATTGCCTGATTGAAAGAGGAAGTTGATTTTTCATATTGTATTTTGGCATAGTTGAAAAGCGCATCTTCTTTAACATTGGGCAAAAAATCCATTTTATATGCTTCGTAAAGCGCTTGAGAAGCCAAATCCCATTGCTCCATTTTAATATAACAATCTCCAATAGTGTAATAGGCATTTTGTGCCATATTATCCTTAATAACAGTAGTTTTAGAAAGAAAATCTACAGTATTTTTCCAATTCCCGATATTAAAATTTGCCATTCCCGCAGCATAATAATCCGTACGGTCAATTTTTTCTTTGGTTCCGGCAAAATAATATTGAAAAAAGTGATTTGCCTTTTCATATTCTTTTAATTCATAATACGCTAGTGCCAAACAACGCGAGAGTTCAATTTTACTTTTGTCGCTACTTCGTTCAAACAACGGCAATCCTTTGGCAACGACCTCATCATATTTTTTTTGTAACAAATAGATTTGAACAATATAAAAAGGCACCACATCTTTAAATTCAGGGTCATCTTTCACTTTCAAAAAATCCTCCAGTGCAGCTTGATACTGTTTTTCCTGATAGGCAATAAATGCTAAATAGTAGATAGCTCTATTTTTATACGGCGTTTCCAATTCGGTGGCAGTTTTCAATAATGGACGAGCCTCTGCAAAGCGATTTAACTCAAAAAAAGAATACCCTTTTTTGTAGGCATATTCTGCCAAAATCTCTTTGTTAATGTTTTTTTCGCCTATCAAATCGAAACTTTCAATCGTTTTTTTGTAGTTTTTTTTGTTAAAATAGAATTTTCCGAGGGCAAAATAGGCTTGAGGCACTTGTGCGCTTACAGGATATTTAGCGATAAAATCATTCAATAAAAAAATGGCATCTTCATTAAACAGATTGGCGGCGCACAAAGCCATATAAAAATACGAATCGGTTTTTAAATCTTGCTGTTTATCGGTTGTATTTTCATATACCCATTTAAAATATTGCTGTGCCGAACCATATTTTTCTTTCTGATACAACTCCATCGCATTATCAAATTCATATTTGGGCGAATCAAACGTTAGCGGCTTTTGTGCAAACAAATGCATAGTAAACAAGAATATAGCAACGGAAAGCCCCATATTCTTACACAAAAAAACTCTTTTCATTTAAATAATATTTTACGACAAGATAACGATGGAAAGGCGGTATTTCGTCTATCGTGGTGGAATATTGCCGAAATTGCTGTATTCCACCACTTTACAACCTACCTTTTTATTACCGCCTTGAACGGATTTATAAACTTATCCAACAATCGTAAATCTTCGGTGATAATCTCAGCATTGCCGGTCATTTCCTGACTAAAATCTAAGGTTTTGCCGTAATGGGTAACTAACGAATCCGGAAAAATAACTTCCAACCTCTACACTTTCTATTCGTAATTCGTAATTAACTTCACTGAGCTTGCTCTTAACAGAGCTACGGTTCGAATCCGCTCGTTTCTATCCTGAAAATCAATTACTTGCATAGATATTACAAGTGCTTGTTTGTTTAATTTGAACAAGGAAATGCCTCCCCTCCCCTACGGCGCCCCTTGACAAACGCCTTTTAAAAGTGTATATTTGCCGCGAAATCTACGTAGCAAAAAATCTTTCACTAAAATATACTAATATGAAAAAAGCCAACAACTTAGAAAAGGAAGTTTCCACTACATCGCAGAACGATTGGAGCGAAATTTGGAAATTATTCAGAGAAAATGAGCTAAGGTTAAAAGAGACCGACCTGATAATCAAAGAACTTGCTCAAGACTCTAAAGAAACAGAGAAACGATTCAAAGAACTTGCTCAAGACTCTAAAGAAACAGAGAGACGATTTAAAGACACTGAGCGTTTTATTAAAAATTTGAGCAAGCAAATCGGCGGGGTATCCAACTCTAACGGCGATGTGGCGGAGGCTTACTTTTTTAACAGCTTCAAAAAATACCCCCATTTTGCCGAACAAGATTTTGAATCGGTGGAAGGGAATGTCAATAAATACTCTAAATCTTTGAATTTAAGAGGAGAATACGATTTATTGCTTAGCAATGGTAGTTCGGTTGCCATCATTGAAATTAAATACAAAGCTAAAAAAGAAGATGTTGCAGAGGTTGTTAGTAAAGTAGAAAATTTTAAAGTTCTATTTCCACAATATAAAGATTATGCAATTTACTTAGGTTTAGCAGGACTTTCGGTAGAAAAAGGCGCGGAAAAAGAAGCTATAAAACAGGGCGTGGGCATCATTAAACAAGTAGGAAAAAATATGGTGATTAATGATGCACATTTGAAGGTGTTTTAAGCCTTACTTTTAATTCTCATTCCATAAAACGAACGATACACAAAAATTAATCCCACCACTAACAGTAGTGCGCCAATGAGTGGGGTATAGTCGAAAGTTTTTGGTAGTCTTTGTGATATGTCGGCGATAAATTCTCCGTTTTCATCTATAGCACCTTGCGCTTTTAATTTCATGTGAATGGCAATTTCCACCGCCAATAGACCGAACAGTGTAGAAAATTTAATAATGGGGTTCATCGCTACAGAGGTGGTGTCTTTATAGGGGTCTCCCACTGTGTCGCCTACTACTGCGGCGGCGTGCAATTCGGTATTTTTTTCTTTCAAATCCACTTCCACTACTTTTTTTGCATTATCCCACGCACCGCCGGCATTTGCCATGTACATCGCCTGGAACAAACCAAATACGGCAATGGATATTAAGTAAGATACAAAGAAGTTGGGGTCGAAAAATGCAAAAGCCAAAGTGAGTGAAAAAATTACAATAAAAATATTCCACATTCCCTGTTGGGCATATTGTGTACAAATTTTCACCACCGTTTTCGAGTCGTTAATATCGGCTTCTGTTTTATTCAAATTTAAGTTTCTTCTGATAAATTCTACAGCCCTGTATGCTCCTGTGGTAACGGCTTGCATGGAAGCACCGCTAAACCAATATATTACCGCGCCACCTGTAATAAATCCAAGAATTACGGGTGCATCGGTTAAACTCAATTGCAGTAATCCAAATTTTTTCAACAATAAAATGATGGCAAAAATCATGGTGGTAGCTCCCACCACCGCCGTACCGATGAGTACGGGTTTTGCCGTTGCTTTGAATGTATTTCCGGCACCGTCGTTTGCCTCTAAAAAATATTTACCTTTTTCAAAATCGGGTTTAAATCCGAAATCTTTTTCAATTTCAGTGTCAATTTTTTCAATTTTTTCAATTTGCGAAAGTTCAAATACCGATTGCGCATTGTCGGTAACCGGTCCGTAGCTGTCCACTGCAATTGTTACCGGTCCCATTCCCAGAAATCCGAACGCTACTAACCCGAAAGCGAAAATGGAAGCATAATCTCCAAAAATCTCTCCCTCTAAACCTGCTGAAGAAACCATAAAAGCGCCCAGCATTAATCCAACCATAACAATTCCTTTCCAGAAAGCGCTAAAATTACCGGCCACCATACCGGAAAGAATATTTAAAGAAGGACCTCCTTCACGCGAAGCCGTTACTACTTCCTCTACGTGTTTTGAACGTGCACTGGTGAAAATTTTGGTAAATTCGGGAATAATCGCTGCCGCCAACGTTCCCAAACTGATAATAGTAGATAACCGCCACCATAAATCGGAATTACAATTTGTTAATTGACTGTTATTGTTCAACAACAAATAACTGATAATATAGGTAACAATAATAGAAACGATAGAGGTAATCCAAACCAAAGAGGTTAATGGGGCTTCAAAATTAAACTTGTCGGCATTTTTGTATTTTGCTACGGATATGATTTGATTGGTTTTGTAAGAAAATACTGATGTAAAAACCATTAGAATACGCATGGCAAAAATCCAAACGATTAATAGCGCTTGCATTTGTGGGTAAAGCGGCATACACAGCACGAGAAATGAGATGAGTGCCACTCCTGTTACTCCGTATGTTTCAAAACCGTCGGCGGTAGGTCCTACGCTGTCGCCGGCGTTATCGCCTGTACAATCGGCAATCACGCCCGGATTTCTGGGGTCATCCTCCCCTATTTTGAAAATCACTTTCATTAAATCGGAGCCAATATCTGCAATTTTAGTAAAAATACCTCCTGCAATACGGAGTGCGCTTGCCCCCAACGATTCGCCAATGGCAAAACCGATTAAACAAGCACCTGCGCTTTTGGCATCCACAAAAAGAAGGATAATGAGCATTAATATTAATTCTATTGTAATTAATAATAAGCCCACACTCATTCCCGATTGTAGCGGAATAGACACCACATTCCACGGTTTTCCTTTTAAAGAAGCAAATGATGTTCTGCTATTGGCAAAGGTATTGATTCTAATACCGAACCATGCCACTGCATAAGAGCCGGTTATACCGAGCACTGTCCAAAGCAAAATAGTAAGCACATCACCTGCGGTTTTCCCTTCACTTAAAAATCCGAAATAAAAAACAATTATAGCGCCGATAATGGCAAACAAAATCAATAAAAATTTTCCTTGTTGTAAGAGATATGTTTTGCAAGTTTCGTATATGGTTGCAGAAATATTTGCCATAGCTTTATGAACCGGATATTTTCTGATGTTAAATGCCTGGTATAATCCAAATATTAACCCAAGAATCACAATAATGGAGCCCCACATTAACAACGACCAACCGGAAATGGTGTTAAAAAATGTAATACTCTTAAAATCGGGTAATTTCAAATCGGCTTCGCCGGCAATTGCAAAAAATGGTACACATAGCGTACCGAAAAGAAGTAATGTTTTTTTCATAAGCTCTTTATATTGTTGTATATTATATTTTAGTATGTATGGGAATACGTGCCGCACTTAGAATAATGGGCACAAATATAAAATAAATAGTATATCTGATGATTTGGCAAAAACTTTTTTTGTGACGGAAAAGTTTTTGTCCACGTAATTTATTCGCGAAAAAAATCATTAATTAATTTAAAAATTATTACAAAGTATGAAAAATCTCAAATTATCAATTTTAATTGTTGCATTAGTAGCAATAACAGCAACAAGCTGTAAAAAAATGGAAGAAGTTTATTCTTGCAATCCTACGACAAATGAATGGGTAAAAGAAAATTTATCACCCATACAAAAAATGAACAGGCAGGACTT
>Ga0209628_10002523_pt1 | contig 12476 bp, 1 predicted proteins | sample TergutCu122P4_FD_187285 | JGI IMG/M metagenome (GOLD analysis project Ga0209628, IMG submission 187285) | Cubitermes ugandensis P4 segment gut microbial communities from Kakamega Forest, Kenya - Cu122 P4 (SPAdes) (version 2) | ecosystem: Host-associated > Arthropoda: Insects > Digestive system >...
CGTGTAGTTGACTTGATCCGCCCAACTTAAGTCGCTGCGTAAAATTATTCCTAGTTACTTACAACTGCTCGCTTCCGGTATTAATGTGTTCGCTAACGAATTGTTGAACGATTCTTAAGCGATTGTTTTACGATTATTACACGACTCTTAAACTATTGTTGAACGATTGTTAATCGATTGTTGAAAGATTGTTAAACGCTTTTTGAAAGATTGTTAAACGAATGTTGATCGATTGTTGCCCTGTTGTTAAACGGTTGTTAAACAATTGTTACAAACTGTTGAACGCTTGTTAAAGGATTGTTGAAGGATTATAGAAAGATTTTTACACGATTTTTAAACGATTGTTGCACAATTGTTAAATGATTTTTACACGATTTTTGAACGACTGTTAAACGATTGTTGAGCAATTGTTAAACGAACTTCGAACGATTGTTAAACGATTGTCGAACGATTATTAAACTATATTTGAACGATTGTTGAACGATTGTTAAACGGTTGTTGAACGATTGTTGATCGATTGTTAAACGATTTTTGAATGATTGTTAAATGATTGTTACACGATTGTTAAACGATTGTTGAGAAATTGTTACACGATTTTTGAACGATTGTTGAACGACTGTTAAACGATTGTTAAATAATTGTTGAACGATTGTTACACGATTTTTAAACGATTGTTGGAAGATTGATAAACGATTGTTACACGATTGTTGAACGATTGCTATACGATTGTTAAACGATTGTAGTACGATTGTTACACGTTTGTTGAACGATTTTTGAACGATTGTTAAGCGATTGTTGGAAAATTGTTACACCCTTATTGAACAATTGTTCAACGATTTTAAAAAGATTGTTGAACGATTTTAAACTTTATTGAACTATTGTTAAACGTTTGTTACACGATTGTTGAACGATTGCTAAAGGATTGTTAAACGATTGTTGTTCGATTTCTTAAACAAATATTGAACAATTGTTAAAAGATTGTTGAACGATTGTTAAAAAATTGTAAGATTGTTACAAGCTTGTTGAACGATTGTTAAACGATTGTTGAAAGATTGTTACACGCTTGTTGAACAATTGTTAGCGAGTGTTGAACGATTGTTAAACGATCGTTGAACTACTTTTACACGGTTGTTGAACGATTGTTAAACCATTCTTGAACGATTGTGAACGATTGTTGAACGATTCTGAAACAATTGTTAAACGATTGTTGAAAGATTTTAAATGATTGTTGAACGATTGTTACAGGGTTGTTAAGTGATTGATAAACGGTTTTTGTTAATCGATTGTTCAAACATGTTAAACGCTATTTAAACAATTTTTAAACGGTTCTTGAACTATTCTTGAACGATTGTTACACGATTGTTAAACGTTTGTTGAACCATTGTTACACGATTGTTGAACGATTGTTAAATGATTGTGGGGCTATTGTTGAATGATTGTTAAAAGATTGTTGAACAATTGTTAAACGATTCTTACACCATTCTTCAACTATTTTAGAACGATTTGTTAGACGATTGTTGAACGATTCTTAAAGGAATGTTGTACGATTGTAAAACGATTGTTGAACGATTTTTAAACGATAGTTGAACGATTGTTACACGGTTAAACGATTGTTCAACGAGTGTTACACGATTTTTGAACGATTGTTGAACGATTGTGAAACGATTGTTAAATGATTGCAGGACGATTGTTGAACGATTGTTGAAGGATTATTAAACGATTGTTGAACGATTGTTACACGATTCTTAAACGATTGTTGAACGATTTTTAAGCGACTGTTGAACGATTGTTAAACCCTTTTAGTACGATTGTTAAACGATTGTTGAAACATTGTTGAACGATTGTTACATTGTTAAACGATTGTTACACAATTGTTGAACAATTTTAAATGTTTGTTAAAGAATTGTTGAATGATTCTTACACGATTGCTAAACGATTTTTGAACGATTGGTACTCGATTGTTGAACGATTGTTACACGATTCTTAAACGATTGTTAATCGATTGTTGAAAGAATGTTAAACGCTTTTTGAACGATTGTTAAACGATTGTTGATCGATTATTACATTGTTGTTAAACGATTGTTTCACAACTGTTGAACGATTGTAAATCGAATGTTAAACGGTTGTGAAAGGATTGTTGGAGTATTGTTGAAAGATTGTTACACGATTGTTAAACGATTTTTGGACGATTTTTACACGATTGTCGAACGACTGCTAAACGATTGTTGAGCGATTGTTAAACTAATATGGAACGATTGTCTAACGATTATTAAACCATTTTTGAACGATTGTTACGAGGTTGTTAAACGATTGTTTTATTACTGTTATACGATTGATGAACGATTGTTGAACGATTGTTAAACGATTGATGAAAGATTGTTGAAGGAATGTTAAACGTTTGTTGAACGATTGCTAATCGATTCTTGAACGATTGTTAAACGATTGTTGAAAGATTGTTACACCCTTATTGAACAATTGTTCAACGACTGTTAAACGATTTTTGAACGATTGTTATACGATTGTTAAAGGATGGTTGAAGGATTGTTAAACGATTGTTGAACGATTGCTAAAAGATTGTTAAACGATTGTTGTACGATTTTTAAAACAAATATTATACGATGTTAAACGATTGTTGAACGATTGTTAAACGATTGTTGAACAATTGTTGAACGATTGTTACACGTTTGTTGAACGATTTTTTAACGGTTCTTAAACGATTGTTGAAAGTTTGTTACACGTTTGTTGAACAATTGTTAAACGATTGTTGAAAGTTTTTTAAACGATTGTTGAACTGCTGTTACACGGTTGTTGAACGATTGTCAAACCATTGTTGAACGGTTGTTACATGATTGTTGAACGATTCTGAAACGATTTTAACAGATTGTTGAAAGATTTTAATGATTGTTGAGCGATTGTTGAACGATTGTCACAGGACTTTTAAATAATTGTTAAACGGTTGTAGAACGATTGTTAACCGATTGTTAAAACATTCTTAAACGCTTTTTAAACTATTGTTAATCGATTCTTGAACTATTCTTGAACGATTTTTACACGGTTGTTGAACGATTGTTAAATGATTGTTGAACGATTGTTGAAGGATTATTAAACAGTTGTTGAACGATTGTTGAACGTTTGTTAAATGATTTTTGAAAGATAGTTGAACGATTGTTGTACGATTGTTAAACGATTGTTAAACGATTTTTAGACAATTGTTGAACGTTGTCGAACGATTGTAATTCGATTTTTCAACGATTGTTAAACGATTGTTGAACAATTGATAATCGATTGTTTAAAGATTTTTAATCGATTTTTGTACAATTGTTGAAGGATTGTAACACGATTGTTAAACGATTGTTGAATGATTGTTAGACGATTTTTTATCTGTTGTGAAACGATTTTTGAAAGGTTTTTAGGGGATTTTTTAAACGATTTTTAAACAATTGTTGAACGCTTGTTAAACGATTGTTGAATGACTGCTGAACGATTGTTGGACGAATGTTACACGATTGTAAAACGATTGTTGAACGATGGTTTAAAGTCTGTTATCCGATTGTTAAAGTATTGTTGAAAGATAGTTAAACGATTGTTACACGATTGTTGAACGGTTGTTAAACGATTATTGAACGATTGTTAGATGATTATTGAACGGTGGTTAAACGATAATTGAACGATTGTTAAATGATTGTTGAACGTTTGATAACGAAAAAGATTGTTCAACGATGTTAACAGATTGTTGAACGATGGTTAAACCATTGCTAAAAGTTCTATGAACGATTGTTGAACGATTGTTGAAGATTGTTGAATGATTGTTAAACGATTGTTGGACAATTGTTAAACAATAGTTGAACAATTGACGAATGATTGTTACACGATTTTTAAACGATTGTTGAACGTTTATTAAACGATTGTTAAACGATGGTTGAACGATTGTTAAACGATTGTTGAAAAATTGTTACAATTGTTAAACGAATGTTGAAAGATTGTTAAACGAATTTGAACGATTGTTACACGATTGTTGAACGTATATTAAACGATTGTTGAACGATAGTTAAACGATGGCTGAACGATTGTGAAAAGATTGTTGAACGATTTATTAAACAATTGTTGTACGATTGTTGAACGATTGTTACACGATTGTTAAACGATTGTTGAACGATTGTAAAACGATTGTTGAACGATTTTTGAACTTTTGCTACACGATTGTTAAACGGTTGTTGAACGATTGTTGACCTATTGCTAAAAGTTTCTTGAACGTTAGTTAAACGATTGTTGAATGATTGTTAAACGATTGTTGACCGATTGTTAAACGATTGTTGAAGGGTTGTTAAGCGATTGTTTTACGATTATTTCACGACTCTTAAACAATTGTTGAACGATTGTTAATCGATTTTTGAAAGATTGTTAAACACTTTTTGAACGATTGTTAAACGATTGTTGAACGATTGTTGATCGATTGTTACATTGTTTTTAAACTATTGTTAAACGATTTTTACACAACTGTTGAACGAATGTTAATCGATTGTTAAATGATTGTTAAAGGATTGTTGAAGGATTGTAGAAAGATTTTTACACGATTGTCAAACGATTGTTGAACGATTGTTAAAAGATTTTTACACGATTGTTGAACGACTGTTAAACGATTATTGAGCGATTGTTAAGAGAATTTCGAACGATTGTTAAACGATTGTCGAACGATTATTAAACCATTTTTGAAAGATTGTTGAACGATTGTTAAACGGTTGTTGAAAGATTGTTGAACTATTGTTAAACGATTGTTAAACGTTTGTTGAACGATTGTTAAATGATTGTTACACGATTGTTAAACGACTGTTGAACAATTGTTACACGATTTTTGAACGATTGTTTGACGATTGTTGAACGATTGTTAAACGATTGTTAAATAATTGTTAAAACGATTGTTACACGATTGTTAAACGGTTGCTGAAAGATTGTTAAACGATTGTTGAGCGATTGCTAAACGATTGTTAAATGATTGTTTTACGATATGTTAGACAAATGTTGAACGATTGTTAAACAATTGTTGTACGATTATTAAACGATTGTTGAACGATTGTTACACGTCGAACGATTTTTGAACGAATGTTAAACGATTGTTGAAAGATTGTTACACCCTTATTGAACAATTGTTCAACGATTTTTAAACGATTGTTAAACGATTTTAAAGGATTGTTGAACGATTGTTAAACGATTGTTACACGATTGTTGAACGATTGCTAAAGGATTGTTAAACGATTGTTGTACGATTTTTTAAAGAAATATTGAACGATTGTTAAAACATTGTTGAACGATTGTTGAACAATTGTTGTAAGATTGTTACACGTTTGTTGAACGATTGTTAAACGAATGTTGAAAGATTGTTACACGTTTGTTGAAACATTGTTTAACGACTGTTAAACCATTGTTCAACAATTGTTAAACGATTGTTGAACGATTGTTAAACGATTGTTGAACTTTTGTTAACACGGTTGTTGAACGATTGTGAAACCATTGTTGAACGATTGTTAGATGGTTGTTGAACGATTCTGAAACGATAGTTATATGATTGTTGGAAGATTTTAATTGATTGTTGAACGATTGTTGAACGATTGCTATTGGTTTGTTAAACGATTTTGTAAGATTTGTTAGACAAATACTAAAAGATTATTAAACGATCGTTGTACGAATGTTAAATAATAGTTGAACGATTGTTACACGATTTTTAAACGATTGTTACACGATTGTTGAACTATTGCTAAACGATTGTTAAACGATTGTTGTACGATTTGTTAGACAAATATTGAACGATTATTAAACGATTGTTGTACGATTGTTAAACGATTGTTGAACGATTGTTACACGTTCGTTGAACGATTGCTAAAGATTGTTAAACAATTGTTGTACGGTTTGTTAAACAAATATTAAACGATTGTTAAAAGATTTCTGAACGATTGTTGAACAATTGTAAGATTGTTACACGTTTGTTGAACGATTATTAAACGATTGTTGAAAGATTGTTACGCGCTTGTTGAACAATTGTTAAACGATTGTTGAACGATTTTTAAACGATTGTTGAACTACTGTTCACGGTTGTTGAACGATTGTGAAACCATTCTTGAACGATTGCTACATGGTTGTTGAACGATTCTGAAACAATTGTTAAACGATTGTTGAAGGATTTTAAATGTTTGTTGAACGATTGTTACAGGATTGTTAAGTGATTGATAAACGGTTTTTGAACGATTGTTAATCGATTGTTTAAACATTGTTAAACGCTATTTAAACAATTTTTAAACGATTCTTGAACTATGAACTATGAACGATTGTTGATCGATTGTTACATTGTTGTTAAACTATTGTTAAACGATTGTTACACAACTGTTGAGCGATTGTTAATCGATTGTTAAACGATTTTTACACGATTTTTGAACGACTGTTAAACGATTGTTGAGCGATTGTTAAACGAATTTCGAACGATTGTTAAACGATTGTCGATCGATTATTAAACCATTTTTGAACGATTGTTGAACGATTGTTAAACGGTTGTTGAAACATTGTTGAACGATTGTTAAATGATTGTTACACGATTGTTAAACGATTGTTGAACAATTGTTACACGATTTTTGAAAGATTGAACGATTGTTAAACGATACTTCGATATTTGTTGAACGATTGTTACACGATTGTTAAACGTTTGTTGAAAGATTGGTAAACGATTGTTAAATGAATGTTGTACGATTTGTTAGACAAATATTGAACGACTGTTAAACGATTGTTGTACGATTATAAAACGATTGTTAAACGATTGTTACACGTCGAACGATTTTTGAACGATTGTTAAACGATTGTTGAAAGATTGTTACACCCTTATTGATCAATTGTTCAACGATTTTTAAAAGATTTTAAACGAGTGTTGAACGATTGTTGAACGATTCTTACTCGATTTTTGAACGAATGCTAAAGGATTGTTAAACGATTGTTGTACGATTTGTTAAAAAAATATTGAACGATTGTTAAAAGATTGAACGATTGTTGAACGATTGTTGAACAATTGTTGTAAGATTATTACACGTTTGTTGAACGATTGTTAAACGATTGTTGAAAGATTGTTACACGTTTGTTGAAACATTGTTCAACGAATGTTAAACAATTGTTCAACAATTGTTAAACGATTGTTGAACGATTGTTACACGATTGTTGAACTTCTGTTAACACGTTTGCTGAACAATTGTTAAACCATTGTTGAACGATTGTTACATGGTTGTTGAACGATTCTGATACGATTGTTAAACGATTGTTGAAAGATTTTAAATGATTGTTGAACGATTGTTACAGGATTAAGTGATTGAAAAACGGTTTTTGAACGATTGTTAATCTATCGTTGAAATATTGTTAAACGCTATTTAAACAATTGTTAAACGATTCTTGAACTATTCTTGGAACGATTGTTACACGATTGTTAAACGGTTGTTGAACCATTGTTGAACGATTGTGAAAAGGTTGTTGAACGTTTGTTATACCATTCTTGAACTATTTTAGAACAACTGTTAGACGATTGTTGAACGATTCTTAAAGGAATGTTGAACGATTGTTAAACGATTGTTAAACGATGGTTGAACGATCGTTACACGGTTGTTAAACGATTGTTGAACGAGTGTTACACGATTTTTGAAAGATTGTTGAACGATTGTTAAACGATTGTTGAAAGATTGTTAAATGATTGTTGGACGATTGTTAAACGATTGTTGAACCATTGTTAAAAGATTGTTGAACGATTGTTAAACGATTGTTACACCATTCTTGAACTATTTTAGAACGATGTTGAACGTTTCTTAAGGGAATGTTGAACGATTTAGAACGATTGTTGAACGATTCTTAAGGGAATGTTGAACGATTGTTAAACGATTGTTGAACGATTGTTAAACGATAGTTGAACGATTGTTACACGGTTGTGAAACGATTGTTGAAAGAGTGTTACACGATTTTTGAAAGATTGTTAAACGATTGTTGATCGTTTCTTAAACGATTGTTGAAAGATTGTTAAATGATTGTTGGACGATTGTTAAACGATTGTTGAAGGATTATTAAACGATTTTTGAACGATTGTTACACGATTTTTAAATGATTATTGAACGATTTTTAAGCGACTGTTGAACGATTGTTAAACCCTTTTTGTACGATTGTTAAAAGATTGTTGGAAGATTGTTGAACGATTGTTACATTATTGTTAAACGAATGTTACAGAATTGTTGAACAATTTTAAAGATTTGTTAAAGGATTGTTGGACGATTGTTGAACGATATTTACATGATTGCTAAACGATTGTTGAACGATTTTTAAACGATTGTTACACGATTATTACACGATTCTTAAACGATTGTTGAACGATTGTTAATCGATTGTTGAAAGATTGTTAAACGCCTTTTGAACGATTGTTGATCGATTGTTACATTGTTCTTAAACGATTGTTTCACAACTTTTGAACGATTGTAAATCGATTGTTAGACAATTGTTTGAGGATTGTTGAAGGATTGTTACACGATTGTTAAACGATTTTTATACGATTGTTGAACGACTGTTAAACGATTGTTGAGCGATTGTTAAACCAATTTCGAACGATTGTCGAACGATTATTAAACCATTTTTGAACGATTGTTGAACGATTGTTACGAAATTGTTAAACGATTGTTTAATTACTGTTATACGATTATACAATTTTACTATCACAGTTGTTACATAATTGTTAAACGATTTTTACACGATTGTTAAACGATTGTTACACGATTGTAAAACGATTTTTACACGATTGTTAAATGATTGTTAATCGATTGTTGAACGATCGTTCAACGTTCGATGAACGATTGATAATCGATTGTTTAACGATTGTTGAACGATTGTTAAACGATTGTTGAATGATTGTTAAACGATTGTTGAATGATTGATAACCGATTGTTTAACGATTGTTAATCGATTATTGAACGATTGTTACACGATTGCGGAACGATTGTTAAAGGATTGTTGAAGATTTGTTAAACGATTGTTAAATGATTGTTGAACGATTGTTAAACGATTTTTGAATCGTTGGATCGTTCAACGATTGTTGAACGAATGTTAAACAATTTTTGAAGGATTGTTGAACATTTGTTAAACGATTGTTGAACGATTGTTACACCATTGTTGAACATTGTTAAACTGTTGTTCAACAATTTTTAAACGATTGTTGAACGATTGATGAACGATTGTTAAAGATTGTTGAACGTTGTTATACAATTGTTGAACGATTGTTAAACGATTGTTGAAAGATTGTTAAACGATTGTTTTACGATTCTTACACGGTTGTTGAACGATTATTACACGATTGTTGAACGATTGTAAAAGATTGTTGAACGATTTTTAAACAATTGTTGAACGATTGTTAAGCGGTTGTTGAACGATTGTTACTCGATTGTTGAACGATTGTTATACGGATGTTTGAACGGTTGTTGAACGATTGTTATACGGATGTTTGAACGGTTGTTGAACGATTGTCACACGATTGTAATATCAAATTACAGCTGCACATTATTGCAACAAAGTAATGTGATTTTTCAAGGGCCATGAAAGCCACGGTTCAATGGTATCTTGCCTTCGTTGCGTTAGTTTTCAGCATGTTTAGGGCATGAAAATGCGATTCCTGTAGTCTCGTGACCCTCGGCTCACGGTTATGTGACTATCGTTGGGCCATATTGGACATTTTGATGCCCTGAAAATGCCATTCTGTCGAGTTGTGAGACCCTGAGCACATGGGTACTTGGTTTATAGTGAAAACCTTCATAGCATTTTGGCGACCGGAAAGTGCGAGTACTCAAGTGACATGACACCTCGACCTATAGGTATATAGCTTCGACAAAGTCTCTTTTCGGTCTTTTGGTGACCTGAAAATGAGATTCTTCAACGTTCATGAAACTCTTGGTTGGGGAATATAGGCCTTTCGTTGAGCATGTTTTCGTCATTTTGGCGGCCTGAAAAGCGATTTTTACCGTGTCGTTAAATCTTCCAATCGAGGCACCTTGCTTCATGTCAACCACTGCTCCACATTTTGTCAACATAAAAAAGAGAGCCGCGGATCATAGATATTGTGCTTTCGTTACGTTAATCTTTAGCATTTTGAAAGCCTGCAATTGCGAATCTTCAAGTGTCCTGAAACCTTCGGCTCAAGGTTATGTGACTACCGGTGGGCCTTTTTTGGACATTTTGATGCCCTCAAAATGCCATTCTGTCTAGTTGTAGTACCCTGAGCTCAAGGGTACATCGATTCTAGTTAAAACATTTATACCATTTCGGCGTCCTGAAATGCGATTACTTAAGTATCCTGAGACCCTCGACCAAGAGGTATCTAGCATCCACGAAGACTGTTCGTGACTTAAAATGAGATTTTTCAAGGGTCATGAGAATGTTGGTTGAAAAATATATGGTTTCCGCTGAGAACCAGTTCCTCATTTTGGAGGCCTTAAAAAGCGACTCTTGACGTGTCGTTACATCGACCACTTGAGGCAACTGGCTTCATGACAGCCACTGCTTGACATTCTGGCAACAAGGGTCATTAAAGCCTAGGAACGAGATCATCTTGCTTTCGTTCACTTACTCTTAGGCATTTTGAAGGCCTGAAAATGCGATTCCTCTGGTGTCCTGAGACCCTAAGCACAAGATTATGACTATCGGTGGGCCATATTGGACATTTAGATACCCTAAAAATGCCATTCTGTTGAGTTATGAGACCCTGAGCTCAAGGGAACAGGGCTTCTAATTAAAACATTTATAGCTTTATAAAGGCCTGAAAATTCGAGTATTCAAGTGTCATGAGACCCTCGACCAATATATACCTACCATTTCACAAAGCCTCTGTTCGGTCTTTTGGTGGCCTGAAAATTAAATTCTTGAAGGATATTAAGACTCTGGGTTATAATATTGTTGTTAGATTGTTAAAGATTGTTACACAATTGTTGAACGATTGTTAAACGATTGATAATCGATTGTTTAAGAATTGTTAATTGATGAACGATTGTTGAACCATTGTCACACGATTGTCGAACAATTGTTGATCGATTTTTAAACGATTTGTAAACGATTGTTGAAAGATTGTTAACCGATTGTTACACGATTAATAAACGATTTTTGAAAGATTGATAAACGATTGCCGAACGAATGCTAAGCGATTGTTGAACGATTGCTAAACAATTGTTGAACTATTGTATCAAGACTTTTGAACGATTTTTAAAGGATTGTTGAAAGTATTTTATACCAATGTTGGACGATTGTTAAACGATTGATGAATGATTGTTACACGATTGTTGAAAGATTGTTAAACGATTGTTACACAATTCTTGAACGATTGTTAAACGATTGTTTAAGAATTGTTGAACGATAGTTGAACTTTTGTTGAACAATTGTTGATCGTTAGTTAAACGATTGTTGAAAGATTGTTGAACGATTGTAGAACGATTGACACGATTTTTAAAAGATTGTTGACCGATTGTTAAACGATTGTTGAACGATATTTAAACGATTATTGAACGACTGTTAAACGATTGTTAAAGATTGTTACAGGATTGTTGAACGGTTGTTGAACGATTGTTGAACGTATCTTAAACGATTGTTGAATGATTGTTAAACGATAGTTGAAAGATTGTTAAACGATTGTTGAACGATTGTTACAAGATTGTTGAACGATTGTTGTACGATTGTTAAACGATTGTTAAACGATTTTTGAACGATTGTTAGAAATTGTTAAACGATTGTCGAACGATTGTTGATCGATTGTTAATCGATTGTTGAACGACTGTTTAACGATTGTTGAAGGATTGATAATCGATTGTTTAAGGATTTTTAATCGATTGTACGATTCTTGAAAGATTGTTACACGATTGTTAAACGAATGTTGGATGATTGTTAGACGATTGTTTAAATGTTGTGAAACGATTGTTCAACGATTGTTAAAGGATTTTTTTTAACGATTTTTAAATTGTTGGACGATTGTTGAACGATTGTTTCACGATTGTTAAACGATTGTTGAACGATGGTTAAACGATTGTTGAACGATTGTTGGACGATTGTTACATGATTGTGAAACGATTTTTGAACGATTGTTGAACGACTGTTATTCGATTGTTAAAGGATTGTTGAAAGATTGTTAAACGATTGTTGAACGATTGTTGAACGATTGTTAAACGATTGTTGAACGATTGTTAAACGATTGTTGAACGATTGTTAAATAATTGTTGAACGTTTGATAACGATTTTTAAAAGATTGTTGAACGATGTTAACCCTTCAGCGTGGAGTGACCTGCGGTGCCCACATGTCGTGGAGTGCTGGGCCGTGCCCCCCACGTGCAGGCTCTCATTCATTCGGTAATATCTCGACAACAAAGAGAGCAATTGTAATCGGGCTGCTTTGAGCATGTCCGTGAAGGTGCTGTCTTTCTTACGGTGTGGGAGAGGGT
>Ga0209628_10002524_pt1 | contig 12474 bp, 4 predicted proteins | sample TergutCu122P4_FD_187285 | JGI IMG/M metagenome (GOLD analysis project Ga0209628, IMG submission 187285) | Cubitermes ugandensis P4 segment gut microbial communities from Kakamega Forest, Kenya - Cu122 P4 (SPAdes) (version 2) | ecosystem: Host-associated > Arthropoda: Insects > Digestive system >...
ACCAGATTCATCTACAAAGACAGGAACACTCTCAATAACCTAAACGTGGGAAGTTTAGAGGAAGAAGAAGTTTTACACGGGTATGGCTACAAGCATAGAATCCCTCTTTCTAGTTTTTCGCATGTCTTTGTTCATTCCGAATAAGTGGCATTTGTTACAGTAAGATGCCTACAGAATATTGGCCATTTGCATTAATGAAACTGAAATGAGTTCAACATCTAACTTCAGGTAACAGTACATGAACCTAAGATAAGTCATTTGCCGAAATACGAAAGCCTCTTCTCAGACATCCAAACCTCAGTGTAACAGTGCAGTAGTATTAGTACTGTTGTTTCATACTTGGGAAGTCCTGGGTGTAGATCTCAGTGTACATGTAGTCCCTACCTTTTTCATGGTTTTCCACATTCCCTGCAAGAGAGCACTGTTACAGTACTTAAAATTATACCAAGACTTCAATGACCTTTCCATTTCATTCATGTCATCCCATTATTTAATGCCATATAATTTGGTCTGCTGAAAGCATGCTATAAGCCATAGTTTAAACTGAAGGTAGTTTATAGATAGTGGAAATCCAAAACAGCAGTGAAGTATTCTTGTTTCCTTTTGTTTGGCTAGAAATCTCGCACAGCACTAGATACTTTGCCAAGTCATTTAAGCGCCATTGTTCAGTTTGTGTTTTGTTAACCTTTATATTCAGACAGTGACTGACAGGTGGTATCATGAACCATAATTTGGCTGCATCTGGCCTCATGCAAATTTATCCATCCATTATGTCATTTGTATAAATATTACTTGCCTCTAGACTTGGCATCTAAGAGGGCAGCTCAAAATGCCCTGTTTTATTTATTTATTTTTTCAATTCCTTGTCACGCTGCAGCGAATATTGCTTATTGCCAAAATGTTCACTGCTGAGTGGACAACAATGCTTCTGCTGAATTCCTGATAATACCTCTTGCTGTGCAGTGCTGAGTCAGGCATTAAAATATATGCTCTATGTAGCTTATTGTAATCATTCTGTATAAGTAATAACTACAAGCATGCTTAGGTTCAAGTGCATTGGAAATCTCCAGATAATTTTGACTACCATGAAGTGTTTAGATGGAAACATTGTTATATATGGCTTTGCCATCTTCCCCTGTTAATATCATGCATGATCATTATGCCTAGTGATGAAGAATAAATATATCTTCACCTGAAGATGGAGATATGGATCCATTCTCCAAAATGTTAATTTTGTCCAATTTCCACTATATATTTCAGTCATGTAACAGTGTTATTAATATACATATGTAACAGCATGTGTTCTGGTATGGCTATACCATCATAAGTGTGTAAGCAGAGTTACTCCCTTGCCATTGTGACATTAAGTTATGTTTATTTTAAAATTATATGCAAGTTTATATATAAACATTAAACTTCAGAGTGTAATAATTAATTAAGAATTAAAAATGTTACTTCTATAAATAATTGTGCTTACTTACGAGGTATGAGCAGGAGCCTATTAATGACAGCTCTTAAATAAAAATCAGGAATACATGGTATGAGGTAACATCTACAAAAAAGCACAAACAGGTCATCACCAAGCTTATGAATATAACCACAAGACATGATTCTGGACCTTCAAAGAAAAATAACTAACAGCAGGATGACAACACCAGCATGTTTGTAGTGACATTTGAAGTTTTTAGAGAATCTGAGTACCACAGTTCTAAAACTTTGGTAGTAGTCCCCAAAATGAGAAAGTTTACCAAAAATTTTAGAAGTTCTGTTTCCTGTTTCTAGTTAATTAGTATTCTGTGGGTTAATAATTCATATCTTTAAGCATAAAAATAACTGTAGTGAACGTAATTTAGTAAGTAGTAACTGTGCTGGTACATCTTATGATGGTATAGCCATACCAAATGCTAGCATTACATAAGTATATACTGATACATGATTGTGTATAGTGACTGGAGCTTCCCATGGAAATTGGAAACTACAACATGACACACATTGTTCTGGTTCCTGATGTTGAGTTTCCATTTCTACATTTGACAGTAGTTGAAGGAAACTGCAGCACTGAATATTTAATATAATTTCTTTTAAATAACTGTGTCAGTATTGCAATGAAAGAATAGGTTTGTTAGTTACAAATTAAAGGACTGACCAAATGGGTTGTTGTAGTCGTAATGCTCTAGACTTGTATTTGGGAGGCGCCTGCTTCGTATTTCAGCTGGAGTACTGGTAATACTGAACTGGGGTTGTGTGTAGCTTGCCTCAGTCCTTCTTGACACATTTCAGCTTAAGACCTTGATTAGGCTTCCTTCGAAATCATTTGCAGTTTCTTATTCACCAGTCATAATCCATTTTCGTACTATGTAGTCTGATATACTGACAGACATAGCATGCAGGAGTAATAAAATTTATATATGGATTTGTAAGATCTCAAGTCATATATTGGAATCTCATTGTACTCCAAAATGGAGCACACTTTTTTGCACTTGGTGTATAGCATATTGAAGAATGTGCAGAGTATAGTTACTCTGGCATTTGGTAATAATTGCTATTGCTGTTTTGACTGTAATTGTCTTGTTGCAGTTGGTGAAAATGGTTCTGGCAAGAGTAATATTCTCTATGGTGAGTATTTATTAGTGATTTTAACCCCAGAGATTTTAAAATGTAATATTACAGGTCCGTACCTTTTTCCATATATATGATAAAGTTATAACAAATCTGCGATTTGTGGTGTTCACAGTGGTGACAGTTTATGTTGTGGTCTTCTGGGTTATGACACTATGTAAATAAGTAGGTGGGTAGCAACATTTCAAAGGAACATGCTGCCTCCAGCTTCAGCATAGGAGGTGGAGGCAGTATGTTTCTTTGAAACATTGGCACTTTACTTACCACATGACTTTATGGTAACCCAGAATAACATATATCTGTATAAAGACAACTAATCATATTAAGAGAGGGACAAGGAATTTCTGGAAAAATAGTGTATTTCACGTATTCCTCAGACAATGACAGTGTTAAATTTAATATTGCTATACTGAACCAGCCATTGTTACAGAAATTTTAGAGAATCATGGATCTTTCTCAGTGAATGGTCCATCTTTCTCAGTCATGGTTTCAACCCAGAAACTCTAGCCAAAGGAAAGTGAAATAAGCGGAAAAGTGAGTGTGACACTTAGAGGACTGAGGAGAGGAAATATTGAAATAAGAAAGATTCAGAGAAGAGGAACAGAACCATAACTGTAACCATCTCACAAACAAATTGTATAAGAACACTGTGACAAACCATGCCATAGTGAAAGATCTAACCAGAAGAGTGGAAGGACATGGATACATGTATTGTAAAGATAATTGTCTAACCTGACCTGTTTTATTTGATTACTTGACAGAAAAGAAAATTAACAGTTGCAGGTTAATAACACTGAATAAAATGAGCATGTGACAGACCTGTGACATGAGAATTGAAACTTGAAATGGGTTGATTTTCAAACAAGAAACATGGTTGCTTTGATGTTCCTGAGATCTGCCTGTTTCATTGATGGAACATGGAACTTTTTGCTGGTAAAATGTAAAACTTTTGCTCTTGGGACTACTCTCATCAAGTGCTGGATTGTCGTATGACAGACTACAGGAATTTTGCTGTATTTGCCTGTTTCAATAAAACAGCTGTGGTTGCATATGGGTTGAGCCTTGATATTGGTTTATGTGTGGTTAAAAATTGCTTCTGGGGCTATGGTACAAAGGCACAGCTGTAAGGAATACAACAAATACAGGAGAGTAGACTATGTTCAGAAATTTAAAAAAAAAAAAATCCTTAGTTATTATTGTAACAAACGAGCCAAATGTACACATTTTCCTGAACTTTGTAGATTAAAATGCCCTTATTTCATGAACTTAAAATGTCCAGACCGGCTCTGGGGCACACCCAGCCTCATGTCCAGTTGTTACCTGGGTTCTTTCCTGGGACTGAAGTGGCTGGGGTGTGAAGTTGACTACTCACCTACTCACCTCCATCTAGTGCCGAGGTTAAGAGTGAGTGGAGCTATACCTCTGTGTCATCTATATACCTATATGGCAAGGACAGGGAAAATTTTACCTTTTTTTATTTCATGAATTTATCTTATTTATGTACCAAAGTTCTTACCTTTTCCCTATATCCTGAACACTAGTTTTAGTATCGCAGTACGCCGTGTATTACATCAACTAAATGCACAGTCTTAATTAATATAAATATTAAAGGAGCATCTCCAACATGTTGTGATACAAGTGCACCATCTTCAGGGAGAACAAAATGCCAGTTTTAAAAACCATTTGCCACTGGAAAGCTCTTCTGTATAAGTTTCTTTGGTCTGTAGTGGCTGTGTTGTTGACATAAGTTAAGTACAAAAGGAACAACTGTACAGATAGAACTTATGGTTAGAATATGTTAAATATGATATATATATGTGTATATATATATATATATACATACAGTAAAAATTATTAATGTTACATTTAGCTGTGAAAGTTTCTATTCAATGTGGCACTCACTATATTTTCAGTAATTCCATTTTCAAGTGATCTGTCAGATTATGATGCCCAAATATTTACAATAAAGATCTCTTCCCAGATACAAGCAGATAGATAAAAAATAATAAGGAAAGTAGACAAATACACAGTGTGTGTTTTTATCTATACATGTAGCAATGAATCTTGGGACAGCATTTTTCATGGTAGTGATGTGAATATTATGTTTAATTCTTTCTTAAATATCTACCTAATAATTTTTTATTCTAGTTTTCTCCCATAAGAACTAAAAGTAGGAATAATAAAAACATCTGGAGAACTCTGGGAATTGAAACATCATGTAAACGCAAAAGAGAACTGTTTCTAATGTGCAGCAATAGTAACAATCCAGTTCTAAAACAGTATTATAATACATATTGCAAAATTATGGTGAATGTAATTAAAGAGGCTAAAAGAATTGCTTATAACAAAAGAATTTTAAAATCAAATAATAAATCAAACACCACCTGGAATATAATCAATGAATTGTTAGGTAAACAGCAATCTACAAACAATATACAGAAGCTTACACTAGAAGGCAGTCATCCAACAAATCAACATTATATAGCTTATGTATTCAATAACTATATCTCATCCATAATAGATAAAATAAATAGCAACAATTTAGATAAAATGCGACAAAAAGAACAGCTCTTCTACCTATAGCTATTTAGAGCAATATAATGGAAACCATTATTCTTCCACGGTTTTCAAATCTTTTTCAACCAAAGAAAGTATAAAACCATTATATAAGAAAGGAGACAAAACAAATCCGAAAAATTAGAGGCCTATATTGCTGTTAATCTCTTTTTCAAAAGTTTTTGAAAAAGCTTTGTATATCAAAGTAATTGAACATATAAATAACAATAATATATTAGTAGGACAACAATTTGGCTTTAGAAAAAGATTAGCAACAGAAGATGCCATATTTAAATTAACACATGAAATCTTAAATGGTGTAAAGTAATGGTGAGTAGTATTTTCTATGATTCGGAGAAAGCCTTTGGTTCTGTTAATCATTTATTATTGATTAAAAAAACTTCCATATTATGGTAGAACTGGCAAGTCTAAATTATTGTTAGAATCTTGTTTATTAAACTGATATCAAAAAGTACAACTTGTTAATTCCATCCAAAATTCAAATACTGTTTCAAAATGGGTTAAAGTAAAACATGGAGCCCTACAAGGTTCAGTCTTGGACCCTCTTTTGTTTCTTTTGTATATCAGTGATCTTCCATATGCTATAATACATAAAGCTACCCCCATATTGTTTGCCAATGATACAAGCATATTATTACAAACCAAAATGTATGCAGATTTCAAAATGATGTTAATACAGCTTCTGGGAAAATAACTAAGTGGTTTCAAGTAAATTCACTCTCCCTGAACCTCAGCAAATCATATTTTATTCAGTTTTCCCATAAAAGTTTAAATTATTTTGAAATAAACATCACATATGAAAATAAATTTTGAAAGTGAATAATATAAAATTTTGGGGGTTACAAATTAATATTATTGTATCTTTGAAAACACATATAGATAATATTTTACCTAAATTATGCTCTGCATGTTTTGCCATGAGGTCAGTTAAACCTTGTGTGTCACAACGGATGTTGAAAATAATTTATTATTCCTACTTCCATTCAGTAATGTCTTATGGCATAATGTTTGGGGTCATTCTGCAGAGATTTTAGATTGCAGAAGAGGAAAATAATTATGACGGAATGTACAAGTATAGATGCATGTAGGAAACTGTTTATCAAACTTAAAAATCTTACCACTGCCCTCTCTGTACATTCTTTCCCTTCTCCTATTTGTGTTAAAAACTAAGGAATTATTCACCACCAACAAAGAGATACATAGCATTTGCACCAGACAACACCCAAACTTTCATCAGCCTTCTGCTAACTTGACTAAATATCAGACAGGGGTGTATTATATGGGTTTAAAGATATTTAATACTATTCCTGTATATATTAAACAAGAGTCTGACAATCCTAAGAAATTTGAATCTCTCTTGAAGGAGTTTTTATATGAGAATTCATTTTATTCCTTGGAAAAGTTTTACAGATTGTTTAAATCTTAATATTCACACATTAACTTCATATACAGTCATGTATTTTTATTATATAGTTGTTTTACGCAATATTTCCTAATACTATCATATAAAGATCCATTGTAAATGTAATATATATTGATCCTGTTTATGAATACAGTTACTTTTATTTTACAGATATTTTTTAAATCTACCTTAATTAATATGAAAGAAGTTTTTTTCAGTTGCTGATATTATTACTAATGTGTTCTAATGTGGTAAATCTTTGATTATATTGTATTTAACAGTTAATATTTATGGTTGTACATAATGAAATCTGTAATGAGTTTTGCTGTTATAATTTGTCATTAATATGAACTAATTTTAGTTGCTTAAAAGTTAATTTTATTATGGTAACTGTAACTTGCATAATAGCTTATATTGTTTGACTGTTTCTATATCCATGTGGTCTTTGACCTTGTAATGGATTGGTGGAAAGTGAAATAAATTTAAATTTAAATTGAAGTTGAAATTGAAATTGAAGTTCTGTAGCGTGTGTCTCAATCCAAAGTGGATTAGCTAAACACAGTATAATAATTTCTACTATCTATATATATATATATATATATATATCATGTTGAACCATATTCTAAACATTAGTTTTAACAATCTTTATAGTTGTACTTTTATACTTGATGTCAATGACAAAGCTGCTACAGACCAAAGAGCCTTATAAAGAACAGCTTACCAGTAGCATTTGGCTTTTAAAACTATCGTTTTGTTCTCCCTGAAGATGGTACACTTGTATTGCAACATGTTGGAGATGCTCCTTCAACATTTGTATTAATTAAGATTGTGCAATTAGTTGGTGTAATAAGCAGTGTACTTTGAAACAAAAAATACACAGAATAGACAACTTGAAAACTAGTTTTAGTAGCCTACCAGAGCAACGTCGTAGATCTAGTACATATATCATCTAATCTTTTATATTCTTCTGGTTCTATTTTGTGTCATTGTATATACGAGTATGGTTGTATGTTTCTGTTTAATTTTGTAAATTATGTATTCTTATTGTTATGTTTATGTATTCTTATTGTTATGTTGGGTTGTTCTGTGTATTGTTGGTGTGTAAATGTGTAGTGTACTACTGCCACCTGTTGTAAACCAATTTCAGTTAAAAAATATATATCATATATCACATGCAGTCTGTTGTATACCACTTATGACATATTTCAACACCTACATGTTGTGCCATCTTCAGGAGTCATTAGAAGAAAGGTATATAGGCCAACATGCCAATCTAAGTTCTGAAACCTAGACTGTCATTTGTGTTGGATTCTCCAAACAGTACAGATGTCTCTAGAATGAATTGGTTGTACTTATATCTGTATACACTATTGACCTTGCTACACATGTGTGGTCAGCATTTGAAGTACTGTCATTTTAGTCACATACCAGTTACTCTGTTCATAAATGATGTTTATATCAAGATATATGTTTAGTAAAAACAAATTTATGCTGAAATTAATAAATATGTTATAAAATACCTAGTTGCAGTAATACAGGTAAAAGTTAAAGTTGTGTCTTGGCATGCCATGAAGGTGTATGCGGGAGTGGTAGCACTCTGTATTCTTAACCTTGGCACTAGAGGATCTTGAGTGGTCAGCTCTTTGCCTTGGTCATTTTAACCCCATGGAGAAAGTCCTCATTACCTATTGAATTGGAGACTGATGAGCCCCAGAGATGGTCTGGACAATTAAAAAAAAATCTCTTTTCCCTTGGTCATCCAGATTCTGGTTACTGTACTTATATGGACAATGCTAACCCAGCTTGTAGAATTAGTACTAAGGAGGTTAAATTTGGAAGCCTGGTACATTTATATATTCAGTAAAGTGGAGCCTCATTACACATCTCTGCAAAATGGAAAGCCTGTGGGTACACACACTGGTGCTTTTGTGTGCATGTATGCATGTACTCATATTTTGTGGCCAGGTCTGATGCATTTCCATGACCCAGTGACAGAGTTCTTTGTAAAGTGCATGTTCATACAGTAACGGTTTTACTGCAAATTCATGACAGATTACACTTTGAATTTTTTTTCCATATCTTCTTTGTAGCAATACAGTTTGTGCTGAGTGAAGAGTTCTTACATTTAAAAAAAGATGTACAGCAGAGCCTGATGTTTTATGATTCGAAACGCCAAGTTGTTGTTGCTTCAGTAGAGATCATCTTTGACAACACAGACAGACGGTTGCCGGTAAGTTTAAGACATAGTGTAATCAAGGTTTTAATTCTTGATTATATGCAAAGAACTGTAGTATATTGTCAGTCAGTACTTTAAATATAAGTTCTGGTGTTGAGCACAGTTTAGTACAAAATTTTTCATGAATGGTGTAAGAGACTATAATGCATTGAGTTGGCTTTCAGGGTAGGCTGTGTAGCGCAATGCATATTTTGTGCAGTTTTGGCAGACCTTAAAATTGCCATCTTTAGGATGAATGTATTTGGAGACAGTGACTATAATATTTACTTAAAGACTGGAAGGTCTTTATTCTGTCACACAGACTAATGCTAAGAACCAAATAAATTAAGATGATCATTCATCCTGGATTTTCAGGGACATCCTCCAAAGTAAGACTTATGTCTCAGACAAATTTTATTCCCAGTGTTTCATGTTTTCAATCTTCTCACATCATCCTGATAGTACTTGATATGATGGTGACTTTCTTGGATCTTGTTATTGACTTCCCTAATAAGTAGTTTGCAGCAGTGCTGCATAGTAAGCAGTAAGTGTGTGTAAATAGCATATACTTAAAAGCATGACTAAAGTGAGTGTCATTTTAATTGTGATTTCAGAGCTTCCCCTATCACCAAAAACACCAAGAAAAAAGCTAAATGCACTGAAGACCAGCTACAGAATCCTAAGGATTTGAATAAAATAAGCTAATACAGAGAGAGCTTTTACTTTCCTTATAGCAATATAAAACCAAAAAGTATCTTTTGCTGGCTAAATAAAAGTCTGTTTCAAAGTCCGTATACATCTTAGATGAGCAACAGAATCTGTTTCATCCTTGAGTAGATGCCATTTTGGTGACGCTGAATCGTTTGTTGTGTTAAATTCCATGATGCTGTTTGTAGACCTCAAAATATGGTAGGATTATTAATGAATTATGAACTGTTAAAGTTGTGAAATGAAGTGGTTTTGGCCAAATTTAAGGTACTTTACCGGCTGCTGTGTTGATATTGTGCAGTCGATTCCATCACAATGCTTCCACCACTTCTTTCTGTGCCTTTCCACCATTGCTGTAATGCTACCTAATTGCACTGGTGCTGGCTGGTCTTAAACCATGCTAGGCATAACTGTTGTTAACACTGTACGGTCTGGTACACACTGTAGGTGTCACGGGTCATGTTACAAGAGCCTGATGTTGGTACACAGAATTGAACCACTAGTATATTGGGTAGTATGCTACCACCACCAAAAATGTTTACCCTAAGTGGATGCCATTCGGAAGGGCCATCACGGCACTTCCACCATTTCTTGGTTTGCCTTGCTGCCATTACTATAGTGCTGCAAAATTGCAGTGCTGGTAGCTGGCCTCGGACCCTGCTAGGTACAATTACTGTTAACACCATATGGTCTGGTACACACCATAGGTGTCATGGGCCATGCCAAGAGCGTGACATTGGTACTCATGGAATCGAACTGCCAGGTTATTGGGTAGCATGTTGCCACCTTCGAATGTATTTAGCCTAAATAGGTGGACCCCCATTCAGTAGTCCTGTTTCCAATCCAATTTCTGCTCCTTGCTATCTCAGACAATGGTTTGGAAGGGAAAATTTTGGGATTAACCACTTTACTGTTATAACACACACTAAAAAACTACGTATGTGTTACAAAGAAGCATAGACATCATGTCTGGTGATGGTGATTCTAACCATAGTTTCTGCCACTGAGCTGATACATTTCCTGCCCCTTGGAGAATGCAAGTGCTCCAAAACTTATTATGATACAATATTTATAATAACTTGGCATGGCATATTTACTGTAGCTTGTCTCACCAAAACACTTACAAACTTCCAAGTTACTATTTCCTCTTACCTTGAACTCAGGTAAACCATATACAGCCCAAGTTACTATTACAGCCATATCTGTGTAGTCTGTCCAGCAAATGGCATAGTTTCTCCTGCCTTATTAGCTTCCTCCAGTAAGAGCTTCTGAACTTCCAAGTCATAATTTCCAGGAGTTTTTAAGTTGTCAATCTGCTGTGTTCGCAGTACAATTTCCTATTTTTGGGAATGCTTGTTCTGAGTGCTTTTTGGTAAGACTGCTGACAGACTTTCACAACTAGTCTGTTAAAAGCAAAAAACTGTATGTTCTTCTGAAGAGTGGAATTGCGTAAAACTGCTGTCCTAATTGGGACAGATTTGCAAATTGTGGTCAGTGGTCCAGTCTAGTACTGTGCAGCATTACACTCACGCTTTCCAAGTGGAACTGAGGAAAACCATGAAAATATCAAATCAGGATAGCCTGTGTTCGAACCAGAATTTGAACCAGGTATCTTTGAAGTCCACATTAAAAGCATTATCCCTTGTGCTGACATTTAAAGTGATGTATTTTGAGGTTGTTTGAGAACAAACAGAATTTTTAATAGTTTCTGCCTGCACACAAGACTAAATGTTTTGGTACAATCATGCTTTTCAGGACTTGACCTTGTGGTCCCAAAAGCAGTTTGTGCTATACTTTGCTGAAATGTTTACATGGTATCACAACTATAGTTATCATAGTAGTGTAATGCTGAGAAAGCTGACCATCCACTATAGTCATTGTATTAACCAGTAACATGCAAAGCAATGGATGGGCCATGTAAATCCCAGTCTTTTGCTGAGTTACTCCAGGTGTTTAATTCCTGTGCCAGGAGATTAATATGACTAGCTTTGTACACACATGCAACATGCAGGCAAAAAATATTATAGAGAAAATTTTTCATTGTGGCCACTGGTATGTGAGGTACTGTTCATTCTCCCAGAGAATTAATGATGGCTTATTAATTCTATCAGCTCGTAGGACTGCAAAACTGATACTGAAAGATACAATGGTTTTCAATAATACTGTGTGTTTAATTTCTATTTGGAACATTTTCTGCCTGTTTCCCTTCATTACAATGGTTGTTTAATAAATACAAATCTGAGAAAGTGTGTTGAATATTTTTCAGATTCCATCAGATGTAGTGTCCTTTTCTCGAAGAATTGGGCTTAAATATGACCAGTTCTGTATCAACAAAAAGGTGACTCCACGTAAGGAAATGGTGGGTGTGTTAGTATCAGCTGGATTCTGTTCCTGTAATACATACCACATTGTGAAACAAGGAAAGGTACATGAAAAAATTCTGTACAGCAAAACTAGAGGATCTTACAGATAGTAATTAAATTTTTATTACAAAAATATTATTTTATATTATTCCTTAAAATAGTTCTGATTCAGTTCATTTAAATTCATATACAGAAGAACTCCACTTAAGCAGATGGTGGTTATCCAGATCACCAACTATCCAGATCGGTTTGGCCCTTTAGGTAGATTTGTCGAGAATTCTACAAAACTAACTTGCCTTGAAATTATTGGTTATCGGGTGAAGTACAGTACAGTGTAATGGCTTCTGTAGCTTCAAATCAGGTGTGGTTGAAAAGTTTAGATGCAGGTATGTACTGTAAATAATAACAGCCTAACTTTAAACTGCCAATCCGGAGGGATGGCCATTCCAATTAATTCAGGTAAGTGGAGTTCTGTTGTATAGGATCCATATTTTAACTGAAAAATATTGTTTATCATTTTCTGTTGGCTCAGTTATGTTCCACACACGCACGCACGCACGCACGCGAGAGAGAGAGAGAGAGAGATGGGC
>Ga0209628_10002526_pt1 | contig 12471 bp, 14 predicted proteins | sample TergutCu122P4_FD_187285 | JGI IMG/M metagenome (GOLD analysis project Ga0209628, IMG submission 187285) | Cubitermes ugandensis P4 segment gut microbial communities from Kakamega Forest, Kenya - Cu122 P4 (SPAdes) (version 2) | ecosystem: Host-associated > Arthropoda: Insects > Digestive system...
ATTTCGGGGCGGGCGCGGTTCAGTTCGTCTAAGAAGAGCACCACCGGCTCGTTGTTGTCGGGAAACCACCAGGGCGAGCGAAAGTCGGTTTTGTTTGAAGCTGAGTCGAGTACGGGCAGACCGATCAAATCGCCCGGATCGCTCATTTGCCCCAAGAAAAGCGTTACCACTTTTTTGCCAAGCTTAACAAAGTAGTTTTCAATAATTTGCGATTTTCCGATGCCGTGTTTCCCAATCAACATGATGTTGTGGTGCTCGGGCGTGGTTTCTAAAACGCGGTGAAGTTCGGTGGAGTTTATGTTTACTGGCATAATTTTGTTTATTTGTTATTTAACCATTTTAGATATTTACTATTTGCGCGAACGGTGGTTTTTTTCATGTGGTTCGCAGGATTTAAGTTGCGGCAAAAATAAGAACAAGTTACGCCAAAACGTGTCGTTGTTGATTTTTTTGTTGAATGGTGACGTGTATATTGTTCGAGATTCCTAATTTCGCTATCGCTGCATTGCCCATGACGAGTTTTATGTAGTATTTTGATTTTCAATTACAATACAAAAATCCAATCCTATTCTCCCATACCGAAGTTATGGGAGCGGCCTCTATCCCCTTCAAATTTTGAAGGGGTGCCCGAAGGGCGGGGTAGTTTATATAAAACATTAATTTCCAAATGTTTTAATTATAAAATCTCGTAAATTCACTAAAACGGTCTCCATTGAAAAACGCACACTCTCATCAGATATTCTATATACTATCAAACCTAATGATTCTAAATATGCCGTTCTTTTTTCATCATACTCTTCTTGATATTGATGTATTCCTCCATCTATTTCAATAATCAAGCCCAAGCATTCTATATAAAAATCAACAATAAAATTTCCAATTATTTTTTGTCTGTCGAAATCAAGCCCATAAAACTTTTTCTTATTAACCTGCATCCAAAACAATACTTCGGATAAAGTAGAAGTTCGCCTTAATTTTTTTGCTTGCTCTCTCAAGGATTCGTTAAATGGCAAAGAAGACACATATCTTGTAGGAATATTTACTCCATTGATTTCTATATGTTTAATGCTTCTCATTAAGTTCGTAATTTGTAATTGAAAATTCGTAATTTCTATATAAACTACCCCGCCCTTCGGGCACCCCTTCAAATTTTGAAGGGGATTTGGGGCATTCCCTATAACGCGTTATAGGGAAAAATATTAAATGTTTATTGTACTAAAACTATTCCTCTTTTTGTAAATAAATAGTATAGGCATAATTTTATGATTTTATCCAATTCATATTGTTGAAAGGGGATACGTTGCCAATCAATACTTTAATCTCACTTTTTTTAATGAGTTCTTCGTATGGTTTTATGGTGTCTAATATTTTCGGAACAATTTTTTGGAAAGATTTGTCGTAAAGCGGGATTTCCAACTGTTGTTTTCCGGTTATTTTAATTACCAAAAGCGATTTATTCTTCTCTGTTACAATTTTATAGGTATAGCCACTATCTTGCATGGTTTTCTTAACCCATTCTTCAATGCTTTTTTCTGTTATATTTTTAATTCGCTCTTTTTTGGTTCGCTCGTTCTCCTGTTTAATTCTTTCGTTATTATATTCATCTAAATAATTTTGACACAAATCTTTTACCTGCTTTATTTCTTCAAAATTACTAATCATCAAATCAAGAATGTGATAAATAATACTCACGCGGTTTTCAATATTTACTTCTACATAGTGGGGAGTGTTGATAATTATTGTCTTACCAATGCTGCTTATAACATCTGCGGTTTTCCTCTTCAAATAAAAATTAACAGTAAGTCCGACTCCAGAATTGTAATAGTAATTTTCATGAAACTGGATACAGGTAGTAAAACTAAAGCGTGTATAAGCCCACCGCTTTCCATCAATTAATTGAAAGTTTGGATATTTTTTACCAAAATCAACCAAATCATTATATATCTGTTCTGCCGTTTTACTATTTTCCTGCTGGTCGGGCGGCGTACTTTTATCGAGTTTTGAAATCTGTTTTTTAAATTTTTGAGAAAACTTGTCTCTTGCTTGAGCATAAACATCAAAAAGTTCACGACTTGTCATATTTTCACCTTTATTATTCATTAATCATTAAATTTTTCGGCAAAAATAATGCGTAGCTAAGCCAAAAGGTGTCGTTGATGAATTTTTTACTTATTTAAAAGTTTTTCAACTTCAAGTTTCAGTACCGGAAGATGCTTGATTACAATACCCCAAATAATGATAGGATCAACTTGATCATAGCCGTGACTGATTTTATTTCTTGTATCAATAATTTCTTTGACATTTTGAATAGGAACGCTATTATCAATTTTCACGATTCTATTCATCGCTTCGCCAATAATTTCAAGATTGCGTTCAATGGCACGTTGTAAAATTTTGTTATTACAATAATTTTCAAAAGTTCGATTAGGGGCAGTATATTCGTTAATTTCATTAATCGAATTTAAAATGTCAAAGAGATATGCATTAATGTGATTATCCATAAATCAATTGTTTAGTATTGTCAACTTCTTTAATAAAGTAAGGATTATTAAGGCTTTTTTCAGAAACGAGATCTACCGGACGGCTAAGCGTTTTTTCTAATTCATTTTGAAAATTAAAATAGTGATCTACCACGTCCAACAACGGAATATCCTCTTTGAAAGTGTATAAAAAATCAATATCACTATTTTCCGAAAACCTGTTTGTGAGCACAGATCCAAATGCATACAAACGCTCCAATTTGTATTGCTCGCAGAGCTCTCTAATTTGTTGAATGTGTGAATTTAAGTACATACTCTTTATTTTGCAACTACGCCGCAAAGATATATTTTAAAAATTATCATTTTTATATAACAATATTCAATTAATTTTTCACCCACTTTGAACTATCCGGAGAAGCATTGCATATCAACACTTATAAACACTTGTGGAGGCGCTTCTGTAAAAACCGCTGTTGTTTTTAGTAAAATCGTTTAAATCTTTATATAATTGTTTTACAGATAGTTTCTTTGCAGGTTCATCCGGCAAGGTGGCGCTGTTTAACTCCAATATTTTAGATTTTAAATTGCGGGAAAACTCCTGAAGTGCGTTGTTGTATTCTTCGGCTTTTGTTTGAAACATGATAGGCTATTGATTTCTTGGCAAAAATATATCGTAGCTACGCCAAAAGGTGTCGTTGGTTTTAAATTTAAGTATATTTTAATTAAGCCCAATATAAAAACTGAATAAAATGTGCGAATTTGGTCTTTCCGGGTATTAAAAATTAAAAAAAAATAACTTATTGCCCCCCTATTTTTGAAAAAAATATTATTTTTGCGGTGCATAAAACAACAGTTAAATATTTATACAATTAATTATGAACTATTTGAGTAGAAAAATTGATATTGAGTTGTTAAAATGGAAAAGCACAGCGCATCGAAAGGTAATTTTACTTCGTGGAGCAAGGCAGGTGGGGAAATCTTCGGCAGTAAGAGAGTTGGGCAAAACTTTTGAGCATTTTGTGGAGATTAATTTTGACAAACAACCGCAACTAAAGGCAATTTTTGAACCCGACAGCGTGGTAGAGCGAATTGTTAAGGAACTCTCTTTTCAATTACAAACCCCCATTATTCCCAGAAAAACACTGCTTTTTTTGGATGAAATTCAAGAGTGTATTCCTGCAATTTCTGCATTACGTTATTTTCACGAAGATATGCCTGAATTACACGTAATTGCTGCCGGATCCCTTTTTGAATTTGCACTCGAAAAGATACCCTCTTATGGTGTTGGGCGAGTTCGTTCGTTGTTTATGTATCCTTTTTCTTACGATGAGTTTATTCGCGCCATGGGTTATTCAATGCTTGCCGGCGACCTTCAAAATTACACGCCGGAAAACCCGATTTCTAATAGCTTACACGAAAAATGCCGGCGTTTGCTGATTGAGTTTATGCTCATTGGCGGAATGCCGGAAGTGGTGGCAAAATATGTTGAAACCGGCTCATTATTCGAGTGTCAGGAAGTTTTGGAAAATATTACGCAAAACTTCTATAACGATTTTGCCAAATACAAACAACGGGCAAATGTTTCGCTTTTACAGGAGGTTTTTGGTGCTATTATTGAACAAACCGGCGAAAAATTTACCTACTCAAAAGCTTCTAAAACAGCAAATCATCTGCAAATAAAAGAATGTGTTGAGTTGTTAGAAAAAGCAGGACTTATATACTCTGTTACCCATAGTTCTGCAAATGGATTGCCTTTGGCAGCACAACAAAACAGAAAATTTCGCAAATATTTGATTTTTGACACAGGTATTTATCAGCGGTTTTTGAAACTTAATTTGGAGGGTTCATTTCATCCGGAAAATATGGAACAAATCAATAAAGGCGCATTCGCCGAACTTTTAGCCGGCTTGGAAATGATAAAAGCATCTCCCGCCAATATTCCACTCTCGCTACATTATTGGCAACGTGAAAAAGCAGGTGCAAACGCCGAAGTGGATTATATTATTCAACAAGACGAAATCATTGTACCCGTTGAGATTAAGGCTAATACAAAAGGCTCTATGCAAAGTATGTTTCAATTTTTGGCAGAAAAAAGCTATCCGTATGGTATTCGCAGTTCGATGGAAAATTACGGTTCCTATGGAAATATAAAAGTGTATCCACTTTATGCCATATCGCAAATTGTGAATAAATAATATCTTTATTTTTGCCGAAAATATTTAACGATGCAAAAAGTAATCTCTACCGAAAGAATCCCCATCAAACTATGGCTCGATGAGCCAGAAGCGGGCGCGCTGAAGCAGGCACTCAACCTTGCCAACCTGCCCTTTGCATTCAGTCATATCTGTTTGATGCCCGATACGCACGAGGGGTACGGAATGCCCATCGGGGGTGTGCTGGCTACCGATAATGTGATTGTGCCCAACGCGGTGGGCGTGGATATCGGCTGCGGAATGTGCGCCGTGAAAACCAACATATTAGCCGACAGTTTGGAGCGAAAACAACTTACGCAAATTATGGCCGGAATTCGGGCGGTGGTCCCACTTGGGTTCGAGCATCACAAAGAACGGCAAGAGGAATCGCTTGTGCCGCAAGGTTACGATATTGATAAACTTGTCGTAGTAAAACGCCAGTATCTTGCTGCGTTGAAGCAACTTGGCACGTTGGGAGGCGGTAACCACTTTATTGAGTTGCAACGCTCCGATGATGCTTTTCTCTGGATAATGGTACACTCGGGCAGTCGCAATTTCGGACTGCAAGTGGCTGAATATTACAATAAAACAGCAAAAAAACTGAACGAAAGTTATTATTCTTCGGTGAACCCTAAAGCAGATTTGGCTTTTCTCCCTTTTGAAACCGACGAAGCACATACCTACTATAAAGAGATGCAATATTGCACCGAGTTTGCACTTGCCAACCGGAAATTGATGATGAAAAGAATTCAAGATGTGGTTTCAGAGGTGTTAAAAAACGCGTGTTTTGAGCAGATGATTAACATTGCCCACAATTATGCGGCTTGGGAAACCCACTTTGGCAAAAAAGTGATTGTGCACCGAAAGGGCGCAACTTCGGCAAAAGCAGGCGAAATAGGAATTATCCCGGGTTCGCAGGGCACAAAATCGTATATTGTTGAGGGGTTGGGTAATCCGGAAAGTTTTATGAGCTGCTCGCACGGGGCAGGGCGCACCATGAGCCGCACCGCCGCCATCAAAAATCTCAATTTGGAAGAAGAAAAAAGCAAATTGGACAAACTGGGTATTCTGCACTCCATCCGCGGAAAATCCGACTTAGAAGAAGCCTCATCGGCATACAAAGATATTTCACAAGTGATGGCGTTTCAAAGCGATTTGGTAAAAATTTTGGTGGAACTCAGTCCGTTGGCGGTAATAAAAGGATGAAAAAACTCAATACACTCTCTTTAGCTCCCTTGGTTTTTCTAATGCTGGGTGCCGTAATCGGCTCGGGGTTTTCCGATTTGCCTGCCAATATGGCTAAAAGAGCCGGCACTGTGGGTATTCTGCTGGGCTGGGCAGTTACCGGAATTGGAATGTTGGCTTTAGTCTTGGTATATAAAAACCTTTCATTACGCAAACCTGACCTCAATAGTGGTATTTCCAGTTATGCCAGAGCCGGCTTTGGCGACTACATCGGATTTAATTCAGCATGGGGATACTGGGTAAGTGCCGTTTGTGCAAACGCCTCCTATTTCGTGATTATCTTCAACGCATTAGCCTATTTCTTCCCATCCCTGTTTGAACGCGACCACCTATCCATCGAAGCCTTTATCGGCGGAACAGCAATTATTTGGTTTATTCAATTTCTTGTTTGTAAAGGAGTTAAAAAAGCGGCGATGCTCAATGTAGTCGTTCAAATTGCTAAATTTATGCCCATATTGTTGTTCTTGGTTATTTTAATTGCTGCTTTTAATATTGACAAATTTTCGTTCTATTTTTTTAGTGCAGATACAGAACTTGCCAATTTGGGAACGCAAGTAAAGTCTATCATGCTGGTAACCGTGTGGGTATTCATCGGAATTGAGGGGGCAATTGTGCTTTCCGAAAGGGCGAAACAGCGAAAAGATATCGGCAGGGCAACCCTCATCGCCCTTGCCTGCGCCCTGCTCATCTATATGCTGATTTCTTTGCTTACCTTTGGCTATATGTCAAGGCAGGAGGTAGCCGCATTGGATACGCCTTCCACCGCCTACATTCTCGAACAGATTGTGGGAACATGGGGCGCCGCAGTGATTAACATCGGATTGGTAATCTCTATTTTGGGCGCTATGCTCGGTTGGACGATTCTTGCTTCCGAAGTGATTTATGTGGGCGCCAAAGACAAACTATTGCCGAAAATTTTTACCAAAGAAAACCGGCGCGGCACCCCTGTTAATAGCCTTTTGTTAACCAATGTTTTTTCACAAATACTGCTCATTATCACGTTTTTATCTGCTGCCGCGTATGAAGCCATATTTTTCATTGCCACCACTGCCATTCTTATCCCCTACCTGCTGAGTGGTATGTACGGAATGAAACTAAGCATTACCGGCGAAACCTACGAAACAAACCCGGCGGGGCGTAGAATGGACATTTTTATTGCCACAATATCAACTATTTACGCAATTTGGTTGGTTTATGCGGCAGGAATAGTAAATCTGATGGTGGTTTCCATTTTATATGCGCCGGGCATTTTGCTGTACGCGAAAGTTCGAAGGGAAAACGGCAAAAAAATATTTAACAATCGGTTTGAAGTGCTGGTTTTTTTAGTCATTTCTATAATGGCAGTTGTCGCGGCGTTTATGTTGATTATGGGAATTATTTCCTTAACATCATAAATAGCTGTGTTGGAATATTTTTTGATTCTGTTATCTAATTTCATATATTTTCGCCTCCTTTACCAATTCTTATGAAAATTTCAAGCCCAATTACCCGAATTAACCTCTCTGCTCCCAAAATTTTTGAACTGGCAGGTAATCTGCAAAATTTTCCACACTATATGTCCGATCAGGTTAGGGATATTACTGCAACGGTTGATTCGTGCAGCTTTACCGTTGAAAATATCGCTGCCATTACACTGAAAATACTAGAAAAAACACCCTTTTTCCAAATTCGTTTTGCGGCTGAAAATGATAAAAATATTCCGCTCTTTTTAACGTTGAATATGAACGCTGTTTCTGAAAATGAAACCGATGTGGAAGTAGATATGGATATTGATATCCCTGTATTTTTAAAACCATTAGTACAGAAGCCATTAGAACACTTTGTAAAAACTTTATCTAAAAAAATAAAAACCGAAGCCGAAAAAAATTGAGTTATGAGTCATTGCATTAGAACCGAAAATTTAGTTAAGATTTATAAAAACCGTAAGGTGGTAAACGAAGCCTCTTTTAATGTAAAACAAGGTGAAATTGTGGGGTTGCTCGGTCCCAACGGTGCCGGAAAAACCACCTCTTTTTATATGATCGTAGGGATTATCAGACCTTTTTCCGGGGAGATTTTTTTAGATGACCAAAATATTACCAAATTGCCGATGTACAAACGTGCCCAAATGGGAATCTCTTACCTCCCGCAAGAAGCCTCAGTATTTCGTCAACTATCTGTGGAAGACAATATTAGAGCCATTCTACAGTTTTCCGGAATGAGTAAAGAGGAACAAAACGACAAATTGGAAAGTTTAATCCAAGAGTTTAATATTCAGAAAGTAAGGAAAAACTTAGGACAAAATTTATCGGGCGGCGAGCGCAGACGCACCGAAATTGCACGCTGTTTGGCATCTAATCCCAAATTTATCTTATTAGACGAACCCTTTGCCGGCGTTGACCCCATTGCCGTAGAAGATATTCAAACCATTGTTTGGAAACTGAAAGAGAAAAACATAGGTATCTTAATTACCGACCATAATGTGCACGAAACTTTGTCGATTACCGACCGTGCATATCTGCTTTTTGAAGGACGCATCATTAAAACCGGCACCGCCGAAGAACTTGCCGAAGATGAATATGTGAGAACTGTGTATCTGGGCAAAAATTTTGAATTACGCCGGTAAAATATTTAGGGCATTCTGTATATTAGAAAATTTCCTACATCCAACCAACCAATGGTTTCACAGGCATGGCAAAATCATTTAATTCTAAACAGATTTTGCTTATTGCTTGTTGAAAAACTTGATTTTTACCTCACTTTACGACGAAATAACCATTTTCTTTAACCACTTTTAAGACATTTATTGTTTGGCATTATATTTGCAATTTAAAACTACCCCGCGAATATTGAAGTCCGTAAGACCATAAGTCCGTAAGACCATAAGAACGTAAGACCGTAAGACCGTAAGACCGTAAGACCATAAGAACGTAAGACGTAAGAAAAAAAAAATAAATAAAAATATAACCACTAATCACTAACCACTAATCACTAAAAAAAATGAATCTCAACAATTTAACCCTCAAATCTCAGGAAGCCATTGCGCAGGCACAGTTAATTGCCCATAGCCACAAGCATGCCCGTTTGGAAACCCTTCACGTTTTAAAAGCATTGATAGAAGTGGATGAAAATGTGATTCCCTATTTGCTTAAAAAATTGGATACCAATCCAAAAATGATTATTCAAGTAGTTGAAAAACAGATTCAATCTTTGGCAAAAGGCACCGGCAACGATGTATATATTTCGCCGGCAACAAACAGTGCAATTCAAAAAGCTATCGTGTTCAGCAATGAACTTCGCGATGACTTTGTATCATTAGAACATCTGTTTTATGGTATTTTCATGGCAAACGATGAAACCTCCAAAATTTTGAAAGATGCGGGTATCAGCGAAAAAGGAATTAAAGCCGCTATTTCAGAATTACGCAAAGGGAGTAAAGTTACCGGCGACAGCAGTGAGGAATCTTATAATTCACTGAATAAGTATGCCATTAATTTGAATGACGCCGCACGCAAAGGGAAACTTGACCCCGTTATTGGTCGTGATGAGGAGATTCGTCGGGTGTTGCAAATTCTGTCGCGCAGAACCAAAAACAATCCGATACTTATCGGAGAGGCGGGCGTGGGCAAAACAGCCATCGCAGAAGGATTGGCGCATCGTATTATCAGCGGCGATATTCCGGAAAACCTGAAAACAAAAAAACTCTATTCTTTGGATATGGGGGCGCTTATTGCCGGTGCTAAATATAAAGGCGAATTTGAAGAGCGTTTGAAAAATGTGATTAAGGAGGTCATTGATTCCAATGGTGAAATTATTCTCTTCATTGATGAAATTCACACATTGGTGGGGGCAGGTGCTACCGGCGAGGGTGCCATGGATGCCGCCAACATCCTGAAACCTGCCCTTGCCCGCGGCGAACTCCGCTCCATCGGCGCAACCACGTTAAACGAATACCAAAAATATTTTGAAAAAGATAAAGCGCTTGAACGCCGTTTTCAACCCGTAAAAATTGAAGAACCGGATAAATACTCCACTATCTCTATTCTTCGCGGATTGAAAGAACGTTATGAAACACACCATCAGGTGCGTATTTTAGACGAAGCGCTTATTGCAGCAGTAGAGTTATCTACAAGATATATTACCGACCGTTTTTTGCCCGACAAAGCCATTGATTTAATTGACGAAGCCGCCTCAAAATTAAAATTGGAGATTAATTCCATGCCAGAAGAATTAGATGAGTTAGATAGAAAAATTCGTCAGTTGGAGATTGAACGTGAGGCGATTAAGAATGAAAATACGCCGGAAAAGATGGAACAGCTGAATAAGTCTGTTTCTGAACTGCAAGAAAAACGTAATTCTTTGTATTCAAGATGGAGAGCAGAAAAGGATGTAGCAGAAAAAATTCAAAAAAATAAAGCCGATATTGAGCATTATAAATTGGAAGCCGCCGAAATGGAACGGCAAGGAAATTTTGGACGGGTGGCAGAGCTGCGATATGGACTCATTAAAGAAGCCGAAGAACTTATCATTAAATTGCAGCAGGAACTTGACCAGTTGCAAGCCGGTGGCGCCATGATTGACGAAGAAGTTGGCGCGGATGATATTGCCGAAGTGGTTGCCCGCTGGACAGGGATCCCCGTTACCAAAATGATGCAAAGCGAAAAGATGAAACTGCTGCATTTGGAAGAGGAGTTGCACAAGCGCGTAGTGGGACAAGATGAAGCCATTACCGCTATTGCAGATGCTATTCGCAGAAGCCGTGCCGGTTTGCAAGACAGCAAGCGCCCCATCGGGTCGTTTATCTTTTTGGGAACTACCGGCGTGGGTAAAACAGAATTGGCCAAAACGTTAGCCGAGTATTTGTTTAACACGGAAGAAGCCATGATACGTTTCGATATGAGCGAGTTTCAAGAGGCGCACTCGGTTTCGAGATTGATAGGTTCTCCACCAGGATATGTGGGCTACGACGAAGGCGGACAACTCACCGATAAAGTGCGACGTAAACAATATTCCGTGATTTTGTTCGACGAAATTGAAAAAGCACACCCCGATATTTTGAACATCTTGTTGCAAGTGTTAGACGATGGCCGACTAACCGACAACAAAGGGCGGGTTGCCGATTTTAAAAACACTATCATCATTATGACTTCTAATATGGGCTCGCATGTTATTCAGGATAATTATGCAGATAAAAACAAATACAGTGATGATGAACTGTTTGAACGCACCAAAACAGAAGTTACCGACATGCTGAAAAAAGCGCTCCGTCCCGAGTTTCTTAATCGTATTGATGAGATTGTGATGTTTCAACCGCTCTCTAAACGAGAAATCAAAGATATTATCAAACTGCAGATTAATGATTTGAATCGCATGTTGGGAGAGCAGGGGATTGTGGTTGAATTTACCAAATATGCCTTGGAATTGTTGGCAGAAATGGGCTACGACCCGGTATATGGCGCCCGCCCATTGAAGCGCGTTATTCAAAAACAAATCTTAAACGAATTGTCGAAAATTCTTTTATCGGGTTCTTTAAATAAAGATATGCCTATAAAGGTTGACTCGTTTGAAGATGGGAAGTTTGCGTTTTTTAATTAAATAAAGTGGAGAAAAGTGCGGAGGAACTTTTCAAAAACTTTGTCTATATTTGCAGCCGAAAAAAATCATAGTTAAAATGATGAAACGACACCGTGATGAAAATTTAATGTTAGTGGCTGCCGTTGAACAATATGCACAAAAACACAAAATTTCAACGATGAAATCTTGGGCACTTTTTCGCCAATATAATATAAATGAACTCTTGCGTAAGCACTATAACGCTTTACATACGCAACCAATAGAAGAAAGTTTTTATTTTGCCAATGACATCATTGAACGTAAACAACATGGAAACTAAGTTAACACTTTATCACGGCTCTAATTGCGATTTTTCTTTCGTTGATTTATCAAAAGCAAAAGATAAACGCGATTTTGGTAAAGGCTTTTATCTAACTACATTACATAATCAGGCAAAAGAGTGGGCAGAAACTTTGTATGCCCGTTTTAGCGGTGATGGTATTTTTGTGTATGAATTTGAGTTTGAATTAAAAGAAACTTTACTGTTAAAACAATTTAAGGGTATTTCGGAAGATTGGCTAAACTTTGTTCGAGACAACCGAATAGGCGGAAGCGTTCAACACAATTTTGATGTTGTTTGGGGCGCAGTGGCAAACGACAAAACGAATAGAACACTCGCGCTATTTGTAGAAGGGATTTACACCACCAAAGAAGCGATTAGAAAACTGAAAAGCAATAAACTAAATGATCAAATTTCAATTCACACACAAAAAGCATTGCAGGGTTTGAAATTGTTAAACAAAACTGTTTATGGAAACTAAATATGTGTATAAAGAACATGACATTACGATGGATATGTTTTTCAAAATAGAGCATATTGTCAATATATTGGCAGAGCGCAATAACAGAGATTTTGATACCGAATTTGCTGAATTTATTGCTTCAAACACTTATCGCATTTTGCAACAAACCCATAATCTTCTATGGGCTGAAAGTAGTGAATTTATTGTTGATGAATACGA
>Ga0209628_10002527_pt1 | contig 12465 bp, 8 predicted proteins | sample TergutCu122P4_FD_187285 | JGI IMG/M metagenome (GOLD analysis project Ga0209628, IMG submission 187285) | Cubitermes ugandensis P4 segment gut microbial communities from Kakamega Forest, Kenya - Cu122 P4 (SPAdes) (version 2) | ecosystem: Host-associated > Arthropoda: Insects > Digestive system >...
CCGCCGATCTGCGTGTTGCCGCCCGTTTCGCAACTCAACATGACGAATGGATAAAAACAGACCCGCAACAACCCAAAAGTATTTGGTGGTATACGGATATCAAAGGTATCGGTTTCCGTGTGGTTTGTGAGCCGGACGAAACAGTTCAATAATTTAATAATTCAAAGATTTAAAAATTCAATAATTCAATCTAAAATCGTAAATCAAATATCATGAGTAACAATTCAATCAACAGAAGAGATTTTCTTTCAAGCGCTGCTATGATGGGCGCTGCAGGAACGCTGGGAGCAGGCGCATTGCTCACATCTTGCGGTTCAAAAGAACCCAAATTGACGCCTATTCTTCCCGAATCGGAATGGAAGATACCAACCTTATATCCGGGAGGTATTATGCCCGATAAGGCAAATGAAGGTAAACCGTTGAAAGCGGGACTTATCGGTTGCGGCGGTCGCGGATCGGGCGCTATACAAAACTTTTTGGACGCAGGTCCAGGTTTATCGGTTGTAGCGCTGGGCGACATGTTCGACGACAGGTTGCAAGCCTGCCGTAAAGCGCTTAAAGAGAAGTATAATCAGGACATTCCCGATGACAAATGTTTTACAGGTGTGGATAATTACAAAAATGTGATTGACGCCGGTGTGGATGTAGTGCTTATTGCTACGCCTCCGGTTTTCCGTCCCCCATATTTCAAATATGCGGTTAATGCAGGGAAACACGTATTTTTAGAAAAACCGCTCGCCGTTGATCCCGTTGGTGTGCGTTCGATCATCGCTGATGCAAAAAAAGCTACGGCACAGGGACTTTGCGTTGTTACCGGTACACAGCGTCATCATCAGCGTTGTTATATCGAAAGCTACAAGCAGGTACAATCGGGTATGATTGGCGAAATTGTCGGCGGTAACGTATATTGGAATAACGTCGGCGTGCCTTGGTATAAGACCAAACAGAAGGAATGGAAGGATATGGAATGGATGATTCGCGACTGGGTGAACTGGACCTGGCTGTCGGGCGACCATATCGTTGAGCAGCATGTTCACAATATCGACCTTTTCAACTGGTTCTCGGGACAAAGACCTGTGAAGTGCACCGGATTTGGCGCGCGTCAGCGGCGTATAACCGGCGATCAATACGATATGTTTAGCGTTGACTATACGTATGAAGGCGGTTTCCACGTACACAGCATGTGCCGTCAGATTTTCGGATGTACACCTTTTGTTCACGAAATTATTCAAGGAACCAAAGGCGTCTATTATGGCAGCTACGTCCAAAGGAAGGATTCCCCGACTCAAGCCATCTTTGACCTTAAAGGTAATTTAGTATGGCAATATGATTACGAAAAGGAAAAAGAGAATTTCAAACAGGAAGCGGCTTTTGTTTTGGAACATGTCAACTGGATCAACCACATTCGCGCAGGACAACCGATCAATTCAGCCGAAGAAACCGCTATTTCGACAATGGCATGTATCATGGGACGTGTTTCGGCGTATACCGGCGCACAGGTTACCTGGGATGAAATGATGAGTTCGGATATGAATTTAATGCCTGATGATCTGACATTCAGGGATTTGGACATGTCGAAATACACTGTTCCTGTTCCCGGGAAAGCAAAAGAAGTAAAATAATATCGATATGAACAGAAGAAATTTTCTTTCAAATACAGCAGTGATGGGCGCCGGAACATTAGGAGCCGGCTCGTTGCTGACCTCATGCGGAGGCGCTAAAGAATCATTGACGCCTTTACGCCCCGAAGCCGAATGGAATATACCGAAACTGTATGAAAAAGGTATTATTCCCGATAAAGCAAAAGACGGTAAGCCTCTGAAAGCAGGCGTTATTGGTTGCGGAGGGCGCGGTAGCGGCGCAGCGCAAAATTTTTTAGACGCCGCACCCAATGTGTCCATTGTAGCTTTAGGCGATGTGTTTGACGACAGGTTACAATCCTGCCGTAAAGCGCTTAAAGAAAAATACAATGCAGATATTCCTGATAATATGTGTTTTACCGGACTCGACAATTATAAAAAAGTGATCGATTCCGGTGTGGATGTAGTGCTCATTGCAACACCTTCGGCTTTCCGTCCCGAACAGTTCAAGTATGCCGTCAATGCAGGAAAGCATATATTTGCGGAAAAACCGCTTGGCGTTGATCCCGTCGGTATCCGTTCGATACTTGCAGACGCGAAAAAAGCTACCGCACAGGGGCTTTGTGTAGTTACCGGAACACTTCGCCGGCATCAGCGTTGCTATATTGAAGCCTATAAACTTGTGCAATCGGGCTTGATTGGCGAGATTGTCGGCGGTAATGTCTGGTATAACGTCAATTCGCTTTGGTTAAAGATGAAAGAGAAGGAGTGGACGGATATGGAATGGATGCTTCGCGACTGGGTGAACTGGACTTGGCTGTCGGGCGATCATATCGTAGAACAACACATTCACAGTTTGGACGTTTTCAACTGGTTCACAGGGCAAAAACCTGTGAAATGTACCGGTTTTGGCGCCCGTCAGCGGCGTGTGACAGGCAATCAATACGATATGTTTAGCGTTGATTACCAATACGAAGGAGGGTTCCACATGCACAGTATGTGTCGTCAAATTGATGGCTGTCAAAGAAATATTTCCGAGTTTATACAGGGTACCAAGGGATCATGGTTAGGAAATAATAGAGAAGGTCAAACCATTTTCGACCTGAAAGGTAATATAATATGGCAGTTTGATTACGAAAAGGAGAAAGCCGATTTTCAACAAACGGATCCTTTTGTATTGGAATTAGTCGATTGGATCGACCATATTCGCGAGTGTAAACCGATCAATCAAGCTGAAGAGACCGCCATTTCAACGATGACGTCCATCATGGGGCGTACATCTGCATACACCGGCGCACAGGTTACTTGGGATGAAATGATGAGTTCTGATATGAATCTGATGTTGGACGATCTGTCATTCAGGAATATGGACATGTCAAAATTCACCGTTGCCGTTCCGGGAAAAGCCAAAGAAGTAAAGTAGAACGATGGTTAGAAGCAAAATCCCGTTCCTGCTTCATCTCAAAACCTCCACCATGTGGAAAGTAACCGGATTGCCTTTGTTGACTTTGAGCGTCAAATCGGGAGTTAGTCCTTTGGGCTGACGACTTTTTAACGTACCTGATTCAACGGCTTTAGCTCCGATATCGCCATTTTTGGATGCAATTGGGTTCACCGTAAATTCAGCGGTCTCAAAACGACCGCTGTTGGTGTTTTGTACGGTGAAGATTTGGTCGCCCCATGCAATTTGCCAGGTACTGGTTCCCGTATTCAGGTAAATGACGCGCAAAGTTGCCGTTTTCCCTAAAAGAGACGAAATAAAAGCCGGATGCAGCGCAATGTCGATAGGTTGTCCCACTGCCACCTCACGTGCAAACGCGCCGTAGCGCTGGTCTTTCGGACCTACATTGATAACGCCTTTGGTTTCCTGATAACCGCTTGGGGATTTATCGGGCAACTTGATGGATAGAAAGGAATAGTCCACCACATAATCCTGAAAAACCTTGCTGTTGTCGTCGATCTTTTTATCCCATTGGCGGAAAGCCACCCATGCTCCCGGACTTTTATCGGGCTGGGTGTGATAACCGGCATATTTGGACGCAAAAAGAATGGATTCGGTGAAATTTTGACGGATGTAGGGGGATGTAGTTAAATTTCCAACTTTGGGGATTTTTCCTTTTGTGGCGATTTCCAAGTCGTTGGTATAAAGTCCAATGCAGGACACGCCGCAGTTCATATCATTCAGCAGCCGCCAATAAAACCATTGTTCGGGTTGGCAGCCGCGGGGATCAGTTTGTCCACCATGGACGCCGAATGCGCTTGCCCAAGGTTCGGCATAACCCAAAGTATAACCTGTACGGCAGTAATCCATAAACGTAATATATTGTATTTCTGTGCCTTGTGCGCGCGGATCAGCTTCGGACGAGGTGTGGAACCAAGCTAACTTCCCCTTTTTAAACAAGTCTATATAATCCTTACGGATATTGTCGTCAATGTTGTTGCGCATAAAGACACGGATGTGGCTATCGGCAAACAGTTCGACATGTTTTGCCACTACTGCCGTCTTATACGCAGTGTTGTATTCGCTTTTCCACGGCAGGGCGTCTGTAACTCCTTTGGGAATGACCCATTTGGAAAGGGGAGCGTCGGCGGAGTTCATGGTGAATTGCTCGGTGCCGACTGCATTGAAGTTCATGCGTACGCCAATCAGATAGTTGGTATATGGCGTGTTTTTTAAGTAATTGGCGTATGCTTCCAGCAAATTCATATACGCCTTCTGAAAGGCGGGGTACCAAAACATCAAGGTGCCTTTGGCGTCACGTACCTGTATATGAAGTTTTTTTTCGATGTAGGGGATTTTGTCAAACATCCACGCCGGTTTTTCGTTGCCATTGATTTGCACTGTGGTATAAAATCCCTTTTCAGCCAGTGCTTTAAGCTTACTGTCGATTGCCGAAAAATCGTATTCGCCTTCTTTGGGTTCCACTTGTTTCCATTGCACTACGATCTGACTACCCACAATATAGGGCGCATCCGACATGTCGGCATTGGGATCGCCCCAAAGAGCGTACATTCCGTTATGACCCGGTCGGGTGGGAGAGGGGTCGGAATTTGTACTTCCATTGATGACGCTATTGTCAGACCCCTTGACAGGCGAGGAATGAGCACAGCGGCAACCCGCAAGACATGATAAAGTCACAAAAATTAAAATGATATTCTTCATGATCAGAAAATTTTATTAAAAAACGCCGCAATTTACGATTTTTTTATAAATTCGCACCCAAAAATATTCAATAATCTAATCAAAAAAATTTTAGTATCATGAACAAATTATATCTTTTTTCGGCTCTTTTTTTTACGCTTGCAACCGTTAGTCCGGCTGTATTTGCTCAAAAAAATTACACGTTAAGTTCCCCCAATGGGAAGGTCGTCGTTACGGTATCCATACACAACGACATACAGTATTCGGTGAAGCATGGCGGCGATGTGATGATCCATCCATCCGCTATTTCTATGACGCTTGCCGACGGAAAAACGTTTGGTAAAAACCCGCAACTGAAAAAACAATCGCAACGGGTCATCAACGAAACGATTCCGGCAATGGTCTATAAGAAAAAACAGGTGAGCAATCATTGCAACGAAGCGGTTTTTGAATTTAAAGAAAATTTCAATCTGATCTTCAGAGCGTATGATGATGGTGTTGCTTACCGGTTCGTTTCCACATTGACCAAACCTTTTGTGGTACAATCGGAAGAGGCTTCTTTCAATTTTCCGGGCAATCCTCACGCTTATCTTCCCTATGTGAAGAAAAAAGGAAAAGGATCGCTGGAATCGCAATTTTACACTTCTTTTGAAAGTGTGTACACATATACTCCTTTGTCGGATTGGGATGATACAAATATGGTATTTCTTCCGGTTCTGATTGAAGGCGCCAACGGCAAAAAAGTTTGCATTACGGAAGCCGATTTGTTGCATTATCCCGGAATGTTTTTATATAAAGGCAAATCCGACAAATGGTTAAAAGGTGTTTTTGCACCTGTACCCAAAGAAATCACGCAAGGCGGACATAATATGTTACAGGGAGTTGTACAAACCCGCGAAACGTTTATTGCCAAACAGGAAGGTCCGTGTAATTTCCCTTGGCGGGTGATGATTGTTTCAAGTCAGGATACCGAACTGACCAACAGCGATATGGTTTACCGATTGGCGACACCCCCTGCGGCAAAAGACGATTTTTCATGGATCAAACCCGGAAAAGTGGCATGGGACTGGTGGAACGATTGGAATCTTTACAATGTGGATTTCGCAGCCGGCATCAATAACACGACCTATAAATATTACATTGATTTTGCTTCGGCTCATAAAATTGAATACGTTATTTTGGATGAAGGGTGGTCGGTCAATAAAGCCGCCGATTTACTTCAGGTAGTTCCCGAAATCAATTTGAAAGAATTGGTTGAATACGCTAATCGAAAAAACGTCGGATTGATTCTTTGGGCGGGTTATTATGCGCTCAACAGAGACATCGAAGGGATATGCAAACATTATTCCGAAATGGGAATTAAGGGGTTCAAAGTGGATTTCATGGACAGGGACGATCAGCCGATGGTGAAGTTTCATGCCGATGTTGCCCGAATCGCCGCTAAATACCGTTTGCTGATAGACTTTCACGGTACGTATAAACCGACAGGATTGCATCGTACTTTCCCCAATGTGATTAATTTTGAAGGAGTGTTCGGATTAGAACAGATGAAATGGTCGGAACCGACTGTTGACCAGGTGACTTATGATGTTACTGTTCCTTTTATACGAATGGTTGCCGGTCCGATGGATTATACGCAAGGCGCTATGCGGAACGCAATTAAAAGCAACTACCGTCCCGTTTGGTCCGAGGCGATGAGCCAGGGAACGCGTTGCCGTCAACTTGCCGAATACGTCATTTTTGAATCGCCCCTGAACATGCTTTGCGACAGTCCTTCCAACTACATGAACGAAAAGGAATGTACGGAATTTATTGCTGCAGTGCCGACCGTTTGGGACAATACCATTGCTCTAAATGGAAAAGTAGGCGAATATGTGACTATTGCCCGTCAGAAAGGAAATCTTTGGTATGTCGGTTCATTAACCAATTGGGACTCACGCAGTATTGAATTGGATTTGTCGTTTTTGGGAGAAGGCGCTTTCAGGGCTGAAATCTTTAAAGACGGCGTGAATGCACACCGAAATGCACGGGATTATAAAAAGGAAATCATCGCTATCCCCGCCAACCGGAAATTAACTGTTGATATGGTTTCAGGCGGCGGGTTTGTGATGAAGATTATGTCAAAGTAACCTTAACAATAATTGAACAATGAAAAAGTATATTACATTAATTCTTGGCGTATTGAGCGCTGTCATGCTCTTAACTGTCTGCGCACAGGAAAAAACGACCACTTATCCTCTGATGGGTATTGCAAGCGCCGATCCGGCAGTAGGAGGGGCGCCCGCTTCTTATAAAGACGTGGTAAACCCTGAACAGATGCAGTATTATCATGTGGCTCACGGCGGATTGGTAAGCATGGTACGGGACATTGCCAAAGCGAAAAAGTACGACACGAAAGCTGTCGTTTACACCGGTGGTTTTACTAATTATGCCCCTGATGTCGAAACACGGTTTCGTGCAGCGATTGCCATGTGTCCAATGGCAACCCTTGCCGCCGATATCGACGTCAAAGCAAACGTACTCGTCATGAACATGGGCAACGACAGAGAGTTCCCGTTCGTGGCTTCTACCGCAGATGCGAGCAGTCGCAAACCCGATGGGATGTATTGCTTCTGGGTACGAATCGGCGATGAGTTTATGAAAGTAACAGTCATCGACGCCGTTAAAAAAACGATTACCGTAGAGCGCGGCTTCGATAAGACACAAGCTGCTTCTCACAGCAAGGGGGATAGGGTATTTACCCCTGTTTACCTTGGTAACCGTCAATCGATTGGCAACAACGCCCGGCACAGCAACAGTTGGCCCGGCATGGAAGGAATACGTTATGCGCTCGATCCCGCCAATCCGATCATGCACCAGTTTAAAGCCGAATTTGTGATTGAGCAGGTGAAGGATGGTTATAGCGGTATCTGGTGGGATACGTACCAGCCTTTTACATATAACCTGTGCGATCCGCTGGGACGGGGCGATTATGGCAAAGATGGGAAAAGCCTGACATACTGGAATTTTACAAAAAACGAAATGTATACTCCGGAAACCCTTCGTGAAGCGATGAAGACACAAATGAGAGCCGTTCGGGAGTTGACCAAAAAAGCCACCGGAATCAATCCCTATCTGACAGCCAACAATATCTCGAATAAATACGAGTTTATGAAATCGACCCTCGAACCCGACGTATTGCTCGACGGTTTTTGCTTCGAAGACGCTTTTATCGGTCCTTCGTGGGAAAGAGGCACTGTGACGAACGCAAAAAGCGCAGGAGGAAAAGGTGAAATCCGCTTCAATTTCAGTCCGATTAATATCAATAATTACAGGAAAAAGATGGAAGAAATGATGCAGGCTGCCCGCGATGGCAAGGAAACCTATTCCATGATCGGTCCTGCCGGATATGTGATGGCATATTTTACGCCCGATCAACCCAACTATGAACCTCTGCAGCGCTTCGGGTGGTGCAGTTTCCTGTTGACAGTCGAAAAAACACGTACTACCATGTTCGGTAAACCCATTACGTTCACAAAAAATAAGCAAAACAAATGGGAGATCGTCCCGCTCGACGAGATGTATTTCTATCCCATCGGCAATCCTTCGGAAAGCAAGGCTCTGAAAGAATATCAAGTGGGCGAAGATGCGGTTTGGATACGCAGGTTCGACAAAGGAATAGTTATCGTCAGCCACCTTGAAGACAATAAGAAAGTAGACGTAAAACTACCCGCCGCCTATAAAGATCCCAAAACAGGCAAAAAAGTAGAACGTGTAACCATGTCGGGCGCCGACGGAGCGATCTTTTTGAAGTAATAGACACCATGAACTTTCTTTTAAAAGCACTCTATGTCAAAGCATTGTTTATGTTTTTTCCATCAACGATGTTATTCATGACACTTGGCAATGCGATGGCGCAAAATGTCGCTAAAGCGCAAAACGACCTTGATCTCCCGATTCGTAAAATCGTGGAGAAATATTATGACGGAAAAAATTTTTATGTCGGAGTCGCCCCAAAAGGCTCTTTTCTGACTTCTGGCGTCGACAACGAGCGAAGACTGAACTTGCTTCTGTCGGAGTTTTCCTACATCACGCCTGAAAATTCGTTCAAACAGGCAAGCGTCTATACCCACCCGGGTGCGCCATGGAAAGCGGACGAATACCGGCAATGGATTGAAGTTGCCCGAAAAAATAACATGGTGGTGCGCGCTCATGGTCCGGTCAGTCCCCAGTGTTCGCGATGGGTGAAAGGAATGTTGGATGGGAAACGCACCGGCGCAGAATTGCTGCCTGTCATGGAACACTATGTGACCGAATTAAGTAAAGACCTCGAAAAAAACCGGGATGTGGTTAAATGGATGGACGTGGTCAACGAGACGGTTGTCGGCGGCGAAACAAACAAAAGTTCCTACAAGGTGGGCGACTGGTTCGGTCCGATTGACGGGGAAGATTTTCAAAATCCATGGCTGATGATCGGTCAGGATCAGAGTACGGACTTGCAGGTACCGTTGTATATCATCCGGGCTTTTGAATTAGCAAACCAATATGCTCCGGGCGTCAAGATGCTTTACAACCACCACCATCCGCAGTTACAGCAGTTAGCGTGGGACAAAGTCAAAGCTACGGTTCTGTTTCTGCGCGAACGCGGTTTACGGGTAGATGCAGTCGGTTGGCAGGCGCACGTTACGTTAGGTTGGGAAAAAAATTCCAAGAACATGAAAGACCTCGAAGCGCTGATCGACTGGTGTTACGACAATCATCTGGAGTTCCATATTACTGAATTGAATGTTGTTCGGGATCCACGATTCAACGAGGAAACCTTACCGGAACTTGCCGAAACATTTTATGCGCTTACGGCTTTGATGGCGAAAAAAGTAGGACGCGGCGCTGTGGGGATAAATTTCTGGGATTTCGAATCAACAGAAATGAAAACGGCATCGAACGCCAACCGTGGAGGTATCTTCGATACACAATTGAGCCGACAATCGCCGCAATATCTTGCGATTAAACGCGCATTGATCGAACATGGAAGAATAATCAATAAATTAAATTCAAAATGAAACACTTATTTTTAATCATCACCCTCGTCTTATTCAACATATCCATATCCAAGGCTAAAGAAAAAAAAACGAATGTACTGTTTATCATCGCCGATGATTTGAACTGCAATTTGGGCGCTTACGGGCATTATTTGGTAAAGTCGCCGAACATTGACCGTCTTGCCCGCGAAGGAATGCGTTTCGAAAACGCCTTCTGTAATTTTCCGTTGTCCGGTCCTTCGCGCGCAAGCATGATGACCGGGCTTTATCCCGACCAAACGGGGCATTACAGGTTGCGTGATCTGATACGTGATCATGTGCCGGATGCGGTCAGCATGTCGCAAAATTTTATGAACAACGGATATGTGTCGGCTCGAGTAGGCAAAATCTATCACTATGACAATCCGAATGGAATCGGCACACCCGGACATGACGATCCTGCTTCATGGAACGAACGCTATTTTCCGCGAGGGATTGATAAAGATATAGAAGATAAAATTTTCAGTTTGAAAAAGGGCAGTTTCGGGGCAGTTTTAAGCTGGCTTCCGGCAGAAGGTAAGGACGAAGAGCATACAGACGGAATGGTAGCAACTCAGGCAATCGAATTGATGGAAAAATATGCTGCATCCGGAACTCCATTTTTTCTCGGTGTGGGTTTTTACAAGCCGCATACGCCGTATGTCGCTCCCAAGAAATATTTTGACCTGTATCCCAAGAGCCAAATACGTATTCCTGCTGTTCCTCAAAATTATTTATCCACATTACCCGAACCGGCAAGAAGAAGTTTGAGCGGTCATACAGAGCAAAATAACCTCAAAGACTCGTTGGCTTTATGTGCTATTCAAGGGTATTATGCCGTGATTTCTTTCATGGATGCGCAGGTCGGCAGGGTGTTGGATGCATTGGACAGATTGGGTTTGAGAGAAAATACCATTATCGTATTTACCTCTGATAACGGTTATCACATGGGAGAACAGGGCTATTATCAGAAAAACACTCTGTTTGAAAATTCCGGAAAAATACCCATGATTATATCTGCTCCGGGTATGAAAGGAAAAGGAAAGTCATCACAGTCTCTTGTGGAAATGATTGACATGTATCCAACATTAAGCGATTTGGCAGGAATTACGCCTCCGTCGTATTTGGCAGGGAAAAGCTTGAAACCTGTTCTGAATAATCCTAAAAAATCAGTGCGTGAATCCGCATTGCATCAGATTGAAGGCGGATATACATTGAGAACGAAAGATTATCGTTATAGCCGATGGGGAAAAGGAGGCAAAAACATGATCGAATTATACGACCGCAAAGCCGATCCTGAAGAAATGAAAAACCTTGCCGGAAAACCTGAATATAAAAAACGGATAGATCAATTAGACCGGTTATTGGACGAAAGAATCAAATCAGCTGCTGTTAAACCCGAAGGATTAAAAACGATTTTAGATTGACGATTTTAGCAGGGTGCGTTTCAATTTGTCGCAGATGTCTCGCTTCGCTCGCACTGCCTTTTCTTCCTCTTCCACATTTGGTGACGTCACGTGTGCTTTGCACAGTACAAGCATGTCGAGCGAAGCGAGACATCTTTTAATAAAAAAAACGACAATTTGAAATACACCCTCTATCGTATCGTGGCGTTTTTTTTGTTTTTTGGGGAAAAGATGTATTTTTGCAGGGTTAATATTAAAGATTAAAAAATTAAATGAGTACCTTATTAAAAATCAAAACTTTTGCAGTTTGCGTGGTCGTGTTTAGCGCATGGTCATGCTGTGGGTCAAACCAATCCAATCAAACAAGTGAACCTAAAAAATGTTGTGCCATGAGTCAAAAAAAGTACGAAAAAAAGTACACGAATGCCGACTTTTATACAGACGGCAAGTTTAATGAAAAAGTTGCCTTTGCGGCGTTTAAGGAGATGTTCGCGTTTTACGGCGAACCGTTTACCGCCTTTATGGAGAAGGAAATGTGGGTTACCGATTTCGGTATGGGCGATTTTGAAAAAGCCGGAATGGGCGGTATTTTCTGGGTTAATGATGCGGAGCATGGTTATTTCGCACACGAAATATACCTGCTTCCCGACCAGATGATTCCCGAACACGTCCACATGAAAACTGAATTTGCGCCCAAGTTCGAGTCGTGGATGGTGCGTCACGGATGGTGTTATAACTTTTCCGAAGTGGGCGACCCGACGCCGAATCCTCCTGCATTGCCCGAAAGTCAAAGGGGATCAGTCATTTCCAAAAATTTTGTCGTGCAGAATGTTGGCGATATCATACATCTGAAAAAGATTGAGACTTTCCACTTCCTGAAAGCAGGACCCGAAGGAGCCATCGTATCCGAATGGGCTTCGTACCATGACGGCAAAGGATTGCGGTTTACTAACCTTAACGCCAAAATGTGATGAAAAAACCCGTCGTCATTTTCACCGGATTATTCATCATCGTTGCCTGCCTGATTATTTTTCCGGGCATGAAAGGGCGAAAACTGTCGCCTTCAGGGTTAAGCGCTGCATTGCAAACGGAGGCAATGATGCAGTACGACCGGCTCGAAGGGTTACGTAGCGGGAAGTTGCCCATGAGCCGTTTTGCCACGCCCGAATTGGTGCACCGTCAGGAAGCGCTGTTCCTTAAAACCGACCGCGACCCTGTCGATGTCGTAGTCAGACGGACAAGAGCGTTATGGAACGACCTCTCGCAAAATCTCAATGCAAAAGTATGGGAAATGGAAGCCG
>Ga0209628_10002528_pt1 | contig 12464 bp, 7 predicted proteins | sample TergutCu122P4_FD_187285 | JGI IMG/M metagenome (GOLD analysis project Ga0209628, IMG submission 187285) | Cubitermes ugandensis P4 segment gut microbial communities from Kakamega Forest, Kenya - Cu122 P4 (SPAdes) (version 2) | ecosystem: Host-associated > Arthropoda: Insects > Digestive system >...
TCAGACAAGCCGAGTATGTGAGCGAGTACAGAGCTACAGGTGGTGGGGGTATCCACTCGGCCTAGTAAATAGGAACGGTTTCTATTCACTCGCTCGCTCTATTCACTCGGCCGAGTACTGGACTGTGCGTTCAGACTGGTTAAGTTCTCGGCCGAGTTTACTGTCTCGGCCGAGTACTGGTCAGGTGTAAACAATGCATAAGTGCCAATGTGGCGGGCATGCGAACCGCAGCGCCTGGCAGGGAAGTGTGCTGGCTGATTGGAAGGATCGTGGTACTGTCGCCGGTGCACAGTCCAGTTGTTTCTGAAGGCTTCGTAAAGAAAATTCTGATTAAAATAGTAATTTATTAGTTGAATTGCAGACAAATTTGGCTGTTAGATCCGCGAAGGTGCGTCACAGTATCATGCACAGACGGAAGTGATGAGTAGGTGAAATGCAGTGCGTTGGCAGATATCAGCACTGCAGGTGCACCTCGAAATGCCACTCTGCGTATAAACGGTTCTCCGAGTTCTGCAGCTCTTGAAGTTGAGCGATGGCGCGCGGTCAAATGTTTGAAGAACGAGCGAGTTTCTGGTTTTGTGTGTTGCTGGACGCAGTCACTCCGTTTAAAGCGTAGCGGTTATGAACCATGACCTGCCTGCAGTTCATGTTTATCGGTCTGCCAGCTCCACTGGTGTACACAGTGTCAGGCTTGTGCGAAAGTGACTTGCAAGCAGTTGGGGCATGTGACGAAATTGTGACATAATGACCATGTGACGTCAGGTTGTTTTGTTTTAGTAATGCACTTTTCTTTCCATTGACTCTTCACGTTGAGCGGTACTTGTCACCACGACTTTCCGCGTACTCAAGTTGTGCAGGGAGCAGACAGGTGCGGATGACTGGCAAGGCGTGGTCACCGTCCTGTTGCCGAGTGGGACGCAAAGCTTCAGAACTGGAATGTTTAGAATGGAGACCGGTGGCTGCTTTTGTGAACATGTGAATGAACTTCCGGGTTTCGTAATATGCTGGAACTGTATTGACTAGCTGAGCAACGATTAGCTTTCATGGAAGGAGTCTGCTTCATGGATTAAATTAGTTACTGAAGTTTAATTAAAAATGTACGCATACATGTCTTTTTGCATGTCACACAGATTAATCCCCATTTACCTCAACAAACGCGTCTATTAATAACGATGTAATGTGAGACACTTGGCGTATGTGGAAGCAGCAAAGACTGTAATTTAAGTTACGCGCATAAAGTGGCGAGAATATTTGTTTAAAAACAGTAGTTTGGGCGCCACATTTTAGGGCGGTCGTTTCCGAACGTATCGAAATTTTAAATCCCAAAATTAAATGTAAGCTAATGAATATGAATTATCGCGGTTCGTCATATTAAAATAATAACAAAACTGGATATTTCAGTGCTGCCAATATTGTACTGCCAATATTGTACTGCCCTTCTCGGATTACAGCCTTAAGTTACGAGGGTCTACCCGGCAGGAGACGGGTGACGTCAGCCGCCACGCTGTTGAAAGGGCTGCGAAGAGGCGCGAGGTATGTAATTCTTTTAGTGTCAGTCACATGACGTCACGGCCTTGGAACTGCTCGACAGTCCGCTATCGGCGTGCGTACGGCTACATGTCAGTCTAACGCTACTTACTACAGACTCTCTGCACACGCCACTGCAGCTCGTTATAGGGAAATTCTAATTGATTGCAGAATGTTTGGTCAAGAATACTTTTTTAATCATGCTTTGCGTTCGTTCAGTTGTCGTTAAAACTCGTGAGACTATATTTCGAACTGAACCGTTGTTAATGTTAACCTCTTGACACTGCCAGCTGTAAGTGGGCACATTGCATGTTTGTCTCCGCGCATTGTATTTGACGATCGGCCTCCCAAGACAGCAGTAAATGTCTGCAGGCCCTCCCACGTCTGGCGCGTTCGCTGTGCTGTCTTTCCTACTAGTTCTGTGTTGCCTCTTACATTGACGAAAGTTTTCACTGCAGCCTTAACAAAGTAACCACTTTATCTTGTTTTTCACGTTTGGTGATATGTTTAGATCATCAGATATTCCTGTGGCCTCTCTGGCTGCGCCTTATCTTGTCAACATGGCCACACCGAATTTCTCCCACGTCTCTCGTAAACGGCGACATATATTTCTCGTTCTCTGATAAGAGGAGAGATTCAGTGTTCGCCATATTTATCCCCCGAAGGACGAGATGCCCTATTTCCCGTACTTGGCTCGTAAAGGGTGAGATGTTCAGATCGTCATTGTTTTTAGATCTCGGTCCGTACCGCGCGCGCGCGCGCATGCACGCACGCACAACCAACGCAGCCTGTTTCAGTCACATCTAAAGTATTGTTTTGTCCAGTTCTGAACAAAATCGAAGTGTGTAAGAATCATATTAAAAGTAAACCAGTACGATATGGTACGGAAACACAGTATATAGGAGACGCGCTGTTTCATACGGACTGACTGACGACATGTGCGGTCAGTAACCGCTGTATGCTTGGCGAACGCGCCTAAGGAACTGTTATTTCCGTGAACGAAATTCACTGATTTGTCAGTGCGGTGGAGACACAACGTTTTGCGTGTGGCGGAGGCAGTTCAGTTCTGACAGTTGGGGTTCACATGACATTTGTGTATAAAGTGATTCTGCTTTTGTTCATTGACATTAAAGGTGAAACATCGGGACGTTGGGCGGCTGGCGTAGGTGAGACTCCGCGCCATAGTCGGACCGTTCATTGTACAAGCAAATGTCTCACCTTTTTGATTTGCACTGCATTGCAGACGTGTGACGGCGCCTCACTGGCGTCAGACGGGAAGGATGTTAAGATTGTGCACTGTGGTCATTACGAGAGGATTTATTGTTATGGTGTTAGTATTTATGTGCTCAGTTTCTTCCGACAACAGCAAGTCTACCCTGTATCGTCCAAAACATGCAGCTCACAATCCTTTCTGTGACTGACTGTGACTCACCCTTCCTGCGTCTTAGGTCCATATTTTCGTTATCAACGCCCCCCCCCCCAAATTAGTATCAGACAGTTCCACACCAGTACATAGCTGCAAGCGAAATCGTACATTTTGTATTTGCACCCACTTGGTCTGCTGTTCACACGAGCAGCAAGAGGACAAAAAGAGGCCGAATTGAGAGCGGTGGCAAGTGGCAAGTGGCAAGCAAGCCCCGTACTTGATTGGCTGCGTGAAGTCGTTCCCAGATATTCAGTTTGCTACGTTTCCGACTGTTTGTTAGCTATTTGTATGTAATGTCCTTCATTCTGGTGACAATAATAATAATAATAATAATAATATTATTATTATTATTAGTGAATATAATAATCCATGATGTGGTTCATACATCTCGCAGTTTCGATTTCTGCAGCAGCAATTACAAACGTTGGTCCCAAAGACCTTGTCTGTGGAATGCAGCTGGAGCTGCCTTGTCACCTGTTCGACGTCGTATCCTCATGTTACGTACAGCTGTGCCAGTGGCACTGACGATAACAAGAAGCTGTCAAGCTTACGAACAAGATTTTCTGCGATGTGCCACTGTGGCGTGAGGCCAGATGTTGCCGACGATGCGAATCACTAGCGGCTTCTCCCGTTCCACCCTGAACATGGCTGCAGTAGGATCCTTCGAAACGTCGTCAGCTCTCCCCCACCGACACAGCATCTCAAAAGACTTTAAACTCGTACCGAATTTTACTCATCTGGATGGACAGGGTTTTCTTTCACTTCACAGTCGGTGTGCCTTTCACTTACAGGCAAGTGCTGCCTGGCAGAACGGTGCGCAGGGTTCGTTGCCACCGTCTGTCCGTCCCAGACACGGACACACAGGCTGCAGCAGAACTGTGGCGCTGCCTGTTGGTTGGTCTGTACAGCAGGCAGCATATTAGCCGTTGCCGCCTACAACCATTACATTTACAAACTTAATAAAATCAACACACCGGACTGTGCCTGTGCTTTATTATTGAATTTCGCTGTAGTACCCTCGATGTGAGCTGCCCATGTACATCGGCATGTATAGGGTGTTTTTGTCATGCTTTACCGATAACCGCGGGTCCGACGCTGTGCTGAGTTTTTATTAGACTTTCTAAGGGTCATCATCACTGCCGTCATCGACTGTTAGACCTCCACGCCACGCGGCATACGACGCACCTCTGGCAGAGCGTTGGGCAGGCGCTTATCAATGAAGCCTGAAAAAACACCATCTATTCGTGAACGTTCCGCATTGTTTGCAAGAATTAGTGCATTGAAACGTGAAGCGTCTTATTTCGTTTGCTTAAAAACTCTTTCACTTTCATTACGTTGTTTTCGGATACGCAATGTACTGTTGAAGGTGTCTGTTATGTGCAGTGCGTGACGTCGTGATTGCTTTCTTTGGAGGACCCGAGGAATGCAGCAACAATATGTCCAGACACTGGGCTGTGGATCGTAACAGCACAACTAATTCGACTGGTAGAAATGAGAAGGTGGCTTATGGCGTTAGATAGGGCGGCAAGGAAACAGAAGGCAATTGTAATGTGACTGGAGTGTTGCTGTGGGCAGCTGACATATCAGCTGTTAGGGTTTGTGTGCACCTCACATCATGTGCTGGGCTTCCAGAGGGAAATCTACTACTACTACCACTACTAGTAGTAGTAGTCAGCAACTGTAAACTGAAAGAGGAAGCACTAGATCGCACTGTGTGGCGAACTGGCTTTGGAAGAGGCTGTGGACCTGTCGAAAGGCAGACTACAGGATGAACTTCTTGAAAGGAAAAACGCGTTTTAGAGTACAATTGGGTGTCATTGTGACAGTTGTAACGTGTATTGTCTCGAGATTAATCATTTTTTACATTGATGGTGGAGCTTTATACCGCGCTTTTGCGTTGCTGGAGTTGTCATGTGTTTATACGGACATACGAAGTGAGGTTCCGTGGAGAAGAGCGTGACTGTGATGTCACGTTCCAGACAGTGGACGCCCCATATTTCATATTGGCCACTTGTGTGATTACGTCACAGATTGCCGTGGTGCTGAACGCGGGCATGTCCGTGAGATCGAATAAAGCAGGAAACCGAAATATTGGAATACTAACGGATAGCCCTATGTTTGCCATTTCTCACTGTTTGGTGTAAGCACAACACACGTACATGTTTGGTAAACCGTCAGACATGCGCAGCACTTTGTGACGTCTCCCAAGCTGTTGGATTTACACAGTTTGAAATGCTGCAGCAAGTTCTGGTGTTAGTGGCAGTTGTCGGCCTTGTTTTGAAACAATAAAGACGGGTTATGTTGGTATATCCGCTGTCAGATGGCTAGTCGTAAAGTAATTTGCGGACATTTTATTGCGCTGTTTATGTTTTCATCACGTTTAGCTGGTGAGAGGTGATGGATGTTCGTGATGCTACAGTGATGTTGAACTGGACTGTACACACCCCTGTCTCTGTCTGCTCAATTTCATATCTCCTGCACATCATTATGAGATGGTTGTCTGAAATACGAATACAGCTGCCAATTCCTTACTCCCACTGTGTGCTCCACTCGATGTGTGACAACCCATTCGTCTTTCTGGACGGACGCAGTCGTCCGCTAATGTTGTTACACACTGCGAACGCTTGCAGCCTGAGTGCACATTTCTCCCGTTTTAAAATGGTCGGTCGATGTCATTTGCATTAATTCTTTGCCTGACAAATGAAATTCGACGGCTCTTTTTATTCTCTGATCTGCTCGTTTTTATTTTTATTTTAGACTTGTTTAATTTTACTTTGTGGTAGCTGCGATTGAATGAACCGCAGTCGCGAAACGAGCTGAAAGTATGGAACGCGATTTAGCCTAATGAATGATGAGAAGGAATTATGCATTATTTGGAAATGAGAGCGCATTTGTTTCGACTGTGTCGCTAAAGTTGATGTTGAAGTAAGAATTGTGTTAGGTGTGCCTGGCGTGAGTTAGTGCACGTACCGTATGTGTTAGGTGTGACTGGCGTGAGTTAAGTGCACGTACAGTATGTTAGGCGTGACTGGCGTGAGTTAGTGCACGTACCGTATGTGTTAGGTGTGCCTGGCGAAGTGCACGTACCGTATGTGTTAGGTGTGCATGGCGTGAGTTAGTGCACGTACCGTATGTGTTAGGTTGCCTGGCGGGAGTTAAGCGCACGTACAGTATGTTAGGCGTGTCTGGCGTTAGTTAAGTGCACGTACCGAATGTGTTAGGTGTGCCTGGCGTGAGTTAGTGCACGTACTGTATGTGTTAGGTGTGCCTGGCGTGAGTTAGTGCACGTACCGTATGTGTTAGGTGTGCCTGGCGTGAGTTGGTGCACGTACCGTATGTGTTAGGTGTGCCTGGCGTGAGTTAAGTGCACATACAGTATGTTAGGTGTGCCTGGCGTTAAGTCCACGTACCGTATGTGTTAGGTGTGCCTGGCGTGAGTTAGTGCACGTACCATATGTATTGTAGGCCTGTGTAATGTACAGCCACTTACAGTGTATGGCACAACTCTATTTCAGTCAGTGGCACTGCTCTCGACAACTTCTGGTTGTACTTGCACACTTCCGTTTTGATTAATGCGTAGTTGTACTGTGGCATTGCATTTGGTGTCGAAGTGACGCGTGTTTATTGCATCAGAAGTTAATTATTCTCCAGTTGAGACGTGCCAGTTGGATACAGTTGTGCATTACAGACTGGAATAGTGGCATTGACTCTTAAACTTAATAGCGAGCGATCGGAGAATACGCAACGTTATAATGCAGTTTATCCAGAAGAGCACAAACCCCTGGGCTGGGCTTGATAATTTGGGCAGTACCCGTATCGATTAATGGACACAGGACATTGATGTAGTGACTGTCTGAGCTAAGTATTGTCTGCCAGTGACCACGTTTCGCGAATAACAAATGGTCATTTAGTTACGCACGAGAGGTTGCTTCCACGCAGTTTGATTCTGTGGGTAGTTTCGCTGTTTAATATCTTTGGTGCTGCATCTGACAGGGCTGTCTGTGACCTTATTAAACACCACACTTGCAAAAATCGCTGGAGCGGGTTGGCGTAGCTCCAGGTCATCACCACCAAGCTACATCGCCGATCAGCTTGGAGCAGTGCCGCGCTGCAACAGAGTGTATCGCCCGCCACTTGGCCGCACGGCCGAAGAGGGATGTTTTGTAGCTGCTGTGTCGGGACTGTGGCGTAACGTGTGGTGGAAACTCGGAATAATCACCGATTGGTTTACTGGTTGCATGTCCTCGCATATTTTAAAATTCCCTCAAGTGGCCTTGATTAAAACGAAATAAATCAATAAGGACTGAAGTGGGCTTTGATCGTCCGATCTACAGATTGTTTGCAACGAGACAGGCAAATGGCAGCAGATGGCGCGTCAGAATGCAGTTCGGCCTGCTAGATACTTGCATACTGTGGAACTGTTGGGGGTCCCCTGAGGTAACTAAATAAAGCAGTTCTGTTTATAATTTTGTCGCCCACATTGTGGAGTGACGTTTGTTGCACGTCGGTTTCTGCTGAACTGTCAGCTAGTTCCTTGCACGTGCGGTCTCTGTTCTCAGACGAGTTATAAAAAGACGAGATCGGCGCTCCTCTGGAATATTACGCAGCGTATAGTGGTAATTTCTTACCGACGTTTCGGGACATCCTATCGCTCCCCTCTTCACGGGTCAAGAATTCAAGGACCTGTAGGTTCTATCGAATCGTCGGTAAGGATTTACCGCTATACACTGCGTAATATCCAAGAGGAGCGCAGATCTCGTCTACTTCGCGGCGGAAGCCTCAAATCACGCAACTTGTAACTTACTAAGTAACCAACCAACTAACTATCTCCACGGAGCACAGTCCTTCTTGAGAAACTAACCGTTTCTCAGCTAGTCAAGAGATTCCCCACATTTTATGGAACCCAAAGGTTCATTACCACATTCACAACAGCCCGCCACCTGTCCCTATCCTGAGCCAGCTCGATCCAGTCCATACTCCCACATCCCACTTCCTGAAGATCCATCTTAATATTACCCTCCCATATACGCCTGCTTCTTTCAGGTGGTCTCTTTCCCTCAGGTTTCCCCATCAAAACTTCTGCTGTCCCCCATACGCGCTACATACCCCGCCCACCCCATTCTTCTCGATTTGATCACCCGAACAATATTTGGTGAGCACTACAGATCATTCAGCAGTACAGATCATTCATCACTACAGATCATTCATCACTACAGATCATTCAGCACTACAGATCATTCAGATCATTCAGCACTACAGATCATTCAGCAGTACAGATCATTCATCACTACATATCATTCAGCACTACAGATCATTCAGCAGTACAGATCATTCAGCACTACAGATCATTCAGATCATTCTGCACTACAGATCATTCAGCAGTACAGATCATTAAGCTTCTCGTTATACAATCTTCTCCACGCTCCTGTTACCTCTTCCCTCTTAGGCCCAGATGTCCTCCTCAATACCCGATTTTCACACACCCTCGGCCTACGTTCTTCCCTAAGTGTGAGTGACCAATTTACTGTATCAACCAACAAATGCAGTTAATAAAATACAATAAAGTCATTCATTCAACAGTCTGTCTTACGACAGGTCCAAAGTCTCTTCCAAAACGAGCTCTAAACGTAGTGCGATCTAGAGCTTCCTCCTTCAAATGAGAGTATCCTCTCCTTTCCGTAAGGTAATCCAGTAGCTTCCTACATCTTCTTCCTCGTCTTCCTGTCACTTAATACCCCCTTTTATCTTTCCTTCAATAACCCGTTTTAGGAGGCATTTTCTACACAAAATGTGACCAATCCAGTTAGCCTTCCGTTTACTTATTTCCTGTAGGATATTCCTCTGCTCCTTGACTCTTAAGTAATGCTTCTTCATTTCTCACATGATCGGTCCAACTTATCTTCTCCATCCTTCTCCAGCACCACATTTAAAAACTTTACAGTTGTTTCTGATCTACTGCCCGAAGCGTCCAAGTTTCAGCACCATATAAAGCTGTGCTCCAAATGTAGCACTTCACTAGCTTCTTCCTCAATTCCAAGTCCAATGTGCTAGTAAGAACAGCCCTCTTCTTCTTGAATGCAGCTTTAGCCATAGCAATCCTACATTTAATTTCACAAGTACATCTTCCATCATTTGTTTAAATGCTACCCAAATATTTAAAACATTCCACATTCTTCAGTTTTTTTGGTCTATCATAATTTTTACTGGGCATGGCTGTCTTGAAATTTTCATTACTTTTGTTTTTTCCACATTCATTTCCATCCCATAGCATCTTCCAATTTCAATTAGTTTATCAATCATATCCTGTAGCACCTTCTGTGCCTTAGCCAGTAACACAAGTACAAACAATAAAATGCAATTTATGAGCTGTATCAAACTGCTACATGTTTCGGCACTGGAGTGTCATTCCTAGTGAATCTGCCTGAACGAAGACATACAAGTCCAACATGCTAATCCAGGTACTGACTGCCCTCATTACAGTTCTGGAATACACAAAGTTGAGAAGCATCAGTGTACAGTGTTGTGACATTAAAATGTTAGAACTGTGATAATGAGATAATGTGACAACTGGCCACGGCACTTGCCATAACGCACGCAATGCTTCTTTTGCAGCCATCTTACTGTTAGACCTAGTTGACTGCTGCAGTAGAGAGAGCGTCGTTGAATTGTCTGCTGCCGCTGCTGTTGTAAGCATCTTCAGCACAGGATTTTAATGAAGGTTACGTAGCTATCTGGACAATGAGATAAATGGCGTTATTATCTCTTGGCTTGTGTAATCTCCGGTGACTGATTTGCCAGACTTGCCTGTTTTATGGGATGTAAGAAGAGTTCAATCATTTCACTTGTTTCCAGGAAGGTTATTCTTACAGATAGATGAAAAATGTGTCGGCTTATAAGCTAATGTTTCATAACGGCGCTGATAAATGTGCAGCGGCAGCCTCAGGGTAATGATGAGAATTAGGGAGCGAGCGGGTAGCAGAACTGTCAGGCTGCCTTCCTGCACACCACCTGGCGTGTTTCGGGTGTGAACTCCGGACATTTAGGTGCACATGAAGTGTGTCATGGGTCACTTCACGTCGTACTCCGCCGCATGTGCGGGCGGTATTTTTTACTGGGCTATGTTAATATGATAAGCGAGCCGGCAGGAAGCGGAACCGAGTGTCAGAATGTCAAGGGATCGCGCTCCACCGTATTGAGGCCACGGTAACGAGTCTCACGGATGGCTGAAATGACAACGCACGGAGCGTCCTGCAGGCGACGTTTCGGACAGTCGCTTTGCTGTGCGGCACAGACTGAAATACTCTGCGAAGATGGTAGGAATTCTGACTTCGCATCTTACTGAACTTCCACATCTACGAAAGAGAAGAGAAGAGAAGGATAAGGGGAAGCAGAGACAAAAGAAGGAAAATGTAAACGGAAGGAGACGTGGTAGTGAGAGGTCTAATTTTTGGGAGTCAGTTTGTGGTGTGTATTGTGTTGGCTAGGCGTGCTGCAGGTCTGCTGGACCGTTGGCAACAGTGAGGCAGCAGACTGTGGCCGATTCTCCGTAATTTCTCTCTGAAGTGCTTCTTCCATTTGCTAGACTTACAGCACGTTGTTTGCCGCACGGGTTTTAAGCGTTCGCAGTTGTGTAGTTGAGATCTTGTTGTGAGATGCAGGCTGCGTTACTGTTTAATTGGTGCCAGACGTTTCGAGACAACCTAGTAGTTACCTCGAAGTGTCAGAGATGAGACCAGTAAGTTGTCGGAAAACGTCAGAGGACAAATTACCAAGTGACGCCGCGCAGGCGACTGCCACAGGACACCGGCTGTGAGTGAAGCAGAATGATAAGAAACGTGAGTTCACGTGACAAAGAGCTCGCAGGAGCAGAGCAGGGCATCATTAGAAGGAACGAACAGATTGCGGCTGTCTGTTTTGGTACAGTTCTGTCGTGAGGGCAGTGTTGTTATTTGCCACGTTATTGAGGGCTGTAACGCTGAGTTAAGTTAGTTCTGTAGACTAGTGAAGGCATTTCCACAATCGGCACAGCGTTCGGAACTGTAGTGCAAAACAAAATGTCTCCAGTCCTTGGTGCTCTTAGGCTTTATCCCTGTAAGTGAAGACAGCTGGAGCTTAAAGTTAACTATCTCGTCTCTGTTTAATGTCGAGTTTATGAATGCATGGCTCTTTATATCGTTTTGTGTGTGTGAGAAGTCGTACGAATTGTAAAATCTACATATGGGACGGGTACTGCGGAAAAACTGGTGTTTGCAGGCAGGTTATATGTACTGGTGACAAAATTATTATTATTATTATTATTATTATTATTATTATCATCATTATCATCATCATCATCATCATCACGTCATGATCATCACCATGAAATGAAATTCAGGGTATTTCGAACTATACATGTGAAACAAACCATGCCCCTAAGGTATATACTGTTCCGCTGCTCTCGGATTGTTCCGGCTCAGCGAGCGTTAACGTCGTGGTCGCAGTTAAATTGCCCTTCTTTATTGTGCTTTCAGTTCCGCTGTCTGTCGCCATGCAGTCTGCGGTGCAAGCGTGGGCTCGTGTACAAACGGCATTTTGGATTTGTTCTTTTCTCGGTAGATAGCAGAACAGCCGTGGTCACGATGTCTGTAGCTGACTGTGAGATGGTGCTGGCAGACGGACGGTGGGTGCGTCTTTAGCCAATACCTTCCAACCCACCATTCACTCTCTTGCTGGCTTAAGGAAATTCTAAAGTGGTTGCGCGCGTTTTTTGTGTGCATTTTGTAGTTCATCATACTTATGAACTAAGTGAGGAGGAAAAATAATGAATAAAGACTTGCATCAGAAACTGCCACAGCCGTGTTATCGGGATTGAGATTAAAGTCGTTAGAGGGTTGGAGCATCTAATGTAAACTGAAGGGGTTCTTTCCTGTACGAAGGAGGTGAACCGCTGGACTGGCGGTCCGCTCTTCCTTTCAAGATGTCTTCATGACCTGCTACAATCCAGCTGAGCTGCTAAGAACAGCTTAGACGTTACGTAGTCATATTTCATGACGTTTGTCAGCAGTGTGTTATTTGTTGTTGTGCACGTGCAGTATTGGTCGCCACATCTCATTTGTCATGATACAGACAGCATTTCTGTCAAGCTGATGCTTTTACGAAGCTCCTTCCAAACTGGCATTTTTATTTAATTAACCGCGACTCTGTTTGTATCGGAGAAGCTGTAGCAAGGACCTGCACCGAGTTTGCAAAATTACAATTCAGAATCCGATATTAAGCATTCCCCATGTCGGTATGGCGTGGCGCGCGCGCAGATTGCGGATGGAGCAGACGTCGGCATGATGTGGAGGTGGCTGCACTGGTAACACTGTGAGACAGCCGATGAGTGGTGGTCATTCCAGCTTGATGTCTGGTGAGGGCTGGCAACTACTCATCGAAGAAAACTAGAATTTTTCGGAATATTTATGTAGATTTGAGATCCATTTGGAACAGGCAGGCGGAGGGAGGGGCAAGAATGAAATGTTTTAAAAAGGGG
>Ga0209628_10002529_pt1 | contig 12461 bp, 7 predicted proteins | sample TergutCu122P4_FD_187285 | JGI IMG/M metagenome (GOLD analysis project Ga0209628, IMG submission 187285) | Cubitermes ugandensis P4 segment gut microbial communities from Kakamega Forest, Kenya - Cu122 P4 (SPAdes) (version 2) | ecosystem: Host-associated > Arthropoda: Insects > Digestive system >...
ATAAATAAATTATTATTATTATTATTATTATTATAAACGATTCAATTGTTGTGCGTGATTTCAGTCTTCCACAAAGAAGTAGCTGAGAACTGCTCTTTTCTGGAGTATTACGAGAGTAATAACCCAGAAGAGTGTAGTTCTCGGACACTGTTCAATGCTAGGTCCGAATTTATTTGGTTATTTCATTTCACCTAAGTACTACTGTTCCTGCTACTACTACTACTACTACTACTACTACTAATACTACTGCTACTAACAACAACAACAATAACAACGTTAATAACAATAATAATAATAATAACGCTTTAATGTATGTTGCTCGTGAGTGACAGAGGTGATAATCAGAAAATCTATTTTTTTTTGCAATATTTCAGTATAATTAGGATGGCGTTAGTTTTGCATACAGAAAGATGATCTGTGATGGCATTCAATCATTCCACATCCCTCCCCTGAAACTGTTACTGGGTCCATTGGCATAGCTTACCAAAAACAATAACTTCTGCATGTTCACATCACAAGCCGAGCATAGAAGCCAACAGTTGCGTGCACGAACCTAGATCTTTGAATAACGTATTTTGTTGCGAGTGATGTATGACATAGCTCTTGTAATGCAGGCTGTGTGGTGAACGATGCAGAAAAATTCAAAGGTGAACGCCACAAACTAGGACCCATTAAGGCATGTGTACCAGAGTGGGCAGTTTATAACACATGTCCATACAGTCATATCTATGGTCTTGCTGAGGAAGATGTCGGCGAAGTCTCCCGATGTCAAGAAATTATGACCCAGGTTCCTAAATCTTAATACCACCAGTGCTTGACAGTCACAAAGAACATATGAGACCATTTCAGATGCCTGTTTCCATCTAATAAACCAGGGATTGTCTACAAGCCCCAGTTTCATTAGATGTCCATTTAAATGACTGTATCCTGTTAGCAACCCCTTCATTATTCTTAGTCTGGTTTCTGCTCAGTTTGAGTTAATTACACAGATTCTTGGAAATAACCAACTTGATGCACTTTTTCATGTGTTTGATTTAGGTAGGTAGATTTCACCCTTTCATTAGGCCACGAAGGCCCTTAGGGAGAGTAGAGGTATAACTCTACTCTATTTTTGACCTCGGTACTAGAAGGGTTGAGGGGTCAGCTTCACTCCCTGGCAGCACCTTACCCCCCAGAAAGACCCGGTACCCATTGTACAGGGGGCTGGGTGGGCCTCAGGACTGGTCTGGATGGGCGCGGAAAATCTCGCCCCCACCGGAATTCGATCACTGGACCGTCCAGCCCGTAGGCAGTCACTATACCGAATGAGCTACCTGGCCCACGAGCTTTTGATTTAACTTTCTGGAAAACCTGGTTATTTAATGCATTTTGCTGCAGACATTCAAAATTAATTGATTAATCTTTTGAAAGCAAGAGTGTGAGAGACCATTATTTCATCCACTGAGAAGGCCAATTACTACAGTACCGTATTTGTTATAATGCCAGACAGTTTGCACAAAGAACAGCTGTAACAAATCTTCATATATTTTAACATTCGGTATAATTCTGTGTATCAAGGAAACATTTATTGGCTTCATTTAACCTCATGTGAATACTTATGAGTCAATCACAGGGGAAATAACGAGGATGTTGGAACAAGATGGACTGAATCTTGAAGGATGCAAGGATTAGTCACATGATTGTCAGGCATCCATGGCTGGTGTTAATTGTGGCTTTAAAACTGAATGTTAGCTGTGAATCTGTTGGCAGGTTTTGTTCCCTACAGCAGTCAATCAATCTGATTTGTGTTCACACTGCTGATGTGGATGTACAGACTCTGCCTTCCCATGGTTTTTGCCCGGGGAGGGGGGTACTGTGGAATGTCTGTTAGACCACTTTTCTTATTCAACTCTGTGATGACGTGTTCTAAAAGACTAGACATACAGTACAGAACACCATTTTGATGCCAAATGGAGGTCAAAAGCAGCTGCAGTGAATGTCATTTCAAGACAACTTGAAAAAATTATTGCTGTATTTGAACAGGTGTATAATACTTTGACACAAACCCATTATATACATGTTCAATTCCCTAAGAGAAATTATGGACAAAATTGGAATTTAAATCTCTGATTGTTTGCCATGCTTGTGAGATTAGAGATTTGCTTTGGTTTCTGCAGTGATGAATCTCTGGTAAATGAGCTGGACCTTCAGATGGGTGAACAGCTTATTGAGCTCTACTATAAGTGTAATGAACTGGCATATCATGATTCAGAAAATTTGAATGGTTTGTAAATTTATCAGGATTACAGGGACACACAAAAACATGAAATATTGAACTTTTCTCCAGATGCCGGAGAATGAGAAGGTAAAGATAATTTATACATCTATTACTTTTGTATGTGGGGTTAAGCTTTATGTTTGTATGAATTTTGTTTACGCATTTATTGATTTGATCAGTGCTTATTTGTGTTGTGTCATATATGATTAATATAACGTCGACATAACTTGTGTAGAGAATTACTGGTATATTATTGTGTCAAGGAGCTGTTTTATATGTACATTTTCCTGATGCTGTAAAACAATTTCAGCTATAGTGCCAGAGATTGGTGGGCCCATTGAGACTCTTTTTTTTTTTTTTGGTTGATATATCTTATTTTGAAACATGAAATAATTCTGTGATAGAACAGCTTCCATTAATATTATTATTTTTTGTGTTACGTGTGCATTTGTTCTTCTTTAGGAGCACTGATTTTGTAATTTTTAGGGTTTCTTTTATAGGAATACTGACATAAAGTCCCTTATATCATATGTTATCAGTTGGTGATCATTACTTAGATTTAATTTTACTAGATCGGCAGCCAGGCTTTTAGAGTTTCTGACGTTATATTGATTATTTTGTGTGATATGCTTGTTGAGTAATTTTACAAGGTGTTTGGATATTTTGTATGTTGGGTATTTCACATTGGTGATTACGGGTCTGATTGGTATACCGGTTTTGTGCAGTTTTAGTTGTGCTTTTAAAGTTGGTGGTGATGGTTTTTGTTGTATTAGGTATTTTATCTTTTTCTTGTCTATGATTAGATTACATTCTTGTAATGTTCTGTGTATTAGTTGTTGGTATTTGGTAGTGGGACCTTTTTGGATCAGGTGGAAATTGTTATCCGTAACAAATGTATGTACTTTTTTAGAATATTCTTCGGCGTTTCTGATTACAATTGTTTTTCGTTTGTCGGCCTGGACAATTATCGCCTTCTCCATTACAAGTTTTTGGCTCATCTTCTTTACATTACATAGTTGTCTCTTCTGTGTGGTTTTGTGGATGTTTTCTGAGTTTAACAAAGGGTTTGAAGTAAAATACACGTAACATTAGACACTTTGAAACAATCACGAGGCGCTAAAATTCAAGAAGACAATGTGTAATATGCTTTTTATTTCCTGCACAATTCAAAATAGTTGACGAAAAAGTTCGACACACCAAACTCCCCACCACATGCCACATCTATTTTCAGCACAAATTATATATTTATTTTCAGTGATCGACATTCATATCACCAATTTTAGATAATCAAATTCCCCACACTAACACCTTACTTTTCCCAAGACAACAGATTAATTTCCCTGGGACACAGAAAACGCTATATACAGTTACGAAGAAACGACATCCTGTAAATAGGCATCAAGAAACAGTAAGTTGGGGCCCTGAGGAGGGCCGTTTTATAATAATGCTGCAAGCTTTCAATGCCTAATTCACGTATTTATTCTTCTGTCTAAGAGAAATAAGCGAATTTTTGGTGTCGCTATCCGGTTGTATCTGTTTATCGACATGTCTTTATCAGCGGAGTAACAAAACGCGTGCAAAGCGCTATGCTTGCAGAGCGAGTTTTGCCTTCACTCAGATTGGTGCGGACCGCTCTGAGAACGTACAGCTTCCAAGTTTGTGTGAATGGGTGTAAACCAGCCTGCTCCACAAACTACCCAATCAGGAATGGGTTCGTGTGAATTAGAAAATTTGCCAGCTCTTACTGGTTTTTTACAGCAGTGACTGCAGACTTCGAAAAGTTACATAAAACGTGGATTACCGTTGCGATCCCGCATTTGACATCGATCCGGCGAAAGGAGCAAAGAAGCGGAATGTTAATAACACGGAAAGGCTTCCTGGTTGTTTTATTTCTCTGGATGGATGACATGTAAGTATTCAGTTTAGTAATTCTTTTTACAATCTGACGAGCTGATTGACTGACGGACGGACTGGCGGGCCCTTTTCAGGGCCCCAAGCTTGAAAGGCGGAAGGATGACAAGGACATTGTAGGTATCTTAGAATTCCGCCAGGTGATTGGTACTCTCTGACTTTTTCATTCCAAACCGACACATTTCTGATATAGCACTGGTGTAAATAATAATTTGCTAGTAAAATGAAAATGTTATAGTATTAATTTGTCACGGAGTCTAAATAAAACTATTTTATGTGTAGACAACACAAACAGAAGACAATTTTTTGAAACAAGTTGTGGTGAGAGTTTGGGAAGAAAGTTTCTTTTATTGTGATCGTGATAGGGATATAATTATTGTACTGTTGGTTCTACTGAGCATTACCGGTCCGCGCTGGTGCTTTTAAATGGTTGAAATTTTGTAGGTGGTACATCTTTTCATCACATTTCAGTGTATGGTTGAAACTCTGAAATCATTATTCTTTATTTTGAGGTGATTGTTAAGGGTTCATAAAATATGTTACTTTATGTTTTTGGTGATTTTTCAATTTCAAGTCGTTTGAATTGGTAGTACGATTGTTTGTTTCTAATCAGGATTTGTGGCACCAGTTTGGTAGGTATATCATAGCTGTGAAAGGAGCATTCGTATAAATTGGTATCAGCCTTGTTCAATAGAAAAGATGTAAGTTTCCAATCGTCACGTGCTTCGACACAAATTGTTTTCGTATTTTCCAGTGCTTACTCATCAGCACGTATTTTATAGTGTTGAATGGGAAGATGGTTTCAGGTGACATCCGGGCTGGAATCGAAACCGAGATACCAGAAACATTAAATCTATTATTTTAATTATTTTAATATTTTGATAAATTTTATAATAAAAAATAAAAGCAATGAAATCTATATTTAAGAAGGGTGAAAAATTCTGTATATTTATTTGCAGGTCAATCTCATTAATAGCTTTCTCTAAAATATTTTAAAAAGTTAAGTGTAACTTCTTAAATTGAAGCACCATCCTCGCTGCTTTTCATCGCGGGGCTCGGGTTGAATTCCAGACCGGTCCATGTGGGATTTTTGCTGCACAAAGTGACAATAGGACATCCTTTTCTCCAAGTACTTTTGTTGTGTCTGTTTTCATACCATCAGTGCACCATATTCATATTTTGCTCATATAAGACTAAGGCTACATGTTTGGAATCATCATTAATTAAGACACTTCTCTGTCTGTGTCCTGTATTTTCGGTATGAATACTTATCCATTATGCATAGTTGTAAGTGTATTTACTGTCATGTGTTCCCTGGGTACACATGGCAAGATAGCAAGAGTAAGGTAGGAGATGAAGCAGGGTTAACTCTGGGTGGTGCTGACTGAGGACTGGTAGTGAACATGTGCAATTGCAGGATGTACCCCAGATTGATTTAGCACTGACTGGGTGCTAATCAAAGTGGATCAAATTTAGAGTCACTGCATACTAAAGTTGCCAGAATTGCTCCCGGAAATGATACAGTATGACTGATAAAATGAAACTGGCAATTGATGGGATGCAAGTAATTTCATCCAGGGGAAATAATAAGAATTTCATGTATTTATTTTTGTCATGTCTGTCTGTATATCTGAGAGCATTAAGTTCCAGTGGGATATGCCACTCTGTTGTTGGGAGAATGGCTGCCGGTGATAAAGGCACTATGTTCTTTTAAGAAGTTGGTAACCACTCGCCCAATAACACATCACAGCCTCTTGCTTATTTCAAATCATAAAATATTGTCTAAATGTGCTGCTACTGATCTTGTTGTATGATGTTTAGAGATGATTTCTAGGTATATCTGGTCAAAATTTGTCAATCCGTGGGTTCAGGAGAAATTCTGCTACTCCATTTCATGAAGTTGTAAAGTCAAAATGAACAAAGTGCACTTAGAATGCTGTAATGTTATATGTAAGCTCCTGTTGGTCCTCACAGATTGTGTCTGTACTGGATTGTGTTGTATCTGCAATGGAGAACCCTGAGAATTTGCAAGAGTTAAAGGAAACGCGGCATGTAATTGAGGTATTTGTGTGAATTTTCTAGTTACTTATGAACACTTCTTACACATATAATCCTGTATGGATGTTACTAGTTTGTCTTTATAAAGTAAGATGGTAAGCATTTTGTTGAAACCATGTTTATCTGTCCATTTTCCATGGCAGACTATCAGCAACTAAATTGTTTGTTGGATTTTCATGAAATCTGGAATAGGAGCTCTTTTTAAATAGTTGTCCAGCAAGTTCAAGTTTCTTAAAATCGACAGAGCGGTGAAAATTATTTTCTCCCTATAGTGTACATATTTTGGTACTAGTTTGTGTGTATATTTGTATGGAAGATTTCTGCTTAATGCTACTGGGTAACTGTGTCCTGAAAATGGGTACAGTGGAAGCCATAAATGAAATTTTGCCCCTGTTTTTTATATTTGCATCTGATTTGGATACAGTTCTGCACAACAATTTATTGTCCTATATTGAATTCCATGAAAACTGACAAAATTAACGCAATATTTTATGTGGGGTATAAATGAATTTCTATGTGTAATTTCTACATTGGTTGTGTAATTTGGGTGAAATTTTGTGCAAGAGATCTGCAAAGCATGCTCCTGAACTTTTGTGAGTTTCATGAAAATTTGTGAAGAAAAGCTATCCTTTTTTATTGAAATTACATTTATGTTTGTACCATGAAAGCACGTGGCATTTTTAAAGTAGAAAACTTTGCAAGGTCTGTGTGCTACATAATGGAGTAGACTGTTTGCAGTCCTGTTACATTTATCTGAAGGATTTCCGATTCTCAAACAGCCATATGATGTTTTGATTGGAACCCATAGTATGTGTGTGTGTGTGTGCGCGCCCGCGCATGTGTGTGCATGTGTATGCGCGTGCGTGCGTGCGCACGTGCGTGGGTGCATGCGTGGTCCCCCCCCACCATGCTGTCACAAAGGGTATGCATATATCTCTCTAACAGCTGAAGTCTGGATGTTAACGCCTGACATAGCATGACTAATTTTCAGAGTTGGTCATGTGTACCAATAGTCTTTTACATGTGGTGTGCTCACTGAACACATATGCATTAGAACAGTAAATAATATGCCTTGTGTACCTGCTTGCCATAGTGACATTGAGAGTAATTTGTTAAATGGACTGGAAATTCTTGTAAAAGGCAGTAAGGACTTCGAGAAGACAACAGCATAAGAAAAATAAATATATATTAAACGTGGGATAAAATTTTAGTGTTACATTTGCTATTTGATGTCTTTAAAATGTGGCATAGGTCATTTTTCACCTTAGAGGAATGGAACAGCTGACTTAAACACTTTATTTTCACAGATGTATGAACAGAAACTCCATGAGCTTCAGTCTCAACTTGTTACTTCACGTATGATGGAGAGGGAATTTTCTGCTGACTTGGAGGCTTTGCAGGAGAAATATGACAAAGATCGCGCTGCTGCAGCACTGCAAATGAAAGCTCTGCATGATAAATATTCACTTACTGTGAAAGAGCTATCAGAAGCGGTAGGTGGCAAACAGTAACAACATTTTGTCAGCTGTCATTGACATTTTTAAGGACATTGTATCCACATGATTCATACCACATTATGCATTATATGAATAAAATGCACGTTATAAAACGTCATGAATATTATGCATACTTTTACTTAAAAAATTCGTAGTGCATGCGTTTCATGAAATGTTTCCAAGTTACAGATACTAATGTGGTTTATGAACTGATGCTTATATAAGTGAGTGACCTGTGTCTGTTAATAATTTTAACTAATGTAGATGGCTACTACCACAAAACAGTCAGATGCGATCTAAGAATTTTACGTCAGTGATTTGTTTGTAATTCCTTAGATACAGAATTTTTACATACAATAACAATATATCTCAGTATTAAACTTCATATATTTCCTTACAATCATCAGTAACTGACTCCATGGAACATTATGAAGCTTTTTATTACGTACTTTTTGTATTTACCCATTAAATTTGGGTCATTTAGTTTCAGCACCATCCTCAGTAATGATTATCACTGTGAGGCTTACAGTCCTGCACCAAATATTGAGGTTGTGCTGCGTGTTTGTGAGGTCCTGAACATATGTTACTTGGACTGGGGTGTTCTCTGGTTTTTATCAGTTCCTCAGGCTAATTTCAGAATAGCACCTTAAGTTAGGTCACAACCACTGCCTTCCAGTTCCTATTTAATTTATTGTTTATGAATTATTCCATAATTTGGTACTGCATGATCAAAGCATTATTAAATGTACCGTGAATCATTCAATTTAATCGTACTGTTATGTTCAAAAAATACTCAACCTGCAAGTTGAACATTTTTATTATAACTTGTAGTAGTGTTATATTGTATTATTAGGTTGAGAAGAAGGAGAAAGAAAAGCGATCTCAAGAGGACACACATAGGACACAGATCTTAGAAATGGAATGTAAAGTGAAGCAGCTGGAGCAGCAGCTGGAAGAAGTATCTAATGCAAGGAACAATGATGTGTTGAAAGAACTGCAGGTGACTGTTTATGAAACTGATATTTTCTGTAACAATTACACAGAAAGAATCTAAGGCAATATCATTTCAGATATTTTCCTTCTTACAAAATAGTACCATATTTTATTGTTTAAATTTTACCGAAATTGCTCAGTCACCTCAGTGCACTTAAAAATTCACCAAATATCCTCTTGTTCACTGTGATGTGGCATTCCCAGAAACACCAGAGCCAGCCATCACTAGCTTTAAAGTTTAATCATATGCTTTGCTAGTGTATCTGCAGTGGAGTCAAGTTCAGCACCGCTCTTAAGTATATCATTTATGTATGGTGCACAAAACTTTTACATGCCGCATCCCCGAGATCTCTTACCTGTGCCACTTTGATATGCTTCCTGCCAGTAACTGGTGAACAGCCTGAAGCATGAACACTGTATTTAGTGAAAACTGTTGAAGTTTTTTACTGGCTGTCATGAATATATTTCACAATTTTTTATACCCCAAAATCTTCTCATGTGATGGAAACAGAATCACCCAATTCCAGCTTCTGAATTAACTCAAGCTTTTGTTTAACACTCATACTTACTCCATTTATTTTTTCACCACCATCCTTAGAGGCCATGATTGCTTATTTTAGTTACTCTTTATCTATGGTCTGTTGTTGAAGTGAACTTGTAATTTGAAACCAAACTATACAAGCTGTATCACTCAGTCCAGTTGGGTTTAAGTGTGTGATATGGATGAGCACAAGTACACACAACGGAAGTCAGTTCATATGCAAAACAGCAGCAACTGTCAGACCCAATGAAAAGCATTAGTCATTTATGAAGTTTGTTCAGTAGAAGTCCATTAAATCAGAGTTTTTACTATATATGTATGTAATACTGCCATTACTTAGTGAACGTGACAAAAATAAAATGTCTTAACTAATAAAAGATAACAGTAAAAATTTTAATTCCAAGGGGATGTGAACATTATATTCTGTCCTTCCGTAACATATTTCTATTTGACAAAGTTACGATGGACTGTTGTGTAATTCAGATGAAAGAGACGCAATGTGCATAGGTAATTTGGGTGGGTAAATCTGTTAGAAAGTGGCCTCATGGAGGATGAATAAGGAGAAAGAGGAATAGAATTATATGTACTGTTAGGGAAAGTAGTAAGGCTGTAAGCTGGATGAAGTGCTTCTTCTCTATTGTTTATAAGCATACATTGGTACCAGCAGTATTGAAATTATTTGATAGATGTTCACTGTGTGAGGAAATCATCTCTGAATACCCCTTTCCTCTCAGACTGTCACACTGAAAAATGCTTCTTTCCTATCCAGTATGTTCATTTCACACTCCCAATATTTTGTATTGAGTACTAATGTGCCATAAGATGTAAATTCTGTGTGTAACACCAACATTTTAGAGCTGCTTAGTGTGTCCATCTTCAAACTGACCATGGTAACATCACACATCTCCAAAATGTGGGAAAATGCTATTTTTCAGAGACAGAATTCACATTAGCAATGGACTACTTTGAAAACCTGAAGTCTTGTATATTCTGACTATTTAAATATGCAGTTTTAAGTGGGTAATGTAGGACTTCAACTTGGATTTTAACAATTTATGTTGTCCTCATGGCTGCAATGACACCAATGTACCAGCTTATGTATGAAGATCCATATACTTTTTGCCAACAATTTGTCCATTCTGTAAGTTTCATATGAAAGAAAACGGCAGATGGATCACTTACCTTGATTTGTGTTGCAGTTGGAGCATAATATATTAGAATCAGAAATCCACACTCAGTTTCAGCAATTGCAAGACAAGCATATCGTACTCACAAGTAAGATAGATGAACTAACAAGTGCTTTGAAAGAAGCTAATATAAGTTTAGCAATGAAAGAAGAGGATTTGGCATCCTGTACGAATTGCCTTACGGTGGGTGTTAATTCTGCCCAGGTAGTATAATAACTAATACAACACTAGTGTGCATCATCTGTGAGAGATATGGCATTTAATTTTTTTTGGAAACATTTCTGGTTATGGATGTGGAATGTCATTCCATGCAAAAATTTGTTTTGATTTCTGTAACAGTGTTGTTACTGCATTTGGATCATTTGTGTTTATCTGAGTGTCATTATTTAATAAACATGTTCAAATTTATGCATGATTACAAGGTGATACCCATTTTTCAGATGATGAATTAGAGAAAAATTCTCATCTTATATTTGAATAAGTATGTTATATGCATGTGGTATTTTGTTAATGTCAAAATTTATAAAATCCTATGAGGTTGTGAGTTCTCACATCACTGCCTGAGGATTACTTGGTTTTTGGCAAGCAATAACATAAGGTTTTGTAGACAGATGCCAGTGCTTTGGGGGATCCCACTTCCTCTATTTTCAGTGTTGTTTGGTCCTGAAGATGAAGCAGCAGGCTCCTCTGAAGTATTGGTACTGAGACTCTAAATTTGTGGACTGTAGAGACCTCAGAGAATATATTCAGTCTGCATGGATCATGAATACATGTTGAGTAGTTTCAGAGTAGCTTTGCATATTTGTTACAGAGTGCTCAAGCAGAGTTAGCAGTACTTAAAACTGAGCTGGAATTTCTGAAGTCTAATCCACAACCTGATGGCCAAAAGGGCAATTCACTGTTTGCTGAGGTTGAGGATAAACGGCTGAACATGAAAAAAAGGCTGGATATTGTTCTTCAAAAGTACCATCGTAAGAAAAAAAATTACGAGGATAAATGTGCTGAACTCAGAAGAGTCAATGTATGTTCACCAAGCTTCATATTACTGCTTTGATACAAATAATATCAGAACAAATTTATCATGTTTTCAGGAAGTATGATAAACATACAGGTGTACTGGTGTTCAGATCTCATATGCTGTACTGTCTTTCAGACACAGACACTCTTCACCTGTACTGGGACTCAACATTTTGCTACTGACTTGGTATTATTTTGCAGGAAACTCATAGTAACTGACAACAGAAAAGTAACCATTAATCACTGTGCAACTGGTGGCCATAATTCAAAATCACTAATAATAACACTGTAAACTATCAGCTTTTCATTTTCTTCTTCACCATTTGACTATCTGCCACTTGTATGGTCCCTTACAGTCACTGGAGCTGATATTAGCTCCAATATAAGGTCAAATATTCACAAATAACCTCAACAAAACCTTAATCCTTTTTCAGTATCTAGCATCATACAGAATTTCAGGGTTCATGTACTGAGTAATAGTAATAAAAAAACATATCTTGAATCTCTAGTCTCGGCACAGCAGTCGTTATGGAAGCTTTATCACATAAACAGGTTGCCTCAACCAGGAGTCTGTATTTCCCTGGTATTTCAAATTACCTTATTTCATAGAGAGCTTCAGAGTGCTGACCTATGGCTTCTGAGCAGGCCACATACCTTAGGGAAATGCTTGTTAATACATAACAGAGGTAGTCTTGAAATATTGACAGTTTGTCTTCAAATATTGTCTTTAAGTTCCTGCAGAGAATAGGAATTGTCCTACATTATTTCTGTTTATGTTAATTCCCTAAATAATGGTTTCAGGACTAACTTAACGCAACAAACAGAATTTTTTTGCTTTTAAATCATGGGCTCCCTGATTTTGTGCACACTCATTACACTTTAAGGTGATTTAAAGGAAACTTTCAAGGCTTCTATGAGGAATTTTGCAACACAAACATTTGCATTGTGGCTATTTATGTTTCTACTGAATGTAAACCATGCATCATCATCCCCCCCCCCCC
>Ga0209628_10002530_pt1 | contig 12460 bp, 13 predicted proteins | sample TergutCu122P4_FD_187285 | JGI IMG/M metagenome (GOLD analysis project Ga0209628, IMG submission 187285) | Cubitermes ugandensis P4 segment gut microbial communities from Kakamega Forest, Kenya - Cu122 P4 (SPAdes) (version 2) | ecosystem: Host-associated > Arthropoda: Insects > Digestive system...
TTTCTTTCTCCTTTCTCCTTTCTCCTTTCTCCTCTATTCACGCCCAAAAGAAACAAAAACCCCAACCCGCCAAACAAACCGAAGCGGTTTACGATTTGAGAAAACAATCTGTCGTTTTTGCGGACGGACTGCGCGAGTTTTACTCACAAAATTATTCTGCCGCTACGAAGTCGTTTCAAAATGTGTTGGCACAAAATCCTAAAAATCACGCCGCTTACTATCTCCTGCATAAAGTTGCCGCCGAACAAAAAGATTTTTTACTGGCTTCCCATTATTTGAAAGAAGCGATTAAGTTGGATAAGAAAAACGAGTGGTATCAGATTGATTTAGCGGGTATTTACGAAAATTTGGGCGACTACGCCAACGCAGTGAAAATTTGGGAAGAGATTTGTAAAGTGAAATATAATAATGAATATTACTTTATGTCGCTGGCAAACAATTACCTACAATTAGGAAAATTGCAGGATGTGGTTAAAACTTACGACAAAATAGAAGGAATTTTGGGCAAAAATGACGAACTCACCGAAACCAAGAAAAATATTTGGCTCTATTTGAATGATGTAAAAAATGCGGTTAGGGAATATGAAAAAATGATTGAAATCTATCCTTACGAAATTGGCTATTACATCACCGCAGGAGAAATCTACATGTCTAATAATCTGCCGGATAAGGCGTTCCCGTTTTTTCAAAAAGCCCTACAAATTGATGCGGAAAACGCTGCGCTGAATTTAACTTTGGCAAACTATTACGAAGTAGTTAAAAAAACTTCGGAAAGTTTTATGGCACTACTCAAAGCATTTTCATGCAAAGAGTTAGAGATTGAAGAAAAACTACCCACCTTAAAAAAATACTTGGCAACTGTTTTTCGTTTGCAAACACCCGAACTACTTGAAAAAACCGAACAATTAGCCCAAGCCATTGCTCGTGCGCACCCTTTTGATTTAGAAGGATGGGCGACTTTGGCGAAACTGAACTCTCTGAAAAATCAATATTCTGAAGCAAAAGCATTATATGAAAAATGCATTGCTTTAGACGACAGCCAATCTGCCATTTGGGAAGATTATTTTTTTGTACTCTCAAAATTGGAAGATTATCATGCAATTGCTGAAAACGAAAAGATAATTGAAGAGTATTTCCCTACCCACGCAACCCTTCAATACGGAATGGCGCTGGCTTTGTATAAAGAAAAACAGTTTGAGAATGCTTTAAAGGCTGCCAAACAAGCACTTTCATTCACTTTTGAAAATAATTTCGTGGCTGAATTAAATCTTTTGCTCGGAGATATTTCTTTTGATATGGGACAAAAAGAGGAAGCTGTAAAGTATTGGAAAACAGCCCAACGTAGAGGAATCAAATCGGTTGAATTGCAGGAAAAAATTTCATCCAACCAATAGCTAACATGAAACGACTTTTTATCGCCGTAGATATTGAATTGTCGAGCGATTTTCAATCCTTAACCAAACAATTGCAATTTGATTTAAGAAACGATACTATTGTGTGGGTAAAAAACGACTTACAACACCTTACCTTGCGTTTTCTCGGCGAAACCCCCGATTCAAAAATTGAGCCCATCGTTACGGCTTTGAATACCGTTGCGGCTACTTCGCAATCACTTGAACTTCAATTAGATAAAATTGGAGTTTTTGGAAGCAAACACGCACCGGAAACCTTGTGGTATGGTTTTTCGGAATTTACACCATTCAGAATTTTGTTTGAAAAATTGGAAAAAGAATTGCTTTTATTGGGATTTAATGAAAATTATGGTAATTTTGTGCCCCACATTACAGTGGGAAGAATTAAAAAAATAGACAACAAGAAACGTTTTTGGGAAACTTTTGAAAAACTGCAACCTACATTCACACAAACTATTCCGGTAACTCACCTCAAACTCATTCAAAGCAAACTCTCAAACGACGGACCAAAATATAACACGCTGCATGAAATAGTGATTAGTGGCTAGTGGTTAGTGATTAGTGGTTAGTGATTAAACTTGAACTTTGAACTTTGAACTTTGAACTTTGAACTTTGAACTTTGAACTTTGAACCTTGAACCTTGAACTTTGAACTTTGAACTTTGAACTTTTAAAAAATAATTATATGAGCGAAGAAACGAATAAATGTTTACAAACCGCAAAAGACGGCATGACCGCCGTACTTAATTTTTTTGACAAAGAATTGCAAAAAATACGCGCCGGCAAAGCCTCTCCGCAAATGTTGGAGGGTTTGAAAGTGGATTATTACGGCAATCCAACGCCGGTGGAGCAGGTGGGAAACATCAGCACGCCCGATGCCCGTCAAATTGTGATTCAGCCGTGGGAACGAAATATGTTGCCCGTTATTGAGAAAGCCATTTTAGCTGCTAATCTGGGATTTACGCCACAAAACAACGGCGAATTTATCCGTATTGTTGTGCCAACCCCCACCGAAGAACGCAGAAAAGAGTTGGTAAAAAAAGCCAAGCAGGAAGCGGAGCAGGCAAAAGTAAGTATCCGCAATTTGCGCAGAACGGCTAACGAAACCGGCAAAAAACTGAAAGACGGCGGCACCCCCGAAGATGAAGTGAAAAAACTTGAAACCGACGTACAAAAAGCCACCGACGAATTTATCGGAAAAATTGATAAAATGATGGAAGCGAAAGAGAAAGAGGTGATGACGATTTGATGATGCAACCCTTGAACTCTTGAACTCTTGAACTTTTAAACTCTAACACAACCCCCTCGTTTGCAGTATCTGCCTTAATTCCTCGTTAGTTTTCACTTTCACTTCGCGGGCTTTGCTGCCCATGGAAGGTCCAACAATGCCAAACTCTTCCAATTGATCCATTACCCTGCCGGCGCGGTTGTAGCCAAGTTTTAGTTTTCTTTGAATCAACGAGGTAGAACCCATTTGGGTTTGCACAATTAACGTAGCCGCATCCACAAACATTTGGTCCATATCTTCGGGAGCGATAAAATCATCACCACCGCCACCTTTTCCTTTCTCTTCCATAATATATTCGGGTAATAAATGTGCATTAGGAAAAGATTGCTGTTCTTCAATAAATTGGGCAATTTTTTCTACTTCGGGCGTATCCACAAAAGCGCATTGCAAACGAATAATGTCGTTGCCTGTATAGAAAAGCATATCTCCCCTGCCAATCAATTGATTTGCACCACCGCAATCGAGAATAATTTTCGAGTCGATTTGTGAAGCCACCTTAAAAGCTAAACGAGCCGGAAAATTTGCCTTAATCGTTCCGGTAATGATGTTTACAGAAGGTCTTTGCGTAGCAAATATTAAGTGAATTCCCACAGCACGTGCTTTTTGTGCAAGTCGGGATATGGGGAGTTCAACCTCTCGTCCGGCGGTCAAAATAAAATCTCCAAACTCATCAATAACCAACACAATATAAGGCAAATACTTATGTCCCAAATTAGGGTTCAACTTCCTTGAGCAAAATTTACTATTGTACTCCTTAATATTCTTTGTTTTTGCTTCTTTCAATAAATCATATCGAATGTCCATTTCAATACAAAGCGAGTTTAGCGTTTGTATCACTTTTTTTGTATCCGTAATGATAGCCTCTTCGGCATCCGGAAGTTTCGCTAAATAGTGTTTTTCGATGACCGAATAGAGTGAAAATTCAACTACTTTGGGGTCCACCAACACAAACTTCATCTCTGCCGGATGTTTTTTATACAACAAAGAAGTGATAATCACATTGAGTCCCACAGATTTTCCTTGTCCGGTGGCACCTGCAATTAAAAGGTGCGGCATTTTTGCCAAATCAACCACAAATGGCTCATTGCTAATTGTTTTGCCCAAACCTATAGGTAAATCAAATTTATTATTTTGAAATTTTTCGGAAGCGATAATCTCTTTCATGGATACATTTTGCGCATTCTTATTGGGTATTTCAATACCAATCGTTCCTTTTCCCGGAATAGGAGCAATAATTCTAATACCAATAGCATGCAAACTTAGCGCAATGTCATCTTCCAAATTTTTAATTTTTGCAATACGAATACCGTCAGCAGGCACAATTTCGTACAAAGTTACCGTAGGTCCTCTGGTTACTCTGATATCTTCCTTAATAAAAATTCCAAAATGCTTGAGCGTAAGTTCAATCTTTTCGACATTTTCTTTCAATTCTGCCATAAGTGCCTCTCTGTCAACCTCTTTGATTTCGTATTCGTTCAGCAAGTCAAGTTCCGGAAATTTGTACATGGATAAGTCTAAACGGGGGTCATAGTCTTCCAAAGGTTTTTCACTCACAAATTCATCATCTAACTGTGTCATCACCTCATCATCATCAACTTCCAATTCTTTCTCATTATCAATCATCTCATCGTCAAACGCTTCATCGTTCATAGAAATAATCTTAAAATCCACTTTGTTTTCAGAGTCGGTTTCTTCATTTACAACAACCGTTCCATCTTCCTGAAAAATGAATCCTTTATTATCATATTCATTTCTAAGTTCGTTTCGGTCTTCGGCATATAACCCCGGAAGTTTTTGGTTGTCTGTTAAATTATCTTTCTTTGCGTCATTCTGAGCAGAGCGAAGAACCTCCTCCTTATCCCCTTGAACCTTGAACTTTGAACCTTGAACTATTTTCTTTTCTTCCTTATCCTCACTACTTCCACCAAACCTGATACTACCTACCACATCCATCATTTTTTTCGGAGAAATATTATAGAAAAGCACTAAAATAATGACAAAGGCGGCTGCAAGAATCAGTCCGGCACCCCAGCGCTGCGTATTTGCAATCAAATAGTTTGAAATTTGGTTTCCAAAGGCACCCGAAACAAAATCCAAATCGGTTTCTCTAAAAAAACAACCAAAAACAGTTGAAAACCAAGCCATTGTAATTAACACAGTGAAAGTGGTTAAGAGTGGTGGAAGAATAGAACGCTCGAAAGTTAATTTAAAACCGTAAATAAAGAATAGTAGCACAAAACCAATGGAGAAGAATCCGAAGGTATAATTAATAAAGCGGTAGGCTAAATGTGCCCCGAGTGCGCCCGCTGCATTTGCAATTTGCTCGGTATCAGCAACAACAAATGAAGCATCGGAACGAAAATGAAAATAGGAAGAGAGCATTGCGATAAAAAGTAAAACAGCAAATGCCATAAGCAAAATGCCATACACCTGCACCATGCGCTTGCTTTTCAAAAATCCCCAAAAGGTTAATCCTGATGGTTGATTTTTTTTAGCAGCATTTTTTTCAATTTTAGCATTTTTTTTCTGTTTTTTGTAATTTTTTACAACTTTCTTGTTGGTTTGTTGATAGTTTGATAGTTTCATAAAAGGTAAAAATGGATTGACAAAAATATACTTTTTGTTGTTTCAAAAAATAACTTTGCATAGAATACGTTATTTATCATTATTTATTTTTGCAAATAACGATATTTTATAGTATGAAAAGTTTGTTTTTATTGCAAGTTACGACTGCAACCCCCGAAGTAATTTCAACTCCAGCAGTAGAACCCACTGTTGAAAAGTTAAGAGTTCTTGATTTAGTATTAATGCCCGGCAGTTTATGGATTATGATTCCATTATTCATATTGTTGGCAGTTGCCATCTATATTTTTGTAGAGCGGTGGCTCACCATAGGAAAATCTGCGAGTGAAGAGCGCAATTTTATGAATAACATTCGTGATTTTATTCATTCCGGAAAAATTGAATCGGCGATGGCGTTGTGCAAAGGAAACTCTACTCCTTTGGCACGCATGATTGAGAAAGGAATTACCCGCATTGGTAAACCCCTGAATGATGTTGCTGCGGCTATTGAAAATACCGGTCAATTAGAGGTGCACCGTTTGGAAAAACGCGTTTCCCTGTTAGCCACCATTGCCGGTGTAGCCCCCATGGTTGGATTTCTCGGTACCGTTGTAGGAATGGTAATCGCGTTTCATAACATGGAAGCAAACCCTAACAATTTGAATATCTCGCAGTTATCCGGTGGTATTTATACGGCACTAACCACAACCGTTGCAGGACTTATTGTGGGGATTACCGCATTTGTTTGCTACAATATCCTTGTCTCTAAAATTTCTCAAGTGGTTTACTTATTAGAAGCAAAAACTACGGAATTTATTGATTTACTGAATGAACCTATATAAATAAATTCAAAGTTTAAAAATTCAAAGTTCAAAACCTTGAACCTTGAACCTTGAACTTTGAACCTTAAATGAAAAGTTATGGCAATAAAACTTCAAAACAAAAGGAGTGCAGAATTTAGTTCCGTTTCTATGGCGGATTTAGTGTTTTTGTTACTGATTTTCTTCATGGTAACCTCCACTTTGGTGTCGCCGAATGTCATTAACTTACTGCTCCCCAAAAGCACTGCCGGAAAACAGTTGGCATCGGGTTATATTGAAGTATATATTGATGCCGATAGAAATTATTATGTAAATCCGAAAGGAGAAAATGCAGAACCTGTTGTTTATGAAGAACTTTTACCGGTTTTGCAACAGTGTGTTGAAAACGACAGGGCTGAACAGCGCATCATTATCATGCGTGCCGATAAATCGGTTCCCATTGAAAATATCGTTGCATTTTATGATATTTTGAAATTGTTAAATGCCGGTTTGGAAGAATCTCAAATGTATAAACTTTTATTAGCAACAGAGGCAAGATATTAGTTATGAGCATGGAAACTAAAAATAAGGTAATTTCATTTTTTGTAACGACAGTTATAATGATGCTTTTGCTTTTGCTGCTTTATTACTTTGGACTTTATTCGCAAAATCCCCCGCCGGAACCGAGAAAATTGGTTTTGGTAGAATTTTCCACTTATGAAGGTGGTGGTGGCGGCGGCGGTGGCGGCGGCGGCGGCGGAGATTACAATATGCCGCATGCTTCCGGTGAAAATTATGTTGAAACGCCGAACTGGGCAACACAAGATGCTGAAGATGCGCCGGTTGTTGCAACAAATCACAATCCAAAACCTGCAAAATCGAAAATCGATATTGCTACTGCACCGCTTGAACCCCAACCGGAACCCGGAGTAACTTACAAGCCGGGCAAAGGTACCGGCTCGGGTGGCGGTTCGGGCGGAGGCTCGGGTGGTGGCACCGGCACAGGAACCGGCAGCGGCACTGGCCCCGGTTCAGGAGGAGGCTCCGGCGGTGGTTCCGGCGGTGGAATTGGAACAGGAACAGGAACAGGAAAGGGTGCCGGAATGGGAACAGGAGAAGGGGGCGGCATTGGCTCAGGAAAAGGAACCGGATATGGCACCGGAAACCGCGCTTATACAAACATCCCCGATGTTAATATCAATGAAAACGGAGTGGTTTATGTGGAAGTGCATATTAATGTGCATGGAAACGTGATAAATGCCCGCATTATCAATACGGAGAAATTTCCTACCACAATTACGAATGCCAAAGTGCAACAGGAGTGCTTAAATAGAGCACTATCCGCTAAATATGTGGCAGGAAAAGACGAATTGAGAATCATTATGTTCAAATAACCCCATACCCCATTAACAATCGTATCGCACTTGTTGGTTTCTCGGGAGCAGGCAAATCTACCATAGCTAAAAAAATTGCCGCGCATCTTAATTATTCTGTATTAGACACCGATAAAATGTTGGAAGAAAAATACCATATCTCTGTGTATGACTGTTTTGAAAAATATGGCGAAGACGCTTTCAGACAGTTGGAATACAACGTTTTAAAAGAAGCCCTTCAATATGAAAATGTGGTGATTGCCACCGGCGGCGGTGCTCCTTGTTTCTCAGATGCGATGACATTGATTAACGAAAATGCGTTCTCCATTTATATAGAGATGGCGGCAAAATCATTAACGCAAAGGTTGTTGTATGCAAAAGTAACCCGCCCGTTAACCAAAAACAAAAACGAAGCGGAACTTTTTGATTTTGTTACAAAACAATTGGCGTTTCGTGAGCCTTTTTACAAACAAGCCCACTTAACCATAAAAGGGGAAAATATTGATTTACAGAAATGTTATGATTTTTTTGAACAATATTTTTTAGATTAAATTGTGCCGTTTTAAGTTTTACGGTGCGAAAATACATAAAGTTTTTTTTTATTATTTGCTATTTGTTTGTTGCTATTGTTTTTATGCTTAATTTGCACCATTATTAAAAACATAAAATTATGACGGTAATAACCACACAAGAATTTGCAGCCAACCAAAATAAGTATTTTGACATGGCGATTAACCAAGACGTATGTATCAAAAGAGATGAGGGTATGTTTCACATTCGGTATAATCCTGTTGCAGAAACTAACGGCAAGAAGCAGAAATATAAACAACCGGATGCGGATTTCTACAGGGCTATCTCTATGGATGAGTTTAAAAGATTGGTAAAAGAAGATATTCATCAAATATATACCAGTAAGAAATGAGTGTGATATTATTGCCTGAAGTTCAGGAATATATGAAAGAGTTGCAAATAATACTTTACGAAAAGGATTATTTTGGATTTGAAGAGGCAGCCCAAAGATATACTGATGAGTTGCTTGACGACATATTAGAAAATCTTCCCGACTGTTTGAGTAAACCGGCTCCCGAATATTTTAACAAATACGGAACCGGTATGGAATATGCAAGTTTTAGGAAAAACAAGCGTACAACGTGGTATGTGTTTTTTGAAACCTACGAAGATAACGGCGAATTTATCTACTTGGTACGCTACATCGCCAATAACCATACCATAGCACAATACTTATAGAATAATTGAAGATTTAGAGATAAATAGCTCCCCCACAGGAGTCCTTTAACGCGCCGGTTACGGAGTGCAAACAGTTATTTGTTTCAAAAACACGCAAATAGCCCAAAAAAGCAAAGACTAACGCTTCTTTAAAATCTATTAATTGTTCTTCCGGAATAATGATTTGAGTTTCTGTTTTTTCTTGAATCAAATCTATTAAAAATCTGTTTTTTGCGCCGCCGCCGGTAACCAAAACCCTCACTAATCCCTTGTTCCGATTGTCACGACTGTCACGACTGTCACGATTGTCACGATTGTCACGACAATAACCATTCAAAACAACCTTAATCTGTGTTGCAATATGTTCGCACACGGTTCTCAGTTTGTCTTCAACAGAAATAGAAAAACGATCGAGCAACGGTTTGTAATAATTTGCAAAAAGTTCAAATCCAATAGATTTTGCTCCGCTTTGTAAAAAATAGTCGGGGCGGTTTAGGTTTTCCAATAAATCTGCATGAATGGTTCCTTTTTGTGCCAACGCGCCATTTTTATCATAAGAGAATCCGCGTTGTTCTGCCAAATAATTCAACAAAATATTACACAAAGAGATGTCGTAAGCTGTTCTATTATTGATATTTTCAAAAGAGATGTTTGAGATTCCGCCCAGATTCAGACACGCATCGTATTCAGAAAAAAGCAACGCATCTCCAATGGGGACTAAGGGAGCACCTTGTCCTCCCAATGCCACATCGCCGGTTCTGAAGTCGCAAATAGTGGAAATTCCTGTTTGGGCTGCCAAAATAGCACCGCTTCCTATCTGTTTTGTCAATCCTTTTTCAGGTTGATGAAAAACGGTGTGCCCGTGCGAAGCCATGTAGTGGGGTTTCTTTTCTGCTTTTTCTAAAAACCGGTTCACACATTGCGCCGCAAAAGATGAAAATTCTACCTCTGTTTGACAAAATTCAAGCGCATGACTATCAAAAAGTGCCCGCAGTCTTTGAGTTAGCTCCTGGGGATACGCAAAAGTTTGGGTTTGAATAATTTTGTAGTTAAACTTGTCTTCATCTTTCCAAAAATCGCACAAAGCAAGGTCTAATCCGTCTAAAGACGTTCCTGACATCATCCCGATAATCGTTAACGGTGTAAAAAAATCTGCGTCAATCCTTTTCATCTGCGTCATCTGCGTGCTATTTAGAAATTTGCGCTCCGGTTTTCCCGAATCTCCTTTGCCTTGTTTGATATTCGGCGATAATTTCAAACAGTTCCTCTTTTCTAAAATCGGGCCAAAGGGTGAGGGTAAAAAACAGTTCGGTATAAGCAATTTGCCACAACAAAAAATTGCTAATCCGGTATTCGCGTCCGGTGCGTATAAGAATATCAGGGTCGGGAATCTTTTTCGTAGTTAAAAAATCAGAAAAAAGTTCTTCCGTAATCTCTTTTTCATCAATCTTATTCTTAACTAACTCTTTTACAGCATTTATCATTTCCCATCTTCCGCTGTAGCTCAATGCCAGCACAACGGTCAACCCTGAATTTTGTTCCGTTTTTTCAATGGCTTCTTGCAGCTCTATTTGACAACCTTTGGGAAGCGATGCTATATTTCCGATGGCTTGTAAACGAATGTTATTTTTCATCAAACTTTCCAATTCATTTCGTATGGCTTTGACCAACAGTTCCATAAGTGCATCCACTTCTTCTTTCGGGCGGTTCCAGTTTTCAGTAGAAAATGCGTAAAGTGTAAGGAATTTCACGCCTTTTTCGGCGGCACCTTCAATGGCACTTCTCACCGCCTCAACGCCGCTTTGATGACCGAAAACACGCTCTTTCCCGTGCTCTTCAGCCCAGCGCCCGTTGCCATCCATTATTATGGCAATATGCTTAGGGATAAGGTTTAAGTTTTTGTTTTTCATAATTTAGTTCAAAAGTTCAAAGGTTCAAAGTTCAAAAATCTAATATTTACGACCTTGTTTAGTTTTGAACTTTACATTTGTTTTAACATCACAAATTCTATCTTCATTTCCAATTCTTACCGTAATGACAATACCGGCAAAGGAATACCAATCTGTTTTTTTAGTCGTATAACGTTGCGAGCCATAAGAATGTTTTGTCGTTGCGGGGTCGGCAAAATAAACAACCACTTCTTTAGTTCCGGCGTTCATTTTCGTATCGGAAAAATCGTAATACAAACCACCCACATCATCCAAGTAATCGGTAAAAGTATAACGAAGTCCCCACTCAGCACCTACACACACATACCTGCCAATATTTGCTTTAAACCCAATGCCGAATGGAATCGAGAATCCTGTAAGCGGATATTTTTTAGATTTTCCCGCTTGTCCTTGCCCCTCAGTTCCAATAGGTTGCAAATTGTAGGTTTTACCTTGGTATTTCGCCTGCGGATTATAAGAAAACATGGCAGCACCTCCAAAAAGATAGGGCGTAATTTGATTTTTATGACTTACATTATAAAGGTTAAAAAAATTGATCTCCACTTGTGCGGCAATTTCCGTTATGGGAGATGTAAAAGACAACCCTCTATCTCTGTAATCCCACGCCCCTTTTTTTAGGCTATAATTATTTTTATCGGAACCGGCAATTTTCCCAAATAAAATATTGGCTTTCAATGCGAAGCGTGGCGTGAAGTTATATCGGTAAACGAGCCCGCCGGCAAATTTTGCATCTCTAAAAGGTGCACTGTTCAAATCTCCTAAATAGAAAGAAGTGCCTATCAATGTTCCTATTTCAGAGCGCTGTGCCTGACAAAAAAAGGAAGCGATGAGCAGTAGAAGAAAGATGCCGAATTTTTTCACAAAAATTGCCATAAATTGTTGAATTGTATAAACGACAGGGGGCTAAAAATATTTCAAATTCCTCTTTTTTGGTTAGAAATTAGTTTGAGGCGCTATATTAAATAAAATGCTATTTGAAATTGAAGTAGCCATTTCGCCGAAGGCGATAAACTTTTGATAACCCCGAACAAGTTTACGCAGTTCGGGGTGAAAATATGTAATGTACTAACACTGAACTCCGTAGGAGTTCAACTTTCCTCCCAAAACCACTTTTCATCTGTCTCAATGCCATATTCTTTAAAAAGTCGTTTGATTTCATCTTGAAAACTTTCTTTTTTATGATGTTCCTGCTGATTTTTAATATAATTGATAATGACCTCACGTTCTTTATATGAATAAGTTAAAGCACAGTATTTGACACCCCAACCTCTAAAATGTGGAAAAAATCCAGATGCCTTAATCCATTTTGATGATGCAACTTTTATATCTTTAATGTAGTCGGCTAATGCAACCGACGGATGTAAGTCGGATAGAATATGAAAATGATCTTCCATACAATTAATTCTGAATAATTTACACTTCTTATTGGTGATGATTCCCCAGATATAATTTTTTAATTTATCAGAATGAACTAAATTGATAGTTTTTTCGCTTCCTTTGGTGCGAAAAACGATGTGAAAGAGTATTTGACGATAGGCGGACATTGGGGAGAGTTTTAGTTAGTAAAATATTTTGTTGAACTCCTACGGAGTTCAGGATTAGTCGGTTGCATTTTCTGCCCCGAGCTGTGCTTCGCTTGCACGGGGTTATCAAAAGTTTATCGCCTCCGGCGAAATGGGTTAAAATACTGCTGTTTGCTTTATTAATTCTATTTTCTGCGAAAAAAGAGGTAACAGTGACCATACTCTAATGAGTTTAATGAGTTAGATATAGTTGCGCAAATATCCAACTCAAAACGAATTTGACAAAAGAAAAGTATAAAAAAATAAAATACCACCTCAAACTTTTT
>Ga0209628_10002531_pt1 | contig 12459 bp, 5 predicted proteins | sample TergutCu122P4_FD_187285 | JGI IMG/M metagenome (GOLD analysis project Ga0209628, IMG submission 187285) | Cubitermes ugandensis P4 segment gut microbial communities from Kakamega Forest, Kenya - Cu122 P4 (SPAdes) (version 2) | ecosystem: Host-associated > Arthropoda: Insects > Digestive system >...
GGAGGCGTAATAGGTAGTATTGCCCTGTCCGGGTTTTACTACACTTGAAGGTAATGGCGTTGTATCATCAATTTTGGCATACCATTTATACACCGGGTTCACTACATTTTCGGAGGAGGTAAGGACGCTTAAATCCACGTAGTGTCCTTCGCAAATGGTGGTGTCTTTTACTGAAAAGATAACACATCTTACGAATGGCGGTTGTACTGCGTATGCAAAGAAGCCGTTGTTGCTGTTTTTGTCAAACACGCGCAAAACGGGCAGATTGGTTGGCGTTGCTCCGCTTGTTACAACATTGTAGTTGCTGTTGTAAGGCGAATGGAGCCACGTATGGGTAAAGTCCCACGATGTTGGGGAATTGGAATAGGTATTTTGCAACAGTGCGTTTGCTAATGTAACATCGGCACCGTGAATGCTATCGCCATGAATTTTAATAGAGGCAATAGGGGTTACACATTTGCCGTTTACCCATACTTCCATACATTCGAGGGCGCGGTTGTTAGAAAGTACCGTTTCGCCGAATGCAAGAATAGTGTGTTTATTGCCAATCACACGACCCACTTTGGTTGTGGCTGCTGTTGCGATAATTTTCTGATTAAACGCAAAGCTATTGGTTATTTTTCCGTTATACATACCATTCCCCACAATACCGCCTACATTATCTCTCCCTGTAACCGAACCTGTCGCATAACAGTTCTTCACTTCGGAACCGTTTGCAAATAAAGTTCCGACAAGTCCCCCTGCTTGATTGGTTCCGTTAACATTTCCAGTAGCATAACTGTTCATTATTTTTACTGCCATTCCATCTCCTACAAGTCCGCCAACATCAAATCCTGTAACATTACCTGTTGCATAACAATTAGTTATTTGTGCCACTTTGAAATGGTCGTCAGGTTGGGGATTGTTTGCATCAATTAGATAATTATAAAAACTTCCGACTAATCCGCCGCCAATATGGGCAATTGAAATATTTCCGGTAGCATAACTGTTGATTATTCTTACTGAATCCGTTGCAAGAGCAACCAGCCCCCCAAAGTCGGAATTGGTGGTGTTATTGTTAATGAGGTCGCAGTTAGCGTAACTATTGTTTATGATACCGGAGGTAAGTCTGCTCACAAGCCCGCCGGCGTTTCCATTGTTTGTAATTCTAATAGCACCGTTAGTATAACAGTTGGATATGGTTGTAAAATCTGCTATTACGGCAAGTCCGGCAGCGGTAGTGTAGGAAATAATTGAGTCAGGGAAGTTTACTCCCAAATTTTGTATGGTTGAATTTTCTACAAAAGCAAATAACCCCTGAGCAGGTGCGGATGATTGCGGTCTGTTTATCCACAAACCGTTGATTTCAAACCCCTGACCATCAAAAAAGCCGACAAAGGGTGTGTGAGTATAATTGTTGACCCAACTTCCTAATGGTAGCCATCCTTCTGTGGAATGCCAAGGCTGATAAATCTGGTCAAGGTTATTGCCCACCATTAAGGAATTGTTTGCACCGGGCGCATTGCCTGATTGGTTTTCATAACCGTACCAGCCATATTTCCGGTCTCCTGCGTAAGGGCAGTTTGTGCCGTCGCCGTAGTTGGCGGGATTGCTGCCGGGCACACCCAAATCCTGCATGAGGAGAAACTTGTTGTAGTATCCCAATCTTTGGTTTGCCGCGCCGGTAGTGTCTTTTTCGTTGTTAATTAAAGTGTTAATATAGGCTAAGTCTGCCCAGTTCCAAATTTCGTAAGTAAAATTTAATGCAAACTCTAAGTTTTCGATGGGTTCACAAACATCTTGGCACTGAATCCCGCCTTTGTCGTTAACACTTACTATTAATTTACTTGCAGGCATCAGTTCTTCTATGTTGTCAATGGTAAACGAAACCTCTACCGTTTTGCCTGCATTTATATCCGTGTTTATAGAATCAAGTTGTACGATATGGGTACCCAGGACGCTATCTTTATATATGGTAACATATATGGGCGCCATCATTCCGGCATCACCGGAATTGGTAACAGATGCTTTAATAATAACGGATTCGCCGTCCTGAATAAAAGTAGGGTCCTCTTCCCATTGCAGATTCGGCAAAGGCCAAACGTAATCCCCGTTATTATTTATAAGTGTTTGCTGATGGAGAAAACCGTTGAAAGGTCTTTTTCCGTTGGGGAAAACGGTGGCAGGATTCATTTGATAACGCGACACCGTAAGGTCATCGTTAATATTCAGCGCATTATAGCTGTACTGATTCCACACCGACCGCGCCGGTGCCCAAGCTCCGGGATTTGCAGAGGAATAGGCGCGCACGTAAGTTTTTGTAGAGGAAGAAGTAACGTCGGTAGCTGCATCGTTGCCGGTAACAATAATTTGCGCGTATCCGGCGCCGCTGAGGTCTGCCACAACAGGACCCTCCCATCGGGTAGGACTGAAACAGGGGATAGCCGTTCGGTCAATTCCTGTTTCTCCATCAATAATACGGAGCCATTGTTCATCACGATACACAATTTCCTGTTTGCCGCTTTGCTCAAAATCAAACAAACATATAGAGCTTGCTCCGGAATCATCGTTCACGCTTCTTTCCCACATTTGGATAAATTTTGTTTGGTCGGAACTGAGTTTAAAGCAGGAAATATTATTATAACTTACCACTACTATTTCCGGAGAGCCGCAACCATCTACATCTCCTATCAGAGGGCGGGAGGCGAGCGCTTTGTTGTTCGTCCCGTGAACATCTATCGTATCGCCGATTAAAGTTGGCGGGTCGGTTTGGATGTCCCAAACAATAATCCCCGGACGTGCAGGTGAATTGGTATGATTGTTACTTATAATGATATCTAAATAACCGTCTAAATTTATATCGGCAACCGATGTCCAGCCATCTGCATAAAAATCGTAGTAACTGTTCATAGGAAGTTGCGCTAAAATAGAATAACTGTTGTTTGATGTACCGGAAAGGTTGGTAATATTTAATTTATACACACAGATACCCGCCACGGCTTCGAGCGTGCCGTTGTTGTCCATGTCTGCCAAAAGGTTCATTACCGCCTCCGATTTATCACGTTTCCCTTTAGGACTATCGGGAAGCGTTAACAACAAAGCGCCTGTTTTGGCATTGAATATCTTATTATCCACATACAACATAATATTTCCGTCGTTATTAATATCTCCGATATTGATAGCGGCTGAATAAGTAACGCCGCCTGCACCTTTGGTGGTAGTCCATTTTTGGGTCCAGTTCGTGCCGTTAAACGAAAAACATTTTACTACGCTATTTGTGCCGGTGGAACTTCCCACTACCGCAAATATATCTGCTGCCGTATTGGCAGGGTCTGTTTTAGCAAAAGCAAGGCCAAGGTCGGGAGAGGAAGTGTTTGCTCCTGCCTGTTCGCCTACATCAATCGTATATTTCACTTTTAAATTATCGTCAAATATGAGTATGGCATCTGCCGGACCGCGCTTTCCTGCCATCGCATTCCATATTACAACTTCGTTTCTGCCGCAGCCGTCCACATCACCTACGTAAGGTTGACCATAACTATTTACCATTACGTCGCTCTTTAAAAAATTCTCCGTATCTATTTCCCAGGGTGAAACACTACCATTAGGTTTCCCGGTACATTGGATGTCCACAATATTATCGGGGCACGGAATTGCAGTAATATAGAGTTTAATGTGGTCAATGATTTCATTGCCGGTTGTACAATACACCATAAATTCCATGCTGTCTTTATCAATAAAACTGGAATTGGGAAAATAGCTCACATTATTAGCAGAATTTAAGGAGTAAATGTGTTCCGCATGTTTAGGTTGTTCAAGTATGGTGATTCCCAAATTGTTTTTATTACAATTATAGTGATTTAAAGCCCATATATCAATTTCTGCATGAGTTTCGCATGCAAGTTCCTGCGCATAGTTTAGGGTTGGAAACAGATGCAACTCCATATATTTACTAGGCTCGCATACGTCTTGGTAAGGAAAAGCACTATTTTTGTCATTAATTCCAATTTTTATATTTTTTAGACCGTAGTAACTGCTTATATTTTTGATGGTAAACGAAAAATGTACCATATCTTTAGGGTGGATATCCCTATTAATGGAGTCTAATTGCATTACTTTTGTTGGAATGGCTTTATCTTGATAAAAGGTAATATATATCGGCGCCATCATTCCGGCATCGCCCAAATTTTTAATAGCACCTGAAATCACTACCGAATCTCCTTGCAAAACAAAAGAGGGCTCTCCTGCCCATTGCAGGTTGGGCATTGTCCATACAAAGCAACCATCATTATCTAATGTGGTTTGTTGCTGCAAAAAGCCGTTGTAGGGATTCACCTTGCCGCACGCACCGCTCAAATACATCATAGCGGGATTAGCCTGATATTTAGGAATAGAAAGGTCGTTGTTTACGTTTACGGCATTGTACGCCCACTGGTTCCACACGTGGCGGGCAGGTGCCCAAGGATGTTCGGGAGTGCCTTCAAAAATGTAAACATATCCTTTGCCTTTTTCCGCATCGGGACTAACTTTGTTATCGCTCCCAAACATAATAATGTTGGCACGTCCGTCTCCTGTAACATCTGCCACTACGGGGTATTCGTTTTGTGTGTGCGTGAAACAATCGTCAAACTGGTCGCTGGCGGCTACCAAATCAATAAATGTACCATTTTCATATTTAAGAATATGTCCTCTGTCAAAATCGTGGAACAACAATCCTTGCTTGCCGCACTGGTCAAAATCGAACATCGTCATGGCAACGGAACCTGAATTATTGCTGGTGGGACGATAGGCTATTTCCTTCAATTTTTTTGTTGTCGTATCATACTTAAAAGCGTGTATTCCGTGTGCGGTGGAAACGCATATTTCGGGACTGCCGCAGCCGTCAATATCCCCGATTACGGGAATCGAGGGACCTTGACCGTAATGAGAGGTAGTATCTCCCGAAATAAAAGTTTGGCAAATATTGATTGCATTTCCAAACATTTCGCCTGTTCTGCCACTCCACGCATAAAGGTAAGGGTATCCGTTTGAATAACGGGTAACCACAACGTCCAAATAACCGTCTCCGTCCAAGTCGGCGATTGCCGTGGCACCATCGCCCACATTATCTAAATTCCCGCCTTGCATCGGTTTTATCGTCCTGTGCAAACTGATGCTTGAACCGACAGTATCATTGGCAAGCGCCGGAATGTAAATTTTGTAGATATTATATCCTGCCACAAATTCCAATACGCCATCGTTAGCCATATCGGCAACAGCGGGGAAATAGGGCAGATGGTCGCAACTACCTGCACCCTGAAATTTGTATCCCGCACCTACACCGTAAGTCAAGCCGCTTATTTTACTCATATCAAGCAACAGTTTTCCTGTTTGTGCATTAAAAATCTTATTTCCGGCAATTACTTCCGGAACACCGTCAGCGTTCATGTCGGCTACCAAAATATTGGCGGTAACGTTGTGTGGTTCGGGAGCGTAAGGAACGTTTGAAGTCCAATCAAGATTGCCTGTTTTCAAATCATAACACACTAAGCGGTCGTCATCTGAGGTATGATTATTTATTTTTCCTGTGGCAATAAATATTTTTGTGTTGTTGCCAATTTTTGCAATGGCACGCGTACCCGAACCGGTGTGAAACGGAAGCGTGTTGATGGTTTTTTCATATTTTCCCGTTTTTCCGTCAAAAATAGCAATTCCTTCGGAGAACCAAGCGGTGTTGCCTAAGCCGGGGTCGCGGGCTACGGCGGCAAGTATCTTAATATTTCCATCGCCATAAATATCGCCCACCAAAGGCACGTCCATAGCGTTGATGTAATCGGCATAATTCGTTCCGCTGCCTATCCGTGTTTTCGACCGTAAATGAACATCCCAAATGTGTTTTGTAGTCGTATCGCTACATGAAGTATTTACAATATTATCGGGACAATCTACCGAATAAACATATAATTGAACGGTATCTATTATTCCCGGTTTGCTATCACAGGCAAAACTGAATTTCAAGTTGTCTTCTCCTATAAAATCGCTATGATGAATATAAGGTAAGTTTTGGTTGCTGTTTAAGCCTTTAATCGAATCGGCATGTTGCGGTTGTTCGAGCATTTTAAAAGTGAACGAACCATGCGAATCCTTATGTCCCATCAATGCCAGAACATCAATTTCCGAATTTTCGTGGCAATTAAACACTTTGGCATACTCCACTTTAATTGTTGAATTTGGCCTATAAATAATATTTTTCCCTGTTAAATTGGTTTCTACTAAAGAGGTGTTTGGCAGATTTGATACAATTCCTATATAGCCCGTTTGCTCCGATGCCGTAATAATTACATTAGCACCAGCCGGCACATTCGGTATGGTATAAGCGCCGCCGCTTGTTGTAGTTGTTACCTGCTGTGTTCCGCCGTTAATTGTATATTTAACAGGGATACCCACATTATTGGGCAAGCCGCTGACGGTTCCATTGATGGAATACGTTTCCCATAGTCCGCGCGCTCCTGCTCCTACGGTATAAAAGTAATTGGTATAGTTGCCTTGCCCGTAAGCATAAACAAGTACCCCATCGGGATTATCAATCAAAACCTTCGTATTTAAGAGAATATTTTGTTGTCCATGGCTTTTACCAAAATATATGCGTCCCACAGAATAACCGCTACCCCCAATATTTTGTTTCACCATCTCGTAAAAACCGGGGTGCTGACTAATGGGTATGGGTGGAGCGCCGTTTACGGAAATAGTTGTATTTTCTCTTCCTACAGTGGGGGTTACAATCATTAGGTAATGCCACATCGGCATAAACAAATGATATTTGTTAATGTCAAGCGGGCTCACCAGCACATTGCGTACTCGTTGTTCCACAGGTGGCACCCATGCTAAGCCCGGTTGTGCAATGTCATTCAGAACGTCTGACCCCGGCGCCCTTCCTAAATGTTGTATAGTAACGCCCACCGGCTTATTCGTGGTAATATAACACGCTACTGCGGTTGAGGCATTGGCATTGTGGATTCTAACTACTTGATTTTTATAATTTAGTATGTGTGTGGCTATTGAAACGGGTTCGGTTTTTACCGTATTACCATTTTTATCTACGAAAATTATCGAACCTGTAATCGTATCGGTTAAATTACTTGGAATAATGGTGGCATAAAGCGCATAATATCCGGTAAGCTCATTATAGGTAGCCGGCACAACAAAACGTGTACCCCATTGGTCAACGGGTGGAATTTGTTCAAACACGTAATTTTCTCTAAGTTCAATAGCGCAACGCGAAACGCTTTGAAAATAGGCAACCGGTTTGTTGGCAACCACACGCGTCAGCTTCGGATTATAATAAAGACTATTCGTAGGAGAATAATGGTAAACCTCACCCTTGTTCATCACTGTCGGATAGGTAAAACCGGGAGGATTCACTGAATTATATTGCGTAATCGTTGTATTATCTTCCGTAGCAACAAACATATAAGCATTGATATGCCCACCTAATAGTGGTATCTCCGGATGAACGTACTCTTTCCCCAGATTTGACATAGGAAAAATAATGGTCGCTTCCGTGGAACGATCAGAACTGCTCACTGCCACCACATTTATCGGAGCGGTAGCAGTGAGTTGAAGCGATTTTTTATTGGGCGTCGATGGCTGACTCGTGGTATAAACAGCTTTCATCTGATCCAATGATAAAGGGTAGTCGCGAATCTCCCCCATATTCACAGTAATGGTATCATTCAGAGCGGGATTTTCCGTAAAATGGAAAATTACTTTACCCTGTGCTGTTGCCGTTATTCGCAATATTATCTCAAGATTATAATAAGATATGGTGGGGCTAAGCGTGGTTTTTTGGAAACTCGTAATATTATTGTTTTTTCCGAAGGCAATAAAGAAATTTGTACCTGTGTTGCTTACAGAATTTTGAGCAAATGCGTGCGTGGTTACTATAATAATATATAGTAAAAAAAACGTTATTTTAATAATTGCTTTTGGGTGTTTCACTTTTGTTGACTTAAATTGCATAAAATACTACTTACTTTATTCGCCGACAAAAATATCCTGAATATCAATATAATATGTGACATTTTGCGCCAAAATCGAAAGAGATTTGTGGCGTTTTCTGCACTAAAAATGATAAAAAACACCATTTAACACCTCTTGGGTGTTGTAAACAAAGCAAACACTCACAAAATGCCACAACACTCACGCCTATACTCTAAATTGGTGTGATATTAGCGTGCGGGTTGGGTCATCCAATCCCCCGCGCTCGGAGGGTGTACACTTATCTAAGGAGGCTGTATAAAAAGTTTTTTTTAGAATAAAGAAACAGTATAAAAAAAAGTTTTTGCCCGCTTCTTCTATCAAATATTTTCTATTTTCGCACCCATTTTATAAAAATATAACCGTATGACGTAAGAAAATATTATCAATCATAACAAAAAGCATTGAGCTTGTTTCTTTGCTATCAGAAAATTTGGCGATTAGAAGATAGTGCAAAGAAGAAAAAGTTAGGTGTTCACGTATAGCGTGAACTTGATTTTTTCTCTTTGCACAAGGTTACGCCAAATACCACTGATAGCGGGAAGCAATTAGGTTTCGCGCTTTTTTGTTTTTAAGAAAATTACTTTGAGTTTGAACTTTAAACTATTAAATGATTACCTATGGCCAATGTACTGTTAACCGAAAAGTGTGTGAGGGCGTGTCCCTATTGCTTTGCAAAAGAGTATCTTAAAGAAAGTGAAGAAAATTTATTGTCGTGGGAAAATTTGATTTATATCGCCGACCTGTTTGAATCTTCCAACGAAAAACAGCTCTCTTTGCTGGGGGGAGAACCCACGCTGCATCCCGATTTTATAGATTTCGTATGCTATCTGCATCAACGGGAATTTAAAGTCATTGTGTTTACCAGCGGCATGATGGCAACCGAACAACTGGAGGCGGCCAAAGCGTATCTGTTGAAAATTCCTGTGGAAAAACTATCTTTTGTTTGCAATTACAATCACCCCGACAGTTCAACGGCCGGCGAAACAAAACAACTCAACCAGTTTTTTAAGACTTTTTCAAAATACACCTCGTTGAGTTTCAATGTATATCGGCAGGAGTTCGATTTTACTTTTCTTGTGGATGCCATTAACCAATACGGGTTGAAACGCCACATTCGGTTAGGTTTGGCACAGCCCATACCCGAACAAAAGAACGAGTGCTTAACTTTACATGAGATACGCACTATGGGCAAAAACTTCGAAAATCAACTACAGATGTTGGAACAGCATAGAATAGAGATGGGTTTCGATTGCGGAATGCCGTTGTGTATTTTCTCTAACGAAGTTTTGGGTCGTTTGTTTAAGTTGAACAGAGGAAAGGTAAAGTTTTATTGCATGCCGGCCATTGATATAGGTCCCGATATGCAGGTGTGGGCTTGTTTTCCACTCTGTAACTACGAAAAGAAATCGTTGTACGATTTTGATAATGTGGATGAAATGAGAAGATATTTCTCTACACAACATCATAATTTACGGGGAGAACGGAAAGGAATTTTTGAGGAATGCCAAACCTGCACCTACTTACAGGAGAATTTATGTATGGGAGGGTGTATGGCAAGAATTACGAATTACGAATTACGAATTACGAATTACGAATTACGAATTACGAATTACGAATTACGAATTACGAATTACGAATACGCATCACCATTAATAATTAATATTTAATAATTAATATTTATGAAAAAAGTTGTTATAGAAATAGATAGTACGGATAAGATGGAAGCCATAATAAACGCGGCAACGGCTGACCATTCGCTGTATTGTGTTAAGTTGCGTGTAAATCAAAATATTACATCTATGGCTTTTAAAGAGGAGTGGCAAGGAATCCCGTTGGTGATCTACCCTTCGGGTTTGGGATGGGTTAGAGACTTAATTGGGTGGCTTCCGGTACTTAAAAAGTTGAATGTTAAGTTTTTTATGGATAGTTCTGTGGCACAAAGTTACGAGGCGGTTCAAATTTTGTCTTCGCTGGGACTCTATTCGGGAATTGTCATTAACGAGCATGCCGATTGGGAAAAACTGACCGACTTGATGTATTATGCGTTGTGCGGTAAGGTTGCCCACGCCCCCATTGAGCCGTTTCAGTATGTATATGATATGTACAAACGGAATACGTTGGTGGATTACGGAACGGTGTATTTTGAAAACCCTGCGGAATTTTGTGTGCTTTGTGATGCTGTGTTTAAAAAAAATAGGCAACACAGAGACCCAAAGAGCACAGAGAAACACAGCAAATCATGGCAAAAATTTTTCTATGAGGCTACGCCTTGTGCGGCGTGCGCTGGCTGGCGTATTTGCATGGGAAAATATGCCCGCTTGGAAAACAAAACTAAATGCGCCCAATTTACCTCCGAGTGGCTGAAAATAATTGAAACCCTAAAACCCTAACAATGAATAATTAATATTTAAAAAAAGATGATCACCATAATATTTAAGGCGATAGAAAAATGTAACTCGAACTGTATTTACTGTGGGGTAATAAAGGGCAAGCAGCATGAAGTGATGAAATATGATTTACTGAAAGAGGTGTTTCAAAAAATGAACGATTACCTTTTAAAATACCCCGACGAAACCATTAGTTTTATATGGCATGGCGGAGAGGTTTGCCTGCTGGGTGCTGAATATTTTTTTAAAGCGATTGAGCTGTTGAACACCTGTTGCGAAACCACTAAACGCAGAATAAAACATTCGGTGCAATCCAATCTCACATTAATAAACCAGGATATTGTTGATGCTTTTAAGATTTTGGGTATCAAATCGGTAGGCAGCAGCTACGAGTTTATGCCGCATATTAGAGGTTTTGGAAAAAACAGAGACTCTGTGGCCTACAACAAAAAGTTTTTTGAGGGGGTAAATCTTTTAGAAAAAAACGGTATGCGCTGGGGGGTTATTTATGTGGTGCACAAACAATCGTTACAAAACCCGGCAGCGGTATTTTATACGCTTACCAATCTTAATGTGGCTAATAGTGTTAAATTAAACAAGATTTACATTTACGGTGAAGACCCATACCATCTCGCCATTACCAGCAGGGAATATGCCGACTTTTTGGGTGCTATATTTCCTCTTTGGTGGGAAAACAGAGAAAGATTTTCAAGAGTAACACCATTTTCGGAGTTTTATGAAAGCTACACTGGTAATTCCATTCAGGTGTGTTGCGAGTTGGCGGGGCAATGCTCGCACCATTGGCTTTATATGGGTCCAACGGGCAACGTTTCGCAGTGCGGGCGCGCCGGCGATTTTGGAATATTGCCCTACGGAAACATCCGAAACCAAACCTTTGAAGAAGTTTTACATAACCCGCAAAGAGAGGTGCTTAAAAACAGAGTAACATTTTTAAGACAAACGGCGTGTAAAGATTGCCGGTTTTGGATGGTTTGCAACGGCGGCTGCCCCTTAGATGCCATTCTGGTAAATAAAGAGATAAACACAAAAGCTCCCCATTGCGAATGGGTGACACACTTCCTAACCCACTACTTTGAACCCATCACTCAATTATCAATTACGAATTACGAATTACGAATTACGAATTAACATTTAATATTTAATATTTAATAATTAAAATTTAACATTTATGAAAAAACAAACCCCCTTAGTAGAAGAAAACAAAAAGCGTGCGGCTTTTAAAAGGTTTTCACAAATGAGTGCTGCCGGTTTGGCGGTAATCTCCATATCGGCTTTTACACAACTCTCGGCGAAACAATTGCCAGCGAACATGGTAAAAAATGTGGTAAAAGAACAAAATGCCACAGTAGAAAATAGGTTAGCAGAAACGGTGGTAACAAAATCTATTGTGTATGGCAACGGACATAATGAGTACAACAATTACTCTGACCACACCGACTACAATAATTATTCCAATTACAGCAACAATTATGCTAACGAATGTAATAATCAAAATTAATTAAAAATGTAACCCGATATGAAACAAAAGATTATTATTTTACTATGGCTTGCCATCCCCTTTTTTGGCATGGCACAACCACCCTTACCCGTTGGGTACGACTACGATGCTGCGGGCAACCGTGTGCGGCGTAAAGTAATTGAGTTGCCGTTGCCGTCGTTTGCACCTCCTGCGCCACAAGATTCGTTACAAGTGGACGAAGGAACAAGTGGACAAGTGACGGAGGAGTTATATTTTGTGGAAAAAATGGCCCAAACAGAAATTAAAATCTACCCCAACCCCACTACCGAGAAAATTACGTTAGAGATTTTAGGTTGGCAAGATTTGCAAACGGGAGTGTTTACACTCTTCTCCCTTACAGGGCAATTACTGCAAGAACAACCGGTACATTCTTCTGCTACTGAGATTTCGTTAGCCGGACTTCCCAGAGGCGCTTATATTCTGAAAGTGCATATCAACAACCGCACAGAAGACTGGAAAATCATTAAACAATAACAATAACAATGAGATTCCTCGCTGTGCTCGGAATGACCACCATTCATCAAAAAGGAAGGA
>Ga0209628_10002533_pt1 | contig 12456 bp, 12 predicted proteins | sample TergutCu122P4_FD_187285 | JGI IMG/M metagenome (GOLD analysis project Ga0209628, IMG submission 187285) | Cubitermes ugandensis P4 segment gut microbial communities from Kakamega Forest, Kenya - Cu122 P4 (SPAdes) (version 2) | ecosystem: Host-associated > Arthropoda: Insects > Digestive system...
GTTTTTTGAATCCCCGCGAAATTTTTTTGTGAATGTCTATTTTGGATAATCTTCTTCTTGCGTAAATAAGTTCTTTACAATCTTCAAGAAATGCAGGAAAGTAAGTATTGTAAACAGTTGTTTTTTCGTTTCTGCTTGCTGTTTTCATGGTCGAACTGATTCCTGTCATATCGAATACGGATACTGTTATCGGTATATATTGATAAGTACAATGGTATTGGAAAAGAGCTAAAAGAAAAAATTCCCAATCAGAAACAATTTTTCTGTTTTCATTGTAAAGACCCACCTTGTCAAATAATTCTTTTTTTATAAAAGTGGCAGGATGAGGCAAAGACTGATTCCAAAAAAAACTAAATCTCAAATATTCCGGATATGTTTTTTTGACCAATTTTTTCTTAGAAATCAGTATGTTACCATAAATTAGATCTTTGGTAATATTCTGTGAGAAAATATTTTGCAGCACATCTTTATTCAATAAATAATCTCCGCTATTTAAAAATAAACAATATTCTCCATTGGCTCGAAAAATTCCTTTGTTCATAGCATGATATACACCTCTGTCGGAATTGCTTTCCCAGTAATGTATGTTATTTGCATACTTTTTTATAACAGAAATGCTGTCGTCGGTAGATCCGCCATCGATTATGATATACTCATAATCATTGAATGTTTGGGAAACAATGCTTTCGATAGTTTTTTGTAAACCATTGGCATTATTCAAGTTAACCGTTATTATAGATAGTTTTTTCATTATTTGGCAGATATTGCAATTTGTTTTTACAACTATTTTTTGAAAACAGAAAGAAACATAGATAATAATTTTTCTCCTTTTCTTTTTCTTCTTTCTTTCCTGAATATGGTTTTCCTGTAATTTTTAATAGGATTGAGATATTGCAGGTAAAGTTCCTCATGCATTCTGAAAAGCTGTAAGTACATTTTGTCTAATCTCTCAGGAGTGAAAGAATTGCGCGAAGAGCCTGTTTTTCTGCGATAAAAAAAATGATATTTATCAATCCTGATTACCTTATCTTCTTTTTTCAGAAATCGTATGAGGAATTCCCAGTCTTCCCATCCCAATTTCATATCGGTGCTATATCCGGATGTTTGGTCGTAATCTTTTCTTCGATAAAAACAAGAGCAAAAAATCATATTTTTAATCAGAAAATCTTCGTAATTATATTCGGCTAATCTCCATTTTTTATTTTTCGAACCAAATTGCATGGCTTTTGAATATACTAACTTCACGTTTTCATCTCCTTCTAAAATACTGATAGCTTCGCTCATATATTCTTTCGAAATCTTATCATCCGAATCTAAAGGAAGAATGTATTTTCCCTGAGAATGTTTGATTCCAAAGTTACGTGCATCGGCAGGCCCTCCGTTGGCTTTAGATAAATATTTGAATCTTTGGTCTTTTCCGCACCACTCCAATGCCACTTCTTCTGTGTTATCCGGCGAATCATCATTTACAATAATGCATTCCCAATTGGAATAGGATTGATCCAGCACGGATTGAAGGGTTTCAGGCAGATATATTGCCTGATTATAACATGGAACAATAACAGAAACTAAAGGAGATGTATTCATAACAATTATTTAATTATCGTACTTTCAGTGAATTCATAAAAGGAGTTATTTTCTTCCGAAATCGGCAGGAATTTCTCCCCACTGGTCGGTCTCCCATTTCAGAATTTTGTTTTTATAAGTATTCTCTCTCAACCATTTTTCGGCACGCTCGATCAATTCAAAAAGCGATTTGTTTTCCTCGCAAGGCTCTAATTTGGTTTTGCATTTTTTGTTTTTAATCCAAATCATGGCATTGACACTGTCGGAATAGATTGGAATCTCGATTTTTTGTTGTTTGAGAAATGCCAATCCATGCACAATCGCCAAAAATTCACCGATATTGTTTGTCCCTTTTTGATAAGGCCCTTTTAAGAATAACTCCTGACCGTTGGCCACATACACGCCGCGATATTCCATCGGGCCGGGATTTCCCGAACAAGCTGCATCGACCGCCAAACTGTCTTTGATAAAATTACCTTGAGCCGGAACCGTTGCTTTCTCTTTTCCAATATATCCCCACGGGGAAGATTGATAAGCTTTTTCGGCAAGTTCTTGGGTTGGGAAAGATTTATACAATGCGCCCTCAAAATTTTCAATCATTTGTTTGCATTCATCCCAAGAATCATAAACACCCGGAATAACGCCTTTCCAAACCACATAGAATTTTTGTTTCGCCATAATTTTGCAAAAATAGCAAAGATTTCTAATAAATAAGTTACTATCTTTGCATTATGAAGATAAATAGTAATCGCACATATTTGATTGGCTATATGGGTTCGGGGAGAAAGGAGTTTATAACTTGGATGTTTCCAATGTTCCTAATGGAATCTATATTGCACGAATTTTCAATAATCAATTTACTCAATCAAATAAAATTGTAAAATATTAATTGAATATAAAATGAAACATACAAAAATTATTATACTTTGTCTGTTTATCTCGTTGTTTGGAACAAAGACTTTTGCACAATTGAAGTCATCAATTTATACAGGAATTGGGACAGTTACTAATTTAGGCGGAATATTTGGTATCGGCTCTGAAGTAAAATATAAATCAGTCTCTTTTAGTGCTGCAATGGGATTGGAGTATATTCTTGAGCATGAATATAGCATTGATATAGGAATAAAATTATATTCGAAACATAATATTTTTGGAGGGATTAATTTTGGATACTGTAAATCACCATATCCCATTTATGGTCCTACTAATAATTTTACATTTTCCCTTGGTTATAGACGTACCATTTACAAGCATCTGTATGGTCTGGGGTATCTTGGTGCAACTTCAGACTATTGGGCATTTATGCCTAAGGAAGATAGAAAACATGATTTATTATTGCGCTTAGGTCTCATCATTGGATATGAATTTTGAAAATATGAAATAGTTATGAGAAAAAACATTATTATACTTTTATTTACAATTCCAGCTATTATGCTATTTCATAGTTGTAAAGAAAATACTTATACAACCACTGCTTATGGTATAGTAATAGATGGTTATTCTCGACAGCCAATAGACGGTGTTAAGGTATCTATTCAGGATGGACTTGGGCCGGCCGGTCTGGAATGGAATGAGTCGAATGCAAAATATTTTCCTAAAAAGGCTATAACCTATACTGATTCTACCGGCCATTTTTCACTGTCACTTAAAGACCATGAAAATCCGCCATTGTTAGGTGCCGGGAAAGATGGCTACGGCGATTTTTATATAGAAGGTAGTGGTTGGGGGGCAGAACTAAAAGGGTTGAAGTATGGGAAAAATTCAAATTTAGTAATAGTTGGTTATCCATTAAAGAACCCAAATGAAGGATTTGTGTTTAAGGCATTGACGTTTATCGCAATTGAAAAGTCAGATTCTGTCACAGTTTGTTCTAGTTGCTTCAGCTATAGTTGCAGGAAACTAAGCAACCCAATTGAAAATGTGAAATTTTATGTTCTTGAAAACGAATATTTTGAATACACAATTTCTTATTATAGAAATAATGAATGGAATCTAAAAAAAGATAGAGTATTTATAAGTGATTTAGAAGCTCCGGTTGAAATTTATTATTAATTTTTGCATGGCATCCCGCATCTGAATTTAAGCGAATTATCGGGTGAGCCTGTTAAAATTGAAATTGTGAGTATAACCGGAAATTTGATTTTATCGCAGTCTTTTCGAGAGAAAGGAACTTACAACTTAGACATTTCCAATGCACCTAATGGAATCTATATTGCACGGATTTTCAATGAACAATTTACTCAATCAGAAAAAATTGTTAAATATTAATTTATGAGAAAGAGATTATTTTTGCTAATATTTTTTAGTGTTTTTTTATTGACAAGCAATTGTTGTTTTGCACAACAAACGATAGAGAAAGAGATGGATGTTCAACATACTGTTTTTTTAGAACTTGGTGGTAATTCAATTTTTTTTTACAATATAACTTATGATTGTTCATTTCAATTAGCAGAGAAACGTAAAATCGCAGCGGGTTTAGGATTCCAGTATTTTCCGGGGAGTAGTGACTCGTTTTTATTTTCAAATCCTTTTATTGGTTTTTCGCCTCAAATTAATTATTTATATGGACAAAAACATTACCTTGAAATAGGAACAGGAATAACTTTTTTGAATGAGAGGGAGGGGTTGTGTATTCCGATAAGGATTGGCTATCGTTATCAAAGAGACAATGGAGGTTTATTTTGGAAAATTGCATTTGTTCCTTTGTTTGGAGAAGACTTGTATTTTGAGATGGGAACGTCGAAATTGCCTTTTTTCCCAAGTGTCGGTATAGCTTTTGGTTATACTTTCAAGAGTAAAAAAAATTGAAATATGAAACTTGCAAAAATTGATAATTTATAAATTTAAGCGTCATGAAAATAAAAATTCTTTTGTTCGGTTTTACCCTGTTTTTTTCTTCTTGTGCCGAATTGGGCTCCTCTTATAAATATGATATGTACTTGTCACATATTCAAATTACTAATTGTTTGTACGAAGATAAAAGCTTAATTTATTTTGAATGTGATATTTTTGGTGATTCGATTGTTGAGATTCCTTATCTCGAAGCATGTACAGTTCCAATAAATAGGTTATGGGAAAGCACTAATTATACTCATGAAAAAACAATAAATAAAATTCACGATAAGATAATAAGAAAATATAATTTTAAGATTTATCGTTATAAAGATGGAATGAAAAATTATTTTTCGTTTAGGAAAAATCGCATAGCTTATCCACACCAAAGTTGTACTATTGTAAATAAAGATTATTTGAATGATATAGAATATGTATTTTATGCTATACATACAGAGGAGGAATTTTGGGAGTAACCAATTCATGTAATCGAATAAAATTATCAAGTTATGAGAAAGTTAATTACAGTTGTATTTTTGACATTTTAAAATTCTGTTTTTTGTTTTTCACAAGATGGTATTGATATTGCCGACGAAGAACAGACACACAGAGGACAACATACTGTTTATACGGAATTTTTGGGAAATGCTGGGTTTTGTAGTATAGGATATGATTATACTATAAAACTAAAAGAAAAGGAGAAGTTATCTTTTAATTGTGGTTTTCTATATTACGGGTAAAGGGGTTTCCTTTTCTCCGCAAATAAATTATCTGGAAGGTAAAAACCATCATCTAAAATTGCTTATACGCCTGCATATACTAATATCCGCTTTTTTTCGAATGGAGAATGGTGGTATATGCCTTTTTGGAGTGGTGTTGCTATTGGTTATACTTTTTAAGTTACTATCTTTGCATTATGAAGATAAATAGTAATCGCACATATTTGATTGGCTATATGGGTTCGGGCAAAACAACCATAGGCAAAAAATTGGCAAAGAAACTTGGTTTCCAATTTGTCGATGTCGATTGTTTTATTGAAAGCCGCCAGAGGAAAACTATCAACGAAATATTTTCCGAAAAAGGCGAAGATGCTTTCAGATTGATGGAACACAACGCGTTGGAAGAAATTTCTTTGTTCGAAAATGTTATTATTTCAACCGGTGGAGGTGCACCTTGTTTCCATAACAATATCGAATTAATGAACAAAAACGGATTCACAATCTACCTGAAAACCTCGCCTGAAGAATTAGCCAAAAGATTGAATAAAAACAAAAACAAACGCCCGTTACTCCGGGATAAAACTCCGGAAGAAATGCTGGCGTTTATTGCCGAAAACTTAGAAAAACGCGATTATTACTATAATCAGGCTCAATTGATTTTTGACACCCGGCAAATGAGCGCCAACAGTATTGTAGATGCTTTGATATTACATCTTCCTTAAAAACACATAAAACCATGAACGATTCGAAATTTTCTTACACCGAAGAAACTTCTTTTATCCCTTTAGAAATGATGAAAGAAAAAGCCAAATCAAGGAATCAGCTGACAATCGGTATTCCGAAAGAAAATTGTGAAACAGAAAAGCGGTTGGCGCTTACTCCCGAAGCAGTCGACATGATCGTTGAAACCGGTCACAGAGTTATTTTAGAAACGGAAGCCGGATTGGGTATCAATTATTCCGACACACATTATTCGAATAGTGGCGCCGAAATTGCCAAAGATAAAGAAGGTGTTTTCCAAAGCGATATTATTTTCAAAATATCACCCCCTTCGTTGGAGGAAATAAATATGATGAAACAACGTGCCACAATATGTAGCATGTTGCAATTGCCCGATTTTTCTAAAGAAACCATCTCGGCCATGACCGAAAAAAAATTAAACGGTATCGGTTATGAACTAATTTCCGAAGATGACGGAAAATGTTATCCTGTCTGGACGGCTATTTCTGAAATCGAAGGCGCAGCGGCCATTTCTGTTGCATCGGAGTTGTTGAGCAATACACACGGTGGCAAAGGAATGCTGATGGGTGGTATTCCGGGGGTTTCTCCAACCGAAATAATCATTCTTGGAGCCGGTGCTGCCGGAACTATTGCCGCGCGTGCAGCATTGGCATTAGGTGCGTCTGTTAAGGTTTTCGACAACGACGTAAACAAACTCCGCAATATTCAAAGTGCTTTAGGCAGAACGTTATTTACTTCCGTTTTTCAACCCAATGTTTTATTGAACGCTTTCCGGACGGCAGATGTAGTTATTGGTGCGATGAGATACATCGATGCCAATTCCTCCGTTCGATATGTTATCACAGAAGATATTGTCAAGAAGATGAAGAAAGGTGCATTGATTATCGACCTTCGGGTTAGTCAGGGCGGTTGTTTCGAAACATCTTGTTTTCTTCCTCAAGACCATCCCGATATTTTCGAGAAATACGGTGTTTTACATTATTGCGTGCCGAATTTAAGTTCGCGGGTTGCCCGCACTACCTCCATGGCGTTAAGCAATATCTTTATTCCTTTCATCACACAACCGGGAGAATCCGGAGGTTTTACAGGAATGACCAAATCCGACCATGGTTTCCGTTCGGGATTTTATATGTATGGCGGAAAATTGGTGAACCCGTATGTTGCACGACATTTCAATTTACCCTCAAACGATATTGGATTATTTCTATCTGCATATTGAACAAAACCGTCACATTGTTTGTTTAGATTATGTGGTTTAACTGTTTTTCGGGAAAATCAAAAATAATTAACGAAATGCTTGTTTATTTATTCACAGGTGCTTATTTTTGTATAAAAATTAGCATTAAAAGTTGAATTTTTAAATATTTCGACGTGAAGTACATACTGTCTTTTATTATATGCTTTGGGGCTGTCATGTTTTCGCTGCAAGGGCAAACAACGCAATCTGCAAGAATAAATATAACGCCTACGGCTTTTGTCAAGAGCCGTGTTGACCAAAAGATGGGAGAATGGCTACGGCAAAACCCATACGCATCTGATGCAAATAAAGCTGCCAATCAAAAACAATTTGAGAATGAAGCGATAGCTGAATACAAAGAGACGTTTCTTCAAACTGCCAATTGGCACGATATGCAAATTGCAGGCTATGATCAAAATACACAGGCTTTTTTGATTAAGTCAGGAGCTTGTGCCGATTTTATGGTGCCTGTTCCGAATCCGGAAGCACGGGAATTTGAAGAAGAGTTTCAAACGTCGAAGTTAAGGATAGCCAATCCTGATTTTCAGATTGAAGGAGATGTTGTAAGATTTTCCAAACTGACATTTATAACTTCGAAAGGGAAAAGATATAATATAACAAGTAATTTTGTGGCGAGCAACCCTGTGACAAACACCCCTGTAACAAACAATCTTGCAACGAATAATCCTACAACGAATAATCCTACAACGAACAATCTTGTAACAAATAATCCTGCGTTAGCAACCATTACTTGGAAGTTTCCTCTTGTGCTCAGAGTAGACACCTATAAAAGCGACTTGAATATACAAGCATGCGTTAAGTCGGAATCACAAATTAAAAATGCATCTGTATTGATAAATGGGCAAGCAACGCGGGGAATACAAGCTGTAGTAAATGATGGCTGTGATTTGTCTGTAAATGAAAATATCATATTAGCCAAAGGAATGAATGAAGTGAAGATAGTTATTGAGAATGATGCCGGAAAATCTGTTTCTGATGTATGCTATGTGAATTATGCAACTCGTGCGCCCGATGTATATTATCGCAACAACAAACGGTTGGCTTTAGTTATAGGAAATTCTGCTTATGAAAATTTTCCGTTAGCAAATCCGGCAAATGATGCTATCGATCTATCTGCCAAGTTGAAAAAACTGGGATTCGATGTGGTATTGTTGACCGACAGGACAAAAGAACAGATGATAAATGCCATTGATAAATTTGGCGGCGATGCGAAAAATTACGATGTCGCTTTGTTTTTTTATGCAGGACATGCCGTACAACATGATGGTAAAAACTATCTGATACCGGTAGATATGCCCCCTTTGAGTGCAGGTGATGAACGAAAAATAGAATTTGATTGTATTCCCATGGATCGTGTGTTGGCAAACATGGAATATTCAAAGTGCAAATTAAAGTTGATAATTTTGGATGCTTGCCGCGACAACTTTACTCGTAGTTTAACCGGTACCGGACTGTTGCCCATGACTGCACCCAAAGGTACTTTTATTGCTTACTCCACCTCTCCCGGTGCGAAAGCATTAGACGGAACAGGAAGAAACAGCCCCTATACGGCCGAATTATTGAAAAGAATAGACACTAAGGGATTGAAAATAGAAGAATTATTTAAACAAGTCAGGGAAGGTGTATTGGAAAGAACCAACGGACAGCAACTACCCTGGGATCAAAGTTCTATTATTGGCGATTTCAGTTTTAGCGATTGACGTAAAAAAAAGTAGTCATGAAGAAAATAAAAATATTTTTATTGTTAATGTTGCTCATTGAGGGAACATTATCTTATGCGCAAATTACAACATCATCTATTAGTGGACGGGTAATGGATTCTACCAAAGGCTCGCCTGTTGAAGGAGCTGTAGTTGTGGCTGTTCATACGCCGACTAACAGTCAATATTCGGCTTTTACTGATCATGAAGGAAACTATAGGATGCTGAATATGCGTTCAGGAGGGCCTTATTTCGTGGTTGTCAGATCGTTGGGTCATCAAGAGGTTAAAGTTGAGAATGTAATTCTTCCCTTGTCCGGGAATGTAATTTTAGATGTTCCAACAAATGTTGAATCATTTGATTTACTGGAGGTAATAGTTTCTACCAATTCCAAAAATTCAAATATGTTAACCAGCAATGCGGGGGCAATCACTAATGTATCGGCAAGGGATATTAGCTTAATGCCAAGTATTAACCGGAAAGTCAAAGATGTGATACGTTTTACACCCCAAGCTGACGGACTGGCTATCGGAGGAGGTAATTATCGACAGAATTTTATTACCGTCGATGGAGCCGCGCTTAACAATGCCTTTGGTATCGGTCAAAACCTGCCGGGTGATGGCACGCCTATCTCGCTTGAGGCAGTTGAGCAAATTTCCGTGAGCCTTACTCCCTACGATGTAAGACAAAGCGGATTCATCGGTGCCAATATCAATGCAGTAACTAAATCGGGAACAAACGACTTCAAAGGCTCGCTTTATACTTATATGACCGACGATCGCCTCCAAGGAAACAAAGTGGGAGATACTTACATTAACCAGCCTGTTTCGAAGACCAATTCATACGGGATTACGTTCGGAGGTCCTATTTTGAGAGATAAGTTGTTTTTCTTTGTGAACTACGAAACTCAAAATATTATCGCTCCGGGGCCTGTCCGTGTGGCATCGGAAGATGGAGTAGCTGTGGGAACAACCATTGCGCGACCAACGGTAAGCGATATGAATATGATGAGCAAATACCTCCACGATACTTATGGCTACGCAACGGGGCCATACCAAAACTATTCGTTCGAAAGCCCAAGTAAAAAATATCTGGCTCGTATTGACTGGAATATCACTTCCGACCACAAACTTAATCTGCGCTACAGTCACATGGATTCCAAGGTGCCCCAATATCCATCAGCATCATCGCCATTACCTTTTGATTATGCACCCGGTGGCGGCCGCAGTCCTGTCAATGATAATATTCAAAACATGAATGCGATGTGGTATCAAAACACCGGCTACTTTCAGCATTTTAATTTCAGTTCGTTTTCAGGAGAATTAAATTCATATTTCTTAAAAGGGAGATTAAACAATCTTCTGCGTGTTACTTATTCTTATCAGGATGAACCTCGAAACACTAACGGAAAAATATTCCCTTTTGTCGACATAATCAAAGACAATGCAGTTTATACAAGTTTCGGAACAGAACTCTTTTCCTACAATAACCTGCGTCAAGTGAAAACATGGAATATTACCGATGAGCTGAAATATGACTTAGGAAATAACAGTCTTACGCTTGGCTTGAGTTATGAAACAAATTATATCCGCAATGGATTCATGCGCCAAGGTACCGGTTATTATGCGTTTAATTCATGGGATGATTTTGTGAACGGAGCCAATCCTGTGTATTATTCAATTACTTTTTCCAATGCACCCGGATATAAACCGGTGTTTTCGGGTTTCAGGTTCGAACAATATAGTCTCTACCTTCAAGACGAGGTAAAAATTGGCGACAGACTTAACATTACCGGAGGTCTTCGTTTCGATCTTCCCACATATCCCGCTTTTCCTGAAGTCTTGCAGAAACATCCGATGATTTTGGAACTCGACTTCAACGGCAATCACTACAATACGGCAGTGATGCCCAAACAGCGCATCATGTTTTCACCACGTTTCGGATTCAACTACGACGTTACGGGAGATCGCAAAATTGTAGCCCGCGGAGGAGCAGGCATATTTACCGGACGCATACCTTTTGTGTGGATATGTTCACAATCGGGAGATGCCGGAATGCTTCAAACCACTGTGGAATACCGAACAGCTGCTGATATTGCAGCCAACGTCGGTCCATTCAATCCCGACCCGAAAGCATATCTTCCTGCAGTACAGCCACCGGCCGGAACAAGCATTCCTACCGGAGGATTCACCATTATGGATCCCGACTTTAAGATGCCTTCTACATGGAAAACATCGCTTGCAGTTGATTTTCAGTTGCCTATGGGTTTCAAGGCAAGTATTGAAGGAGTATACAACAAGGATATTAATGCCGTAATGATACGCAATGAAGGACTTGTCGAACCCAAGCCCATGAATATTTCCGGTCATCCCGACCACCGTTTGATATATCCTAATGATGCAACTCGGTTCATCCATCGTCTCGGCAGTGACGGTCATCCGGACGAAAACGGCAGTAGTGGAGCACAGCCACTTTTAATCCACAATGTGAAGAACAATGGTCATTATAGTTCACTTACCTTCAAGCTCGAAAAAGAAATTTGGGAAGGAGTATCGGGAATGCTTGCTTATACACGTTCGTGGGCAAAAAGTTTGTTCGATGGGTACGGAGACCAGTCTTTAAGTCTATGGCGCAACTATACTACGGTAAATGGCTCTAATACACCTGAACTCGGATATGCAAGTTATGTAATGCCCAACAACTTGATTGGATCGTTTTCTTATAAATATAAAAGCTTTACTACCTCTATATTCTATATTGGTGGAAATGGCGGCAGAGCTTCTTATACATATACCAATCCTTTTAATACCGGCATTAATCTTATTTACATACCCAAAGATCCGGGCGAAATCAAATTTGCGGATGCAACTGTTGGCTCCGGTGCCAACGCTGTAACTTATACGGCACAAGAACAAAGCGATGCTTTCTTTCGATATGTCGAGCAAGATTCTTACCTTAGAAACCGCAAGGGACAATATGCCGAAAGGAATGGCGTTACACTCCCGTGGGTGCATACTTTCGACATGAAATTTACGCAAGACTTTACTGTCAAAGCAGGAAAGACAAATCACACGCTCCAACTCGGGCTTGAGATTGTCAACGTGGGTAACTTGCTTAATTCAAAATGGGGAAATTACTGGAGCATGTCTCAAAGTCAATTGCTGGAAGTAACTAATGTTAATGATATTACAGCTGATGGTGCCGTTGTTCCGACTTTCCATTTTAATCCCATAACAGGTACAACTGAGATGCCAAGCAAGACATTCCGCAAATTGGAAAGTTTTCAGTCTACTTTTCAAATGCAGTTCAGTCTACGGTATATCTTTAACTAAGAGTTTTAGTTCGGCGGTGTTTGCAACCATTGCCGTCAGGGTTTTACTGCTGAGCCAAGATTCCCTACTCTAAACATTTTACTTCCCCCGAACTTTTTTCCAAAAGATTTTTCAGGAAAGCGATTTGTTCGTCTTTATCTTTCAAGCGTTTTTCGTATTGCTCTATTAATTTTTCAGAAAATTCATTGACAATCATGTAGGCTGAATTAGCAAAACCTTAAGTTTGCGGTATAAAATAAATCCGATGTTAAGTTTTTTTACTTTTGTTGTATAAAAGGAAAGATTTAACCGACTGGCAGTGGTGAACT
>Ga0209628_10002534_pt1 | contig 12451 bp, 13 predicted proteins | sample TergutCu122P4_FD_187285 | JGI IMG/M metagenome (GOLD analysis project Ga0209628, IMG submission 187285) | Cubitermes ugandensis P4 segment gut microbial communities from Kakamega Forest, Kenya - Cu122 P4 (SPAdes) (version 2) | ecosystem: Host-associated > Arthropoda: Insects > Digestive system...
GCACTTTTGAACACACCGCAAGTAGTTGTGTATCACGTTATTGGCGGAATATTTGTGCCGCTTTTACGCAAAATGCTAATTCATATTCCGTTTGTGTCGCTTGTAAATCTGATTGCACAAAAGGAGGTTGTAAAAGAGTTGATAACTCCGCATTTCACTGAAAAAGAACTTAAAATAGAACTTGCCAAAATCTTGTACGACAACGACTTGCGTACAGAAATTTTGACCGATTATCAACAAATTAAAGAGACACTTGGCAAAAAAGGTACAGCCCAACGTGCTGCAAAATTGATTGTCAGTTTTCTAACTACAAAATAGTAAAAATACTATTTTTCTGCTTTTTGTAAAAGTTCTTTCAAATATTGGTTCTCTTCCTCCAACTATTTTATATCTTGGAAAAACTCTGAAAGAGAAATTTTGTGAATATCTAAAATTGAAAGTAGAGTTTTTAACGTAATATTCGACCCTTTTTCTATGCGCCAATACTGCACGCGGTTTAGGTTATTGTCCCACGCAAAATTTTCGTGGCTAGAATAACCTTTTTTGATACGCAACTCTTTAATTTTATTTGCAATAAGTATAATTTGTTGATTATCAATGTTTTTGTCTGATTTGTTTTCGCTTTCCGGCATATTTTTTTTTTGCGAAATTATAATATGTTACGCTATTTTATTACTACATAAATACGCACCGCACAAATATTTACCGCTTTTATGTTGTTTAAAAAAATTATTATTACCTTTGCAGCATAAATTTTTAATTTTATTAACTAATACATTTTACTATTATGTCTAAAAAAAGTTTTAACTTTGTTGCCGTTATTTTGGCAACGGTTACAGTTATCGGTTTGTCTTCTTGTAAAGACAAAGTTTATTATAGTTGCGACCCAACTATTGACGCAGTAATAAGGCAAAATTTGCCTAAATACGAAGGTATGACGCGGGAAGAATGGAAAAAACTACCCGATTCGTTAAAAAGACCTGCTTTTAGGGCTATGACAACAGAACTCAAAAAAGAGTTTTGGATGGGAAAACAAAAAGAGATATTGAGTTCTAAAATCTTTAATGATGCCGAAAAGAAGCATATCTCTAAATTGTACGACTATTTGCTCAGTATTGATGGCATATATACTGACAAATACAAGGACGGTTCTTTAGAAATGCAGAAACTTTTTGAGTATTACAAAGAGTGGGCAATTTATGGGCTTGATAACTTTAAATGGAGTGTTGTGGATATTTTTCTGATTGCAGAAGATGGGGAAGAACTTACAGAAGATTACATTGAACATGTTAAGCAAAATTCTAAACCTGCAACAGAACTGGAACAGGCAGGAGGTTCTGATTGTAATTGTTCTTGGGATCTTGGTTGTATGGATAGTAATAGCACGTGTGAAAAAATTCCGTGTAGAGACACGGACTGGGGCTGTAAATTTCTTTTTATGGGTAGTTGTACTAAAAAATGTAAAGGACCTTTTACTATGAATGGTCAAGTTGTTGATGCTGCTACATATAGCAATCAAAAAGAACTTTTGGAATATATGTTAAAATAAAAACAGATTTATATTAACTTATAATGGGCTGTTTTTATATAATAAAAGCAGCCCATTATTAAAAATTATAATGAAAAAAATAAAATTACTTTTTACTTTTTACAACAAATTTAGTTTTATTTCTATACTATTTTCAGTTATATGTGCTTACTATTTTTTTAAGTACGGTATTTCAGTGTTTTCAATTTTATTTTGGTTTAAAATAATAACATTAATTTTAATTTTTATTTATATCAAAAAATATAGGAATAAAGAATACCATTTTTATAAAAACTTGGGCATTAACAAAAAAATATTATGGATATTTTCTTTTATTTTTGACTTGTTGATATATTTTATTTTGATAATAATTGCATTAAATTTTTATGAAAAACACACTTGAAATAGACGGCGTTTATCTTAGATTTGGTGAAAGAGATATTTTGAAAAGAATATACATTAAATCTGAAACAGGACAAATAACAGGAATTCTTGGTCGCAATGGGTGTGGAAAATCGTGTCTTTTGAATATAATTTTTGGCGAGATGAAAGCGCAGGATAAATCTGTCAGAATAAATGGAAAGGGACTATATAAAGATAGCAGAAATTCGGAAGATATGAGAATGTTGCCGCAATTCAATTTTTTACCAAAACATATAAAGGTCAGGCAGGCATTCAAACATTTTGATGCGGATTATTCTGAATTTTGCCATTTATTCAATGAATTTGACAAATATAGTGAATTTAAAATCAGAGAACTTTCTTATGGCAATATTAGAATTATGGAAACATTTTTAGTTTTAAAGAGCAATACTAAATTCTGCATTTTAGACGAACCTTTTTCACATTTATCACCCAAAAATATAAGTACTTTTATTCAGATAATAAAACAAGAAAAAGAAAAAAAAGGCATTATTTTAACAGACCATTTGTATAGATATATCACAGATATAAGCGATTATCTATATGTGATTGCAAATTGTGCAAGTTATAAAATAAAAAATATTTATGAACTAAAAAAATATGGGTATTTGAAATAATTTTTTAAATATTAAAGATATGAACAAAAAGAATCTATTAAAAGCATTTTTAATTATTGTCCCAATTACAATAATTATTACATTTTTTGCCAATAAATTCAATTGGTTTGGTGTCTATTATTTTACTACTGCATTTAGTTTTACAGTATTGATTATTTTTGGTTTAACCTGCATTTTTATGCAACTATTTAAAAGCAAAATAAAACCATGTTATATTTTTTTGTTCATTATTTTAGGAACTGCATTAGGTTTCTTTTCAAGTTATTTTCCTTTTAAAACTAAACTGCTTTACATTTTTTTTTATTTCTCATTTTTGCTAATTGCCATTCTTTTTGGATGGGGTGCAAATGTTATAAAAAATAGATTTATCAGAGTAAGTTTTTGGTTTATAGGTATTTTTTATATGCAGATTTACATAATGAATGAATACGAATTAGAATTGATTGAGTGGCTAATGTATATTCCTGCGTTTATTTTAGGAATTTGGGCTTGTAAAAAATATGGTTATGAAAAAAAATTATTACTTCTGCCTTTGTTACTGTGGTTTTTAAATGCAGTTTTTCAATTTTCTGTTATAGTAATATCAATTATTTCAGATAAAGAGGCATCTGTTGAAGATATTGCTATTGGTCACGTTTTGTATCAAATAGTTACATCTTGGGCTTTATGGTTGGTTTATTGTTGTGGCTTTTGGTTTATTAAGACAAAAAAGTTATTTATAAAAATACTTTTGCCTGTTGTTGTTATTGCACTTGCTTTGTTTCTATTTAATTTTGTAAGAATAGAACTTTTACAAAAATTTGAGAATAAATCTTGGACAGGTGAAATCTCAAAACCTGCACAACTTTCCGATTTAGAATTTTTTACAGACAGCACATTAACAAATAAAGTAACCGTAAATGACTTAAATAAAAGAATTTATGTTTTGGATTTTTCAAACCCCGGTTGTGGAAACTGTTTTAGGCAAATGCCTAAATTTCAGAAAATTGCAGAAAAATATAAAAAACACACAGATATTGGCTTTTATACGATTTATGTATTTAACGATACGGCAGATATAGCGTGGTTTCAGCAATATACAGAAAAACACAATATAACAACGCCTCATCTGTTTATAAACGCTAAAGATTCTATTTATAACCAAACATTTAATTATCACCGCTTTCCACAATATAACATAGTCAAAAACGACACAATAATTTTTGACGGTTACTTAAAAATTTTGGGCTTTTTTAAGCAAAAATATTTAAAATAGGATGTTTGTTTTTAAAAATAAAAGGTATTTTTAAATGTGTATAAATTGTCATTGCGGGCTTGACCCGCAATCGCCTGAATTTCAACCGATTGCGGCTTGCGCCGCAATGACAAAAATGATAAAAAACAATACAAAATTAAAATATATAATGAAAAAATCAATTCTTTTATCAATGATGCTTGCATTTAGCATAGCACTCTTTGCGCAAGAGAAAAAAAATGTTGAATTTACAGAGATAACTCACAATTTTGGCACGGTTCAAGAAGGTGCTGGCGATGGTGGTAAAATTACTGCTGTATTTGTCTTCAAGAATTTGGGTACAACACCTGTTTTTATTGAAAGCGCAAAAACATCTTGCGGCTGCACAACTCCAAAAGTTGATGACAAAAAACCAATCTTACCAAACGCAATAGGCAAAATACCAGTTGTTTATAATACAAACGGGCGGCAGGGAAAGTTTAACAAAAGCATTTCAATAACTTTTAAAGACGGCAGTGATAACTCTTTTACCAAAGTTGTTTATATCAAAGGTGAGGTAACTGCAAAACCGCAACCGCAGCAAAAGAAAAAAAATTGAAATAGCCATTTTTTCAAAAAAACATTACATTTGCAAAAATAATGATTATGTACAAAGTAAAAACCATAAGTATTATTGTATTTTTAGCAATATTTTGCTCGTGTAATAATTTTAACACAACCGATGGTATTAAAATTGAAGGAAATATAGAAAACTCGCAGGATTGTTTGCATATTAGCGGTATCGTTGTCAATGCCTACAATCTTGATGATTGGTATCTTACAAAAATTTCTGAAAGCAAATATGAAAACAACTATTTTTCTTTTTTTTTGCCATACGAATTGAAAAAAAAATATTGTAATGCTATCAATAAATGGAATATATTTAATTCTCAGTTTGAATCATATCTGACTATTAGCAACAATAATGTAAAAATCGGTAAGATTAGTATTTGGTCAATTAACGAGGATCATTCTAATGATATTCAACAATTTGGTTATAGAGAGTCGTATAATAGTAGTAATGGCGCCGTTTTGATTACTTTGGTAAAAACAGCTTATTTCTATGCACAGTCGGCTGTCTCTATAAAAGGTGAATATGAAACATACGTGGGAACAGACCAATACGGAACACCTGCTCTTCCCAAAACAGTGAGGGTAAATTTACTTTTGCAAAAGGGCTGGAATATTGTTTATAATGTTGGTTATTTTACATCAAACATGAGTAGTTATTTATGGAATATGGACTCGGCAATTTTAAATATAACAACGGTAAAGCCGGAAAATATAGAGTTAAAATGGTATTATAACAGTTGGAAGTTTTATGATATTTTGATAGATAACACACAATATATGTTACAGCCATTTATGGGTGGGTATAAAGATGATTTTATATTTAATCCGTGTTGAGTTGCTGCATCGGCTGAAATACTGCCATTTATTATGGTTAAAACATTTTTTTTATAAAAATTTACAAAACAAAATACGAATATTTTTTCCCCCGTTAAAACATCTTTTGATTTGTTAATTAAAAACTTGATACCTCAATATCAAGTTTTTTTTATTACTTTTGTATAGCAAAGATTTATTTACTTACAAATTTATATAAAAAGTTAAAAAAACATAAATTTTGCCACATTTTTCCTAATTTTTCGTCTTACATATAAAATGTATGAATTTGATAAAAAACGATACACTTTTTGAGATTGTTTCGGGCTGTAAAAAACACAACTCGACCGCTCAACATCGGCTTTATCAAATTTATGCAAAGCGAATGACTGCCCTTTGTCAAAGGTATTGCAATGATTATGAAACAGCACGCGATTTAATGCACGATGGTTTTATAAGAATATTTGAAAGCATTGAAAATTACGATGATAAAGGAACTTTTGAAGCATGGTTAAAGAAAATTTTTGTAAATATTTGTATTGATAATTTGCGCAAAATTGATGTTTTAAGAATGCCGATAGAGGTTGAATCGCTTGAAAATTTTGTGGCAGATACGCAACCTGATTTTTCGGAAAAAACTGATATTGAGCAAATTATGAACGCAATAGCACAACTGCCAAACGTAGCCCGCACAATTTTTAATATGTACAACATTGACGGCTATTCGATTGATGAAATTGCACAAAAACTGAATATGACATCAACGGCAGTACGCACACAACATTCACGAGCAAAGCAAAAATTGCAGGAGATGTTGAAGGAGATAGGAATTGGGAGATAGGAGTTAGTTAAGAATTAAAAATTAAAATCATTAATCATTAATCATTAATCACTACTTGATACTAAAGAAAATGCAAAATTTTGAAGACATAATTAAACAGATTGACGATTACGAGTTAGAATTGCCCGCAAATGATTGGGAAATTCTGTCGCAAAAAATCAATAAAAAGAGGCGAAAAGCGTTTCCGTTGTGGTGGTATGCCACCGCTGCTGGTGTTGCGCTGCTTGTTGGGTTTGGTATTCTGTTTTTTGATTATGGGATAAAGAACAGTCCACAGATTACACAGATTAACACAGATGATAATTTAAAAAATCAGCCAAAAGATTTAACTGCAGAGAACTTTGTTGGCACAGATTTACAATCGGTGGCATCAACAGGCGGCACACCGATTAAAAATCGGCGCAAGCAGGAAAATAATAATATTTTGAACGAAAAACAACAAAAAGCAACAACCAAAAACCAAAAACCAACAAACGACAACCAACAACCAACAACCATAAATCAACAACAACCGACAACCAACAACCAAAAATCAACAACAACCAACAACCAACAACCAATTTCTATTGAAGAGGCAGAAAAATTAATGGCAGAAAAGGAAAATCAATTAACAGAAAATAAAAAATCCAAACAGCAACAATCAACAAATAAATATTATGCTTCGCTTTCTGCATCGGCTTCGCCAACAACTTTTGGACAAAAGGAAACAGCCAACAAATTTATTTCGGATATTAATGGCACGTATGCGATTATGAGAAATATTACTCCCGAAACAAAATACGATTTGCCGCTAACTTTTGCCTTTACTTTCGGCATTCCGCTTGCAAAACGGCTTTATCTGAACACGGGCATACAATATACCTATATTCACTCAAAAACCGAAACTTTTGATAGCAACACACGCAATTTGACAAGCCGCGACAATCAGGAGTTGCACTATTTGGGTATTCCGTTGCTGTTGTCGTATAGAATTATTGACGGAAAGATTTTCAAATTGTATGTTTCAGGAGGCGGTGCAGCAGAAAAAGGGCTGCTCGAAAAGCATAATATCCAGAGTTTTGATGAGAAAAACATTGAAAATATGACACTCCCTTTGGATAATAAAAATAAAACTATTCCCGGTTTTCAGTTTTCTTTGAATGCCAATATTGGTGCAAGTATTACGCTTTTTAAAGGGCTGGCTCTGTATGCAGAACCCGGTTTGGCGTGGTATATTCCTGCTACAAAATATCCGCAACCAGTCTCCCTCAGAACAAAAAATCCATTTTTTTTCAATATTACAGCGGGGTTAAGGTATAATTTTGAAAAATAATTTTTATTAGAACAAATAACTTGATTTTTTAAAAAAGGTAATTTCTTTTTTGAGTTTTTCGTAACTTATATTGTAAAAAACAAGCACCGCTTTTTGCGGTGCTTGAAAAATAAAAATGGTTTTTATCTTATTTCTAATTCGGAACCGAGTTCCACATCAAAATCGCTGATAATATTAACATCACCACCTGCATCAAGGATTAATTTCCCATTATTTTTTACTGTAATGTTTTGAATGTTTATATTTCTGCCGGCTTCAAGTGTTAGTGTTGCACCGTTAACTATTACGTTTTGAGCGTTAATGTCGCAATTAGTAACAGTTTGAGTAGTGATTATAGTTTGATTAATCAAATTGCTTGTTGCACAAACACTTTCCATTATATATGGAATATAATTATGTTTTGTTATTGTAATATAACAAGGCACTATTACATTAGGAAAAGTATAAGAAGAAACATTATCTGCAACCTCAAAATAGGTTTCTCCATAATCATTACTTGTAACCGCTATTTTACATCCAGATACTCTTCCTGTATTAACCGTTACATTTGTGCCATTTATGGAAACAGTAACATTGGTAAAATTTGTAGGAGAAGCCGTGTACATTTCCATACTTGGGTCTCCAAAATAATGAAATATTTCGTTATGATATCTTTGCATATTATTACTAGTAGAAGTCCACGTTTGTTCCATTCTTAATAAACCTTGATTCAGTACATACCCCATTTTATAAATGTCGGAATGACTGTTAAAAAAAATAGGATTTGATGTTCCACCGGAACCAAACTGAGCTATCAACCCAGGATTTGACCATATTGCATCAAACATCCCAACCGTAAGAGCATCAATGAGTCCGCTATAGGCAACTTGAGAGGCAGCAAAAACACCAATAGATCCTCCACTAGGGTATCTTATAATTTTTTCAGCAAAACATTCCTGTTGAAGATACCCTCCTGTTAGACAAGCCATACTAAAAACAACAGGTAATTTATTTATATTTATCAAATTAGGAATATCTTCAACGAAAAAACCTGGATGTAAACTTCCCCACCCTGAATAATTTCCATGACCAAGATATAATACATAGAATTGTCCCGCATTAATTTCATTTATAATATTTATTCCATTATCATTCCATGTATAATATGGTGGTATATCTTTTCTTAATTCAGCAGGTATCGGTTGTCCATTTGCATACCATGATTTGTTGTAATATTTTGGATATACATTACTATATGCAGAATATACTCTGCTAATTATTTTCCCCTTACTAATTAAGTAATCTCTCACTTCTTCACTCGTACACGTTAAACGCGTATCTTCATATCCATCATAAATATCATTACCATCTTCAAATTGCGCACTATTTAATCCTGTCTTATAAAATGCAACATCTATAATAGGATTTATTTCATAATTAATGATTTTTCTGAGCACCAAATATGCCTGTTCTAAAGAATTTACAGAAACTCTTCCACGAGCCATATCTGCTGTATAGTCAGTAGAGCCACCCATACAAACATAATATAAATCTGTGGCATAATCCTCATATGAGCTATATGCATTGCTATAAACTTCGCCCGGCACATCCTCATGGTCTCCTACAATTAAAAGATATTCCGGTTTTGGGTTCCAACTGTTATATCTTGTGTGTACAGCACTTTTTACTTGAACATCTGTCCAAGATGTCTGTGACACAATTTCACAACTATAGCCCATACGTATTTTCCACGCTGCAAACTCTTGAACTGCAGGTAAAAACCTATCTGTCGTAACAATAATATAGTTTTTACTTCCAGCCCTGTTTTGTTGTACCGCTGTGTTCTGATTTGTTGATTCCATTAATATATCAGGATTGGATAATATATTTTTCAAAACATCGTATGATTTCTGTTTATAATTTATTATGTTCGATGCAACACCTTGACTTTCAAAAACAATACGATATTTTATTTTTGAATAGCAGCGCAATTTTTTAATTACAGGATTATATTGAACAGGTCTAATTTGCACAAAAGCAAGAGGCACTCCTCTATAATCTTGTGTTGAAACAATTTCAACAATGTTTTCAGGGAAATAAAAATCAGTATAATAAGTTGTTTCATCTAATATGAAGCGTTGCTTTGTAATATCTCCTATTAGAGCAATTTCAGGTTCCAATGCAGGATGAATATAAAAATTTTCAAAATCTGCATATTGTGCCTCTATAATTTGAACAGACAATCCGTTCTTACTCGGAACTGCCAAAATATCATTGTAAGCAGGAAGTGCAGGTTTTCCAATTTCGTCCATAAGACCAAAACCTTTAATTTTTACTAATTGAAATGTATTATTATCCCTTCTAATATCACTTACTATTGCTTCTTCAAAATTATATTCCACATCAATATAATTTTGATTATTAGAAACATTTTGAGTAGGAGTTGCTACTTCTTCTTTTACATAAACACCTCTTGTGTTGAAATTCAACACACTATTTTGTGCAAATATCCAAATGTTGAAAACAACAAATAGACATATTATAAATATTTTTCTCATAACTACTCCTTTATGATTTTATAAACATATTTTTTATCAATAACAATAAAATATAATCCCGAATATAAAAAAGAAACATCTATTCCTTGTTCGGAAGTTATACCTTTATTCAATAGCAAATTTCCTTGTATACTATATATTTCCAAATTTGCTGTTCTGTTTTCTCCTAAACTTATATGAAATACATTTTGTACAGGATTAGGAAAAACGGTAATATTAGATAAAATAGGATAATTATCAATATTCATATTCAACAAATCAATTTCTTTAATGTCTACGCTCATATAATTGCCAAATTCCGGATTTGTTTCTGTCCCTCCGCATATCATACGACGCATTACCTCAACAACGGCTTTTGTATAAACATCTTTTTTTATTTTGATAATTGTTTGTACCGGACAATAACAAGTGGCAATTAATACTTGTGAATATAAAATATTTACTTTCAATATATTATCTTCTTCAATATATTCAACTTCTTCAAGTTTAACGGGATTCCCATCTGTATCTACCCCAATAGCCCCACCGTTAATCGTAGAATGAACGATAAATACTAAACTATCATCAATAGTGCCAACTAATTTTATAGAGTCAATTTGTTCTGTAAATTGAGCATGAACTATTGTTGGCAATAATAACAATACTAATGTTATAATCTTTTTCATAATTTAGTCCCCCTACTTTGTTAAAATCATTCTTTTTGTATCAATAAGTTGATTGTCTGCAATCAACGAGTAGAGATACATTCCTGCGTGGAGTTCGTATCCGTGTATGGTTTGCACGCCGGCACCGCTTCCTGTCAGTGCTAATAAAAATAATGTAAGTTTCTTCATTTTTATAAAAAATTTAATGATTAATAAAATAATTTTCTGCAAACATAAACAAAAGTTTTAAATAAAACAAATTTTTTTAAAATATTTTTAATGTTTTTTCTGTTGATTATCAAGTAGTTATGTTTTATTATTTATTTTACACAAAAAATATTAACATTTTTAATAAATTTTAACGTTATTTTTTAACACTTATTTAGCGAAACAGATAAAAAGTTTTATTTTCTGTAAAAATAGCACCTCAAAAAAATTAACCTAAAACTAAAACGGGTTAATTTTTTGTGTCTAACTTTTTTTGTAACTTATATTGTAAAAAACCAAGCACCGCTTTTTTTGCGGTGCTTGAATGTTTAATCTACCTTTTTACCTTTGCCTTCACATTTTAATTTGCCAAATCCCCCCCCATTATTATAATTTATAAATAGAGAATCATTTTTTATTTTGCCTTGCCCTATTAATGATTCAGCATAGTACCATACAGTATCTCCTAATTGGCCAGGTATAAAAAAATCATCGTCCAATACAAATGCTTTAAAAGCAGAATATACAAATCCAATCCCCTGAATTAACAAATCAGATTCTGTTCCTGTTGTTATAATAACATTACTTTCCCATGTTAATTCATCTTGAAATGGCATCGAAACTTTCCATATTCCTTTTAAATTATACTCTCCCAAAAAACGTTGAATATTCTGACCTGTAGTCCATTTTTTAATGGTCTCAATTTCAAGGTCAAAATCACTTATTGAACCTTCATACGAAGGTTTTACTATTCCTGTTATTTTAACTATATCATCTGCAAAATATTCGATACCGTCAACAATCATATTATTACCAATAAGGTTATGATTTAAAGTTAATTTATAACTATCAGAAACAGTTTGCAGAAAACAACACGGATACAAACTTGAACCACTAAAAGCAATGCTACCGATATAAGTTTGCGATATTGGTGTTATAGGTGGTCTCTCACAACTTATAAAAAGAACAAATAATAATATATATATAAATTTATTTTTCATAAATGTAAGTTTCTTCATTTTTATAAAAAATTTAATGATTAATAAAATAATTTTCTGCAAACATAAACAAAAATTTTAAATAAAACAAATATTTTTTTAAATATTTTTAATGTTTTTTTTGTTGATTATCAGGCAGTTATGTTTATTTATTTTTTTTTAAACAAAAATATTAACATTTTCAAAAATTTAGGGATAGTGGACAAAAGTGATGCTAAAAGTGGTTATAATTGATTGATTTTTATATATTTACGGGCAAAAACTATTATGAATAAAAAATCTGCATTTATTGTGGAGGTAAAATCACTAAGAAAAACGGACATTTTCGCGGGAAACAACGCTACAAATGTTATGTTTGCGGAACGGTTTTTACAGGTCGTAGGTTGCTAAATTCGGCAGAACTTTGGGACAAATATTTGCGAAAAAAGCAAACTTATCAGGAATTGGCAGATGAATATGGTTGCTCTACAAAGACGATACAACGGCGTTTGGACGAGTATTGTATTGAGTTTAACGAGCAGTTTCCAAAAGTAGCCAATGTGGTGATGGACACGACTTTTTTGGTAGAAACTTTGGTGTTATGTGCTTCAAAGACAGTATCAGTAAAACACTGTTACACAAGCAATTTGTTCGTTATGAGACAAAAGCGCTTTATTTTGAAGGTGTTACGGCGATACGAACAAAG
>Ga0209628_10002535_pt1 | contig 12451 bp, 10 predicted proteins | sample TergutCu122P4_FD_187285 | JGI IMG/M metagenome (GOLD analysis project Ga0209628, IMG submission 187285) | Cubitermes ugandensis P4 segment gut microbial communities from Kakamega Forest, Kenya - Cu122 P4 (SPAdes) (version 2) | ecosystem: Host-associated > Arthropoda: Insects > Digestive system...
GGTTGGGTTGCATCCCTTGCGTGCCCGGCACTACTTCAATGGGAATAGTGTAGGTAGCCGCGCCCATCGGCGAAACATCAATCACGCCCGAAATGGCACCCACAGGGTTTTGCGCTTGAATAAAAAAACCTGTTACAAGTAGCAATGTGAAAAGAAAATATTTGTTTTGGATTATTTTTTTCATAATGCTTTTGTTATTGATGATGTTTTTGTTGTTTTTTTAGCACGCAGATGACGCAGATTTGATAGATGAGCGGCAAAAATATTATTTTATTTGATTTTATTATTCCATTATTTTCGATAATTCCTTTAACATCATTTCCACACGAAAATCCTTGTTAAAACAATTACATTCCTCCAATTTCTTTGCTTCGGAAAATAATTTGTAAGAACCTGAAAAATCTTCTTTTATACACAACGCCAATGCCTGAAGCACTATTTTGTCATACTTTTCTTTTATCTCTTTTTGAGACAACTTATTATCAACACCTACCAATGCAAAACCCACTTCCTTAACGCCCTCAACTTCTTTAACTCCTTTAACTTCTTTAACTTCTTTAACTTCTTTAACTCCTTTAACTTCTGCAACTCCTTTAACTTCTGCAACTTCTGTCACGTTACTCTCCAAGTGCGGATTTGCTTCTAAAAATTCCCGTGCATACTGGTAAAAATGCGCTGCCACATTCTGATTTCCTCGCTTCTCCGCAACTTTGGCTATGGCTAAATAAGAGTCGTATATGCCTGCTTTTGAGCGCAAAACACCGTGATAATAATCATCATTACAATAGGCTGAAGGCAAATTCTGACAAAAAACCTCTAAAATTTCAAATAGTTCCAATGCTTCTGCGGCGTGCTCTTCTTTCAATAAAGAATCTGCTGTTTTGTACAACTTATCGTAAAAATGGTCGGTAAATTCTATCGATTTTTTCTCCTGTTCTCTATCCAATTGTGTTTCATAATAAAGCGTATGTAAAACCGACAAGCAGGCTTCAAAATGATTGGCATCAAGTAATTTGTTTAATTTTAGCAAAATAGCATCCGGAAACGTTTCATTATATTGCAACGAGCGGTCTAAATAATATTTTCCATCTTCTTCATTATTAAATTGATACGAAAATAATGCTTTTTCGTAGAAAATGAGATAAACCCTTTCACTTAACCAAGCCAACGAATCATGTTTCCATTGAACGCGATTCACAAGTTCATCATATTTATCAATCAGTTCGCTAAATGTAATGTTGGAACACACTGTAAAAAAAGGAATTACTTCATTTCTAAATTGTGTCAATTCTTTAATAATATCTTGCGCAATTAAATAATGAAAAGAAATATAATCCGGGTCATGGAGATTCAAATGTTCAATTTGTTTTTCTTTTTGGTTTAAAAACGATGTTATTTTCTCACAATCCATTGTTTCTGAAAAAACAAATGGATTCCAAAAGAAAAAACAAATTAAAAAGCAACATTTTCGTTTCAAAGAAGAATCAAGGTTTTAATAAATAATCATCAATGGCTTTTTTTAGCTCTTCTTTATTTAAGTAACCTACTGTACTATGCACTTCTCCGCGGGGTTTAAAATATAAAATTTTGGGAATACTTTTAACATTAAACGCCTGTACCACATCGCGGGCTTTATCAATATTCAGTTTATAAAAAATCACTTTTTCTTTATATTCCGGCGCCAACTCATTCAGCACTTGTGACAAGTAAACACACGGCTTGCACCAATCTGCATAAAGTTCAACAATGCAGGGTGTTTGCCCCAAATACTGAAACCCCTTCGGATTATCCAAAGCCGTAATACGTTCCATAAAATCTTTTTCGTAAAGAACAATTACTTTCCCCGACAAATCTTCGGTTATTTTCGGAGGCGCATTGTTTTGTTCTCTTAACAAAGCGTAATCGTCGGTTTGAGGTTCATCAGAAGCCGCATTGTCCGTATTGGAAATTGCGGAACTGCCGCATGAAAAAGTTAGCAATAGTATTGTTAACAGCAGGACGAAATTTTTAATTAAATTTTTCACTATCATAATTTGTTATTTTTTATCGAAAAATTAATGCCAAAGAAGAAATATTCTCTGAGCCAGCGTTTTTTTCTTAATTTATTTTCTTTTTTAATAATTTCTGAAGAGGGGCGTTTTCCATATAAAAAGGGATAATAAAGTCTGATATATTCAGGTTCAACATTTTCGCATAAAAGTCCTGCACTATTAAACGCTTTCTTCCATTTTTTCCAACTGCGAATATTTTCGTTGCCAAACAAAATATTTTTTTGCAGTTTTTTATCCCAAATGGTAATAATTCTTTTATTTCCTCTTTGTTTAAATAGTTTCAAGTTTTCCACAATATTATTTCCATTTTCCTCAACAACAATCATTTGTCCATTTGGTTTAAGCGCTTTTTTAAAAATTTCCAGCGCATCGTTCAGGGGTTCAATGTGGTGAAGTGTGTCTTGTAAAATAATGAAATCAAATTGATTATCATTCAATGTATGGTCAAAAACATTGGCATAATCAATTTCAATCAGGTCAGTATTTCCGTATTGTTTCCAGTAGTTTTTTCTTTTTTCAATCTCTTCAAAATAAAACTCCAGCGTGGTTCCATAAACGCGGAATCCGTTCATAGCCAAGAATAAAGCGGTGGTTCCGTATCCGCAGCCACAATCCCAAATTGCCGCATTTTTATCTTTAATCCGGTCGGCTACATATTGTAAACGTTGCATAAAATAGGCTTTCCGAAATTCAAAGGATGATTTGTTTTTCAAGAATTTATAATAATCCCACATTTTTGGAGCATTTTCCAGTTCCTTCAAAAAGAGTTCAAAAAATTGCTCAACAGTCATCATTTATTATTCGTTAAAGAAAACATTATAAGCACTTTCAATAAACCCCCAGCTTAGATTGGGTAAATTGGCATCAGTAGAAAGAATAATGAAAATATCATTTTTCATTATTTCAGCTTTTAAGTCCATTTCCTCTGTGGTTGGAGGATAGCCTGAATTTTGCGGGTGAATATCTTTGAAATAGTACCAAAATTGGTCATTTGAAAATAACTTTGTCCATCCCGTACCATATACACCCCAGTAAAAACTGTCGGCAATAACCACCAACGAGGGTTTGGTTTTTCCCTCATCCGATTCAAATTTTATTTCGGGATATGCCATCTCAAAACTTTTTGGAGAAAACAGCAAGTTCATCGCTCTGGAAATGTCAATATCATCTCTTTTAGGTTGAGTTACGTTAATTTTCTCCCAATAAATATGAGGCATATCAATATGATTTACCTTTTCCACATAACGCACCATGGAATCAGCAGCAAGACAAATGCCATAAATACTCCAATGGATACCATATTGAGGATAAAGAGGATAAGGTAATTTTTCTTTGTTTTCAATAAAATAGCGATGAAAATCAATGCTATAAATATTCCACTTCTCCATACATTGTCTATAAACCTCAATATTTGTTATTCCTTTCTCTTTGTGATAATTATCGGGTATAAATTCCGGATAAAAAGAGCCTTTTCCGGGCGCTAAAACCACAATGATTTTTTTGTCTAATTTATTGAGCGTATCTTGAAGCATTTTAAGTTTATACATTCTTCGTTCAATGCTGTCTTGCCCGATAAAATCATCTCCGTAATACGCTTTAATATAGTTTTCTTCATAAAGATAATTTTCTTTACCCACCGTTACCCAGGCAGTTTTGGCTTTATTAAAAAAACTAAAACGTACTTGATGATTTATGCGAATAAAAAAACTTCTAAAGCCAAAATGGTCGGTTAAATGTTTATCTTTTGCTTCTTGATAAGAACCTGAAAACCAATCTTTCCAAGAAAATTTAGGAGTTTCCGCGTCCACATAGTAGCCATCCAACGGTTTTAGTTTAATCCATTGAAATTTATATTGAGTAAAATGTAATGCAAACAAAGAGAGCAATATAATCAGAAGGGCGAGAAGCGTTCGGTTTTTTTTATTTTTCATAGTTTAAAATCTAAAATAAATAAAAGGATTAAAACCAAAAGCGGAGATGGAGCTTACAGAGAAAATGATGAGAATGAGCGCTAAACCACAAATTGTGAGATGTTTCTTGTTTGTATAAACATCAAAATAGATAGTATCTTGCCATTTTTTCCCGATTTTTAAATAAGTAATAAACGAGAAAGCGATGGCGATAAACAGATAAGAATAAAATTCCGAATCTATTAGATTTAAAGCGGTACCGGATTCAAAAACAAAAAGTCTTTTCAGAAAAACAAACGCATCGGAGATATTTTCTATTCTAAAAAATACCCAACCAATTACCACAAAAAAGAAAGTGAGCATTGTACTGGGAAATTTTCCGATTTTCTCATAGATTTTCAACAAAAAACCTCTTTCTAAAACTAAGAATAGCCCATGATATGCGCCCCAAAGCACAAAACTCCACGAAGCACCATGCCACAACCCCGAGGCTAAAAAGACCAACCACAAATTAAAATAGAGTCGGCTTTTAGAGGCTACGCGATTTCCTCCCAGCGGAATGTAAAGGTAGTTGCGCATCCATGCGCCGAGCGTAATATGCCAGCGCCGCCAAAATTCGGTGATACTCTGTGAAATATACGGATTATTGAAGTTTTCCGGAAATTTAAAGCCCACCATTTTTCCAATTCCTATCGCCATATCGGAGTAGCCGGAAAAATCGAAATAGATTTGAAACGTATAGGCTAAAATTCCCATCCATGCCGTATAAGTGCCTAAATCCGAATAGTTCAGTGCAAAAACAGTGTCGGCATATAATCCCATTTGATTGGCGATAAGTACTTTTTTTGCAAGCCCAATCGCGAAACGATAAAAACCGATAAGAATATTATCCCAGGTTTCATCTTTGGAGCGGTCTTCAATCTGGTCGGCAAGGTCGTGGTAACGAATAATGGGACCGGCTATTAATTTGGGAAAGAAGATAATATAGAGTTGGTAACTCCAAAAATTATCCAAGGGTTTATGTATTTTCCGATACACATCTACTACATAAGTGATGGTTTCAAATGTATAAAACGAAATTCCGATGGGCAGCACCAACTTTGTCCAGTGCAGATGTTGCACGCCCATAAGCGACAACACCGCATTCACGTTTTCAATGAAGAAGTTGGAGTATTTAAAATAGCAAAGCAATCCAAGATTAATAGAAACGGAAAGTGCGAGCATTAGCCGGCGGTATCTCTGTGTTTTCATCTGCGCCATCCACTTTACCAAATGAAAATCGATGAAAGTGGTGCCCAGAATTACAAAAATGAAACGCGGACCGCCCCAACTGTAAAAAACTATGCTAAACACCAGAATAACAATATTTTTCAGTTTTTTCGGCACTAAATAATAAGTAAGAATAAAAGCGGGGAGAAAAAAAAGAATAAAAAGAATACTGCTAAAAACCATGATGGCAAAAACGTTGAAAATGGTTTGTTTATTGTATTATAAATTTCATCTTTTTATTTTCCACAATTCGAAAGGAACTTTCAAGAAGTCTTTCATTTTCCTTCAAAAAAATCGTAAATTGTTCTATCTGAAATCTTTTCTCTTCGTTGTAACAAGGAATTATAATAATGTGTTTCATCATTTTGAGTTTGGGGACAGATAAACACAAATTCCTTGAGTTTTAGGCAGCCGATTTTTAGTAAGATAATTTTCTATTTTTGCAGCATTATTAATCTTAAAACATTTTTACAATAAACGAATGAAAATTATTAGAAATAATAATATACAAATACTTAGAATATACGTTATTACTGTAATTTTATTTATTACGGCAGGTTGGTTTTTTAATACGATTGAAACACTTCTTTTTTTCAAGTATCAGGATTCAATTTCTTTTTTGGCAATAACAAAGTCGTTTTTTAATTTAACTGCTGTTTTTTGCCTTTATTCATTCATTATTCTCCCTTTTTATTTTCTCATTGGGCTGTGGAAGCAGAAAGCGGCTCAAATTTTTGCAGCCGTTTTGTTTGCAATACTAACTTTGTTGGAAATCGGCTTGTTTTTGTATTATAAAAAAACCGGTGTTTTAATGGGAGCGGAATTAGTGGCAAGACCTGTTTCGGAAATTTTGACTACCATAAGAAATTCATCTAACATCCTTATTAATATCAGTTTAATTGTTGCTATAATCGCTTTTTTTACTGTTACTCCTCTCTTTTTAAAAAAGGTAAAAATCTTTAATAATCTTCTTTCTCATATAATTACTGTTTTAATAATCGGAATAATAGCTGTTTGTACTGTTTTTTATCAACAAAGCGAAAACAAAGCATTAAACAAATATTTAGAATCTAAATCCTTTTACTTTTTTTCTGTTGTAAGCGAATATTTTATCCATAAGCCTGAGATAAACTATTTTATTTTTGATGATAAAGGGAAGGCTGAAAAGATTGAAAAAAACGAGATAATACTAAAAGAATACGCTGAAATGTTTCCTTTTAGAACTTTTTTGGATTTGAATTATCCTATGGAGCGTTCATCTTCTGAAATTCCCGATGTTCTTTCTCCCTATTTCAATAAATCTGAAAAACAACCCTATATTGTTATCGTAATCGTTGAATCTTTAGGTAGTTACATTATGGGCGAAAAAGGAAATGGGGTTAGTTTTACGCCTTTTTTAGATTCGTTAGCAAGTGTGGGATTGTATTGGAAAAACTGTTTGGCAACCACTCCCAGAACTTATGGCGTTGTGCCTGCAATAATTGGCTCTGTTCCACATGGAATGAAAGGTTTTCAATTTGGAATCATGCCCAAACATCATTCTTTGTTCTCCATACTAAATAGTAATGATTATTCTACAAACTTTTTTTATGGCGGCGACCCAAATTTTGATAGCATGTTAGATTTTTTAACCGTTCAAGATCCCAATCATATTGATAATTTTCAACCTCAAATGAAAACCTATCAAAAGAAAGATTTAGCAAATTATTGGGCACTTTATGACCATGTTTTATTCAACGAAAGTTTTAAATTTTTAAAAAAACAAGAAAATAAAAAACCAAACATTAATGTTTATTTAACCCTCACTACCCATGAACCATTTTATGGTGGAGATAAAGAGTTAAAGAAAATTTATGAACCCAAAACAGAAAAAATATTTGCAAAATTAAATCCTAAAATAAAAAAACAGCTTCTGCCGGTAAAAGATATTATCACGCCCTTTACCTATTTGGATGATTGTATGAGAGATTTTTTTCATCATTATTCACAACAGCCTGATTTTGAAAATACAATATTTATTATTACCGGCGACCATTCTTATGGATTTCATAAAAATGATTTGGCAAATTATTCAGTTCCTTTAATAATATGGTCTCCATTATTAAAAACACCTCAAACATTTCCTAACATTGTTTCTCATAATGCTATTACACCGTCGGTTATTTCTTATTTACAAAATAATTATAACCTAAAAGTTCCGGAAAAGATTGCATGGTGTAATGATGGATTAGACACTACATCTATTTTTAATCCGCATGAAAAAGTATTGTTTTTATGCTATGATAGAAAAGTAAACGAAATGGTCTATAATCAATATTATTATGAACACAATGGTAATAAATTATATATTATTGATGAAAACCTAGATTTACATGAAGTTGTCGACAAAATGGTAATTGAAGACATAAAATCCAAATTTAACACATTAAAATATGTCAACAATTATGTTTACTACAACAACAAATTAATTAAAAACGATAACCAATCTGATAATAAATATAAAATCATCAAAGGGTATGAAAATAAGAATACCATTATTTGCAAAACGCCCGACACTATTCCGTCTATTCATGGAATAAATATATATGATATTCTGCCCGAACAGAAAATTGCTGGAAAATACAATAAAATTAAAATTAAATTGTCGGCAGACTTAGTGATTAACGATTTGGTATATCAAGATGGACAGATGGCGTTGGTTTTTAAATGTATAGGAAAAGAACTTGAATACATTTCTAAAGAAAATATTACAAAATACATTGAAGATGACGATATTATCCGTGATAAAAAATACGAACTTTCTATTGAAAAAGAGATTGACATAAATGAACTTAAAAGCTTTCTATTACATATTTACATTGCTACAAACGAAAATGATGATTATTGGAGACCCGATAAAAAGATTACCATATCGAATATAAGGGTTCTAATATCGGGATTAATATAAAATTATCCACAATTAAAAATACTTACTTGGTGCAAATAATGCGGGTTGAGTTATGTTATATTGAAATATTTATGTTAATTTGTCGCCAATTTAAAAAAAACCAATTTGTTTAAAATTTTTTATCTTCTTAATTATGAAACATCGTTTAAACCAAATTTTTTACCTCAGAGCAGCAAGGCTGTTCATGGTAATGTTTTCTTTATTAATTATTTTCACTTGTTGCAAACAAGGAAAGGTAATTGTTAATATAGAAGACACCATTGCACCGTATAGTTATTTTGCGCAAGCTTCAGAACTACCGGTAGTAGAAGGTCCAGAAAGGCATAAAACTACTCTTTATTTTGACAGTTCGTATTTATACCCTGTAGATTTTCTTATATTCGAAGTTCCCGATGATATTGAAGAATTTAGAGTTGATGTAGAATTTAAGATTTATGTAAAAACTAACGGAATTAAGCGTTTTTTTGTGGTTACAGATCTTTCTGAAATATCTTATATAAGTGAACCGCTTGAAATTGACAGACAAAACAAATGGTTTACTTATAAAAATACCATAACCTATAATAAAGAACTTTGGGAACATTTAGAAAAGAAACCTCTTCTTAAAATATATTTATTTAATCCGGAAGAATTAGAGGGATATGTAGATGATATAAAAGTGAGTGTAAAGAAAAAATAAGAATGCTTTTTAGTTCTCTTGAATTTTTGTTTCTTTTTCTACCTATCGTTCTAATATTGGTAGCGCTTCGTAAAAATATTGCCTACCAAAACACGATTCTTTTTATTTCCAGTATTTTCTTTTATGCGTGGGGTGGAGTTAGTTATACGCTTATTATTCTTTTTTCAATCATAATCAACTATATTTCAGGAATATATATAGGAAAAGCGGCGAAGAAAAAATTATGGCTCATCATAGCGGTTGTCTTAAATCTTGCTTTATTAGTTTTTTTTAAGTATTTCAACTTCTTGGTTGACAATTATAATTTGTTTACTTCGGTTTTTAAAATTTCGCCGGTAACCGTTCAAAAAATAGTTCTCCCTATTGGTATCTCTTTTTACACTTTTCAAGGATTATCCTATATTGTTGATGTTTATAGAAAAACCGTTAAGCCACAGTACAATTTTATCAGATTTGGAACCTTTATTGCTATTTTTCCACCACTTATCGCCGGTCCCATCATACGGTATAATCAAATTCAAGACCAATTGTATCAAAGAAAATTCAATATCACAAATTTTTACGATGGTCTCAAAAGATTTATGTTTGGATTGGCGCGAAAGGTAATCATTGCCAATCAAATAGCCATTATGGTAGATGACATTTTCAGCCGTTCGCCCAACGAAATACCGATGCTTACCGCGTGGATTGGTATTATTGGCTATGCATTGCAAATCTATTACGACTTTGCCGGCTACTCTGATATGGCTATTGGCTTGGGAAAAATGTTAGGCTTCACTTTCCCTGAAAACTTTAATTTTCCGTACATTGCAAAATCTATTCAGCAATTTTGGAGACGGTGGCACATTACGCTCTCCGAATGGTTTAAAAACTACCTCTACATCCCCTTAGGCGGAAACAGATGTAGCAGTAAGCGTGTATTGCTCAATTTGTACATTGTTTTCTTCCTTACCGGATTATGGCACGGCGCAAGCTGGAATTTTGTGATTTGGGGATTGATTCACGGAACTTTTCTTGTGTTGGAACGATTAGGGTTAAATCGCCTGTTAAAAAAAACTTTCGGATTTGTACAGCATTTTTATACCATTTTTGTTGTGTTAATGACGTGGGTATTTTTTAGAATAGACAATCTCTCATCTGCCATAGAATTTATGAAAGCACTTTTCGGTTCTTCCTCTGCTTCCATGAAAAACATTTATATTTATCGTTATTTTTCATTAGATTTCATAATCATCTTTATTGTTGCCTTGCTTGGCACAACTCCATTTTTTGAAATCATTAACAAGCAGATAAATAAATTTGCCCAAAAGTTCATTTTTGTAAACCATTTGAAATATATCTTGGTAACACTGGGAATCATTCTTGTACTATTTCTTGTTATCAATCAATTAATTATCGGTTCATATAATCCGTTTATCTATTATAGATTTTAATAATGAAAAGAAGCACCTATATATATCAATTACTTACAGTCATTATTTTCCTCATACTTATTGCATTGCCTATATTTCAAGATGCAACACAAATATTTACGCTTCAAAAATTAGAAGGAGAAAACAGAGCCATAGCAAAAATGCCAACAGTTAACCTCAAACAATTGGATGTTTTTCCTGCGCAATTCAGTTCGTTCTATAATGACAATTTTCCTTTTAGAGCTTTCTTTTTTAAGTTTGATTATCGGATACTTTTCAAAAAATCGCCGGTTCAGCAAGTAATCATTGGAAAAGATAAATGGCTTTTTTCCGGAACGAAAGAAGCAAAAGTGTATCAGGGCGAAACACAGCTTTCGGAAAAAGAGGTAATACACATTGTCCAAAAATTAGAAACAAGAATGAAAGAATATGATGAAATGGGTATCAAATTTTATTTTGTCATAGCGCCAACCACTTTTGAAATCTATCCGGAATACTTACCGTCATATTTTTTAAGAACAAGAGAAACCTTGACGGACAAAGTTTGTAAACAACTTCAAAATACGGATATTCCATTTATTTATTTAAAAGAGGAACTTATTAAAAACAAAACTGCAGGGCAGCTTTACTGTAAATTAGACAACCACTGGAATGATCTTGGGAGTTATTTTGCTTATAAAGCAATTGTTGAACTCATAAAAAAAGATTTTCCTGAAATACCACTATATTCATTAACCGATTTTGAGTGGCTTCCTAAATATGAAAAAACCGGAAATCTCATCAATATGTTAAATGATAACTTTAAAGCCATTTTTGATGAAGAAGCAAGCTTTCAAGAAAAATTAAAAGATAGCTGTAAAAACTGGTTTGAAGTTGAAAAAGCGGGATATCCCTGTATTGAAGGGTTTCCATATCCATGGATTTATGAAGTAACCGGCGAAACACATTCTAAAGAACTTCCCAATATTTTAATCATTCGCGATTCCTACTTCTCATCTGTTATTCCATTCTTTTATAATTCATTCAGTCGCTCTGTTGCTATTTTTGATAGTTGGAATTATAAAGAAAACATGGATATTGTTTCACAAGAACACCCCAAAATAGTATTATTAGTAATTTATGAACCACATTTATTAAATTTGTTGGATGAATAACCCCCATTTATCACACCCATTAGAAACCTCTTAAAATAACCATTATGAAAAAAAGTAACATTCCAATAATATTAAAAATAACCTGCTTTTTTATAATAGTAGTTTTATTTACCTACTGCCGGAAAAATTGTGAGGTCTGCAACTGCGAGCCCAAACCACCGAAACCTATTGACTATACAGAATTTTTTATTGCGCACGCCGGCGGCGCTATTGACGGAGTAACCTATCTAAATTGTGTTGAGGCATTAGATTTATCGTATAGTAAAGGTTGCAAATTATTTGAACTTGATTTATCACTGACTACCGACGGAAAGATTATTGCAGCGCACGACCCGCCCGGAATAACAGAAGAAGAGTTTATGGCAAAACCGCCCATTGCAGGAAAATATCACCGGATGAATATGGAATCCATAAATCTTTGGTTCCAGAACCACCCAAATGCTATTTTAATAACCGACAAACTAAATGACCCTCAAAGAATTTATGACGAATTTCAATTTCGTGACAGAGTAATTATGGAGTTATTTACCTGGGAGGCGGTGGATAAAGCAATAGAATTGGGAATAAAGCCGATGGTTTCCGAAAATCTAATTTTTGGCTGGTCACAAAAAGCTATGGAAATGGGAATACCGCCACAATCCCCCCCAAGAGGTTCAAAAATAGAACAAACTTTAAAAGATAAAAATATAGAATATATTTGTATGAGTCGTTGGTATAGTATTAAAGGGAATGAGAATTTACTGAGGAGATTGAAAGCAAATGGAATTAAGAATTATGTTTATCATTTGGAATTAATTGTGCCTTTCGCCGGACAAACAGCAGAAGAATATGTTTGGAATTACGAAATGAATTTTTGTTACGGTATGTATGCCAATGATTTAGATTTATTGACAACCTTGCTTAATGACCAGCCAACTAAAAGATAAACCAATTTTACCAAGTGAAGTTACTGAAATCTATCTTTATAGAAGTTTGAATTCTTATTTTAGTGTGACGGCAGATGTCCCTAAAGGGGCAAATCTAAAAATT
>Ga0209628_10002536_pt1 | contig 12451 bp, 23 predicted proteins | sample TergutCu122P4_FD_187285 | JGI IMG/M metagenome (GOLD analysis project Ga0209628, IMG submission 187285) | Cubitermes ugandensis P4 segment gut microbial communities from Kakamega Forest, Kenya - Cu122 P4 (SPAdes) (version 2) | ecosystem: Host-associated > Arthropoda: Insects > Digestive system...
CTTCTTTCGCAACATTGAATAATCCATCTTTTACGATTCCCCACAATTCGTTCTTGCTCATTGCAATGCCGACAATAGAATGAAGAATTCCCGTCGCCAAAAGGAAAATACCACTGTATTTCCAAAGTTTTGTTGTTTGCTTTGCTTTCATTTTTGTATTGTTTTAGAAAATTACAAATTCCTCTTAAAATAAATCATATCAATAAGTTATATTCCTTCTTCAAAAATCGGTTTGTTGTAATTATCAACAAAAAAATTCTTTATACGATGCGATTTTTCAAAACTGAACTAATTCTTGTCATATCTTCTTTCATAACGGTCATCATACTGTTATATTTCTCTGATAATTCTGCAAGGATTTCCGTAAGCAAGTACATTGCTGGGTATAGATTTAGTTACAACGCTTCCTGCTCCTATTGTAACATTGTCGCCAATGGTAACACCCGGTAATATGATACTACCGCCACCAATCCAAACATTGTTCCCAATAGTTACGGGCGATGTTTTCGATACGGCAAAAGGAAAGTCTTCATGAACACTTTTATTGAGCCTTTCATGGGCACTGATTGGATGAAAAACCGTGTATATGTGAACTCCGGGTGCAATTAACACATTATCGCCAATGATTATACGATTACAGTCCAAAAACACACAATTCATATTGATTTCGCAATTATTGCCTAAAAAGATGAATTTTCCGTAATCAACAAAGAATGGAGCTGTAATCTGCGTATGTTTGCCCCGTGCTCCCAATAATTCGTCGAGTATCCTTAACTGTTCCGCTTTATTGGAATAATCGAGGCGATTATATTGTTGCATCAGATTTTTTCCGAGAATCCATAAGTCCATCAATTCGGGGTCGCCACAATCATACAATTCTCCTGCGAGCATTTTTTCCTTTTCGGTCATATTCTTTTTTTGATGTTCTACAATTTGTAAGTCATTTCAGGTTGTACTTTTCTTTCAACATATTTCTCTTCTCTTCGTCCAATGAGTTCAAATATTTTTTCCAGCCGGGACAGAAATTTATGTGCCACCGCCAAAATCTGCCAATCAACGACTTTGGAGCTTTGTCATGTTTTGCCCGTATTGAGCAGTTTTCGCAATCATGTTGTGCCATAAGTTAATTTCACTCTAAATTTCCGATTCTTAATTCGTTCGATTTCATTCGTTCTTATTTTTATACAAAGGAAACTATTTTTATTTGTCTTTAAATATCATTTTTCTGATTTTTTCATTGTTTCCTTTTTGCAAAAATCATTCCACATCGTCTTTTGACTTTGATTGTCCCGTTTCCGGTCATTTTTGTTCTTCGGGCAAAGGTGTTTATGGATTCTTGACGGGCAATCAAGGTCAAGCCATGTTTTTCAAAAAATCTCCAGACCTCAATTCTTCGGCTCGTATTTTTTGCAAAAACCTTGACTGCCCTAAACCCCTACACCATTGTTGCCCTCGAAACAAAAAACGACCGACGCGACGATGACGCATGAATAAAAAAAATGTCATGATTATACGAAACAATGGAAAAAATATTGAAACAAAACTCCCTCTGCTCGGAATCAACATAAAATTTTGGGGTTGCTTGGCAGGTTTGGCGGTAGTTGCAGGGCTGATATACGCTTGTAGTGCGACTTTCACGACAGCAGTGGGGATATATCTCGGCTACAAACTTCTGCGGTTGATTTTGAAGGCTTTCAGATTGGCTCTCTCTCTTTTCCTTACCGTTATTTCGATTGTGATATTGATTGCAATTATTTCATTACTAATATTTTAATTCAATTTATTATGGCAAAGTTACATTTATTAGGTGCAAATGTAAGTTACGACACCAATGAACAGGTAGTAGAAAAAAATCAAATTATTCAACTGTGCGGATACGAAAACGACAAATATGTAGTATATGACATTGTAGATATGGATTCGGGATTATCATATAAGTTGATAAACCTGCGGACAAAGGAGTTCGGGCAATGTGATTTAATCCGCCCCTTATCTCAAAAATTCGGGATTGGCTATTATTACAATGACGAAACACCCGAATTTATGGACAGTTTCGAGGTGGCTATATTACGCAGTGAAGCAGAACAGATAGCACAGGCAGAGCAAGCCGAAGAAGATAAACAACAGGAACGAAACGGACAATTAATAGCCATTGGTAAAGAACGCTTACAAAACCTAATCCCCGAAGATACAAAAGCCGTAATCGTGGCAGAATTGCACAAAAACGAGAGCGACGCAATGACTGATTACTTCGGTTATAGCACTATAAGAACGGTTATTTTAGGCTTTTCCACGCACACGAAAGACTTGTTTTCGGAAATGCGCAAATATGCCGCCAATTTTGAAGAAACGGCACATTTAGCCGAAGAAAACGAGGAGTACGAAAACAGGGAAAAATACACAGGAGGCGCAGGTTACTATTTAGGGGAAAGCAGATACAGCGGTTGGGTAGTCAGAAAATCAAAATATCATAAAGACCGAGAAAGTATTATCAATGCCTTTGCCCTCATCGCAGGAGAAGAAAGCAATATTTATGTAAAGGCACAACAGGCAACAACAAATATCACGCTCACAGCAATAACAGGCGATTTTTTGATAGTGGATTACTCTCTCAAAGCATTAGCAGTATTTGGCGATACACGCCCGATTAAAGACCAATTAAAAGCGTTAGACGGTCGTTTTAATCCGAAATTAACCCACGAGGGAACTAAAAAAGCGGGATGGATTTTCTCAAAATCCAAAGAGCAGGAATTAAGGAATTTATTATCTATTAAATAATTACAGCAATGAAAACAACATTTGAAATTATCACAGGAACAGCAGAAGTTTTTTACAGGTTTGCAAGCGAAATGCCTGAAAAGTATATGCAAGATATTTTCGGGAAAGAAGATGAAGTTTTGGCAGAAAAATGTTTACAAGCACCCAAATACGGTATGCCGGCAATGTTAAGGTTGATACGAAATTTAAATAGAGATGAACGCCAAGCATTGGCAAAGTACATTAACAAGAAATAATATAATGATATGGAAACTACAAAACAAAGCGTGTTTATGCAAATGCACAACGGTACACGCACAGGCGAAGGCTCTTTTAATGTAGGACTTCAAAAATTATTCTATTTGGCAGACAACGGAAATAGAAGAAAACTTGTAAAGGCTTTTCCCGAATTTTTCGGGAATGAAGTATCCGAGTTTGGTATAATATTTAATTAAAAAGCAATGGCAGCAAATTCAATCAATCAAAACGGTTGTTCCGTATGTGCGGTAGGCAAAGAAAATTACACAAGATTTTCTCCTGCGCATCGTCCCAACACAGTATTTTATCAATACGATTACAGGCATAAAGACAGTGAGTTGTTCTCAACAGTTGCCCCAACTTTGGAACAATGCAGAGAAAAGCGGGATAAATGGGTACAGGCAAAGAATTACAAACGACTTTTCCCAAGTATTCTGAAAAAGATACAGGAAAATAAACGACTGACTAAAAGCGAAATGGGTTATCAAATCGGTCATGTAGAACCTTGTCATATTGTAGCAATCAGTTGGGATTTTTTCTTACGAGAAGAAATTATATCAACATTCAATCAAATTTTTGGAACAGAAATAAAATAGAAATGAAAAGGAAAATATTATCTGCCTACACCATTGCCCGATATTGTACCGACATAGCCGATGTAACATACGGAATTGAGGAAATTTTGGGGAAAATCAGAGAAAGGAACAGGACAAATAAACGAACTCCGTACTATTTCTACACTCGACTTTCCAAACTGAACGAGAAATTAGAAAGACTGACAGATAAAAATAATCATTAAAAAATTGATGTAATGGAAACAACAATTAGCGAGGTGTTATTTGAAAATATCTATGAGATAATGAAAAATAAAATATCAGTAGATAAGCAAATGTTCATATCTATATGCACAGAAAGGGCAACTGCAAATTCAATGAATGCAGTAATAAAAACAATAGCGATGAATGCCAATGAGACACAAAAAAAGCAAATTCAAAGTCAAATAAGCATCGCAAGAGGAAAAGCAAAATTATTATTATTACTTGGTTTAAAATAACAGCAATATGGAAACAACAGTAAAAAGAACAAGAAGAAACCCCATATCCAAAGGTATCACACGAATTTGTTCACATTGCATCGAATGGAGTTTGAATGGCAAAGGACTTAATTTGTCGGCAATGGATATGGAACATATCACAAACGCACTTATCGAAAATCGTTTAGAGGGCGAGTTATGCACCATCGCACCCAACGGAACAATCGTAAGCGGTTGGTGGAACATTCAATGGTAAACTAATTTTTCAAATCAATCAATATGAAATCAACAGGGCATTTTAAGGACACCATTAAGGCGTACTTAGATAAAAGGGCAAAAGAAGACGGATTATTTGCACTTAGTTACTTCAAAACGAATAAGAATATAGACGACTGTATAACCTATATTTTGAATTGGGTAAAGCAAAGTGGCTGTAACGGATTTACTGACGATGAAATCTACGGACAAGCAGTACATTATTACGACGAGGACAACATCGAAGTCGGGAAGTCTATTAATTGTCAAGTTGTAGTTAATCACACAGTTGAATTAACAGAAGAAGAAAAGCAACAGGCTCGTAAAGATGCTATAAAACAAGTACATGACGAGGTTTATAACAAAATAAAACAGCCTTTGCGGAAACAAGTGAAACAAACAGTAAACACTAATCAACTTAATCTTTTTGCCGTATGAAACCGAAAAATAAATTTCAAAAGCAAGTCTTTGAATTGAGTAAAACACTTGCGCCCATAACCAAAGTACAAAAAGGATGGGCATATAAAAACTGTTTTCAACATATCGGAATAAGAAATGCAAAAGGTTTTATCACTTGTTTGGATTGCGGACACAGTTGGAAAGGCAATAGCGAATTGGGCGATGTTCTATTGGGGGCGGAATGTCCCCAATGTTCCGCCAAACTTAAAGTAGAAACTACTCGTAAAAGGGTTTTCAAACAATCCGAATATTTTTGTATTGTTACTACAAAAGAGAATTTTCAAGTGTTACGATTTTTCCTTGCTAAATATCACGCAAGAACAGGAAAAAAAGCAAATTATTTCATTTCGGAAGTCGTGCAGCGTTGGATAGCACCTAATGGAAAATACGAAACCATTGCAAGAACAAGACCTTTGAGTTATTACGAGGACACTTGGAATTTCAGTAGTATGCTCGAAATACGCCCCGAAAGAGACCACCATCATATTAATCCGACAGGCGTTTATCCTCGTCAGCGACTAATACCCGAACTAAAACGAGCAGGATATAACAATCAATATGAAAACATCAATCTTCTCGATATATTCCGTACATTGTTGTTGGACAGTCGAGCCGAAACACTCTTAAAAGCAGGTCAAACAAAAGTATTGAGATATTTTGCAGGAAACAATTTCCATAAGATAAAAGATTATTGGGCATCAATCAAAATCTGCATAAGAAACAGCTATCATATTAACGATGTGCATAATTGGCGAGATTATATTGATTTACTTTGTTTTTTCGGCAAAGACCTACACAATGCCAAATATGTATGTCCCACCGATTTAAATATTGAACACGACAGATATGTGAAGAAAAAGCGAGAATGGCAAGACCGGGAACGCAGGGAGGAGAAGAAAAGGAAAGCATTGGAAAGCGAAAAGAAATTTCACGAAATGAAATCCCGATTTTTCGATATTCAGTTTACTGATGGAATAATCCAAATTCGTATGCTTGAAAGTGTAGAAGATATAATGCAGGAAGGCGATATTTTACATCATTGCGTATTTGTAAACAACTACCATTTGCGCCCCGACAGCCTTATACTTTCGGCTTGCATTGGCGACAAGCGGATAGAAACAATCGAATTTTCACTATCAAAAATGCAGGTCGTACAATGCAGAGGCGTACATAACAAAAACAGCGAGTACCACGAGCAAATAATCAATCTTGTAAAGAAAAATAAGCGACTGATACAGAAAAGAATGGCAGCATAAACCAAAGCGGGTGGGAGAAATTCCGCCCACTACTTTTTTCAGTGAGCATAAGGCGGATAAAAAAGTAGCAAAAAACCGTTTTTAATTTCTCATTATTGATGGGATTTTCTCTCCTAATTTGTTAGCAAAAATACAGGAAATATCGGACAAATAGCAAGGTCGTGCAGGTAGTTTCTAATGGCAATCTCCACACCCTTTGGGGTAGTATTCCCATCGAAAACCTTGCATGAAGTCCGTTATTTCCTGTTTTGGAAGGGCAAAAAATTATTCTCAAATCATTTAAATTTTTTGCCTTATGAAAGTAGATTATTTCACAATTCCAGAAATTACGGTTTCTTACAAAGACAACGTAAAAGCCTCTGAAAGAGCCGTTGTCAGTTCTTCACAGGATATTGCCAAAATTATGGCGGTTGCCTTTGAAGATTGTATGGAACATCATGAAGAAGTAAATGTATTGTTCCTGAACAGAGCCAATCGTGTGCTTGGTATTTCAAATGTAGCGAAAGGCGGGATTTACGGCACTTTCGTTGATGTTAAGATTATATTGCAAACGGCTTTGAAGGTCTCGGCATCATACATTGCTATAAGTCACAACCATCCGTCTTCGAGCATCAGACCGAGTGCTGATGATTTAGTTCTGACAAGAAGTATTAAAAAAGGATGCGAAGCTGTCGGTATCAAATTGTTAGACCATGTGATTATGACAGAAGAAAGTTATTGCAGTTTCGCAGACGAGGGGCTTTTATAGCCCCTTTTTTTTGCTCGAAAACTCTATTTCCAAAATTATTTACACTATTTTTGTTCCTGTTAATAAAAAGGAAAATGAAACAAGCGATTATAATTCTTTTCATAATTCTTGGATGTACTCCAAAGCTCCATGCACAATCGGATAGTTTACGGATTGTTCAACATTTGAAAACAATTACAAAAACAGATGGTTATCGTAATTACGAAAACATTTCCTTGCTCAATCAGACAGCAGAATATATTTTTTCTGTTTTTAGTCAGTATGCAGATACCGTTTTTTATCAACCTTATCAGGTAAATGGTGTAACGTATAAAAACGTAGTTTGTCGTATAGGAAACGCCCATGATAAACCGGTTGTCGTAGTTGGCGCTCATTACGATGTTTGTGGAAATCAGGAAGGTGCTGACGATAATGCCAGCGGAGTAGTTGGTTTATTGGAATTAGTACGCTTGCTCCCGGAAGAAAAATTGAATTATCCTGTTGAAATCGTGGCGTATAGCCTCGAAGAACCTCCGTTTTTCCGAACAGAATATATGGGTAGCTATATTCATGCAAAATCTCTGAATGATGCAGGAACGCCTGTTTTTGGCATGGTTGCGTTGGAAATGATTGGCTATTTCGACGACAGAGCCAAATCGCAATCCTATCCGGTAAAGGTAATGAAAGTTGCCTACGGAAGAACAGGAAACTTTATATTGCTTGTCCGAAAAACGGGAGCAGGAGCGTTTGTGAAAAAGTTCTCTGCCGGTTTCAAGGATTTGGCTACAATTGACACACAAAATCTCAAAGCGCCATCGAAAATACAAGGTATTGACTTTTCCGACCATCTGAATTATTGGAAATTCGGTTATGATGCACTCATGGTTACCAATACGGCATTTTACCGCAATTACAATTATCATCAAGTGTCGGATACAATGGAAACATTAGATATTCCCAAAATGATGAAAGTAATTGATGCCATCACTTTGGCGATAATTAATTTATAGAATAAGACGAAAGATGAACAGCAAAACATATCAATTTGAAGCTGAAATAAAAAAAGTTCCCGATATAGATGGAGCTTATATTGAGTTTCCTTATGACATAAGAAAAGAATTTGGAAAAGGAAGGGTAAAAGTTCATGCCGAATTTGACGGAGAACCATACGATGGCAGTATCGTAAATATGGGAATGAAAAATGAAGATGGCTCTGTTTGTTATATCATCGGTATACTGAAAGATATACGAAAAAAGATAAACAAACAGCCCGGAGACAAAATAAAAGTAACAATCAAAGAACGATAGTGATATGGATAATTTACCATTTTGGATATTGACAGTAGCATATGCAGGACACATATTGGAAGAATATGTATTGGATTGGCGCAAATGGGCAGAAGAAACATCCAAATTAAAACTTGAATGGATTGAATTTTTTGTGGCAAATTTTGCAGTTATTATTTTAGGAATTTGCTGTTCGGTTGTAGGTTTCGACTGTCCTGTTTTCTCATATATGTTTGTCGGATTGGCAGCGACAAATGCAATATTCGCACATATTGGAACAACTATTATCAAGAAAAGATTTTCTCCGGGATTTATCACTTCGCTCTTGATATTTGTTCCTGTTTGCATATGGGCTTACATCATTGCCGAAAAAAAGGGACTATTAACATATTCGTTTATCCTGATTACGCTTGGAGGCGGATTTTTAATCATGTTATTCCCTGTGTGTTTGCAACTTATCAAACAAAAGACAAAACTAATTAGATAAAAGTGAATAATTTGTATTTATGAACAAATTTATAAATAAAAAGAATATGGAAGTTTTAGTCAGAAAACCTACCGAAGAAGAAACCGCCAAAATGAAATCTAACCCTGTTTGGACGTGTGGAGTATCGGAATTTGATTGGTATTACGACAGTGAAGAAACGTGCCTTATAATCGAGGGCGAAGTAACCGTCAAATATGGCGAGAAAAGCGTTTCATTTGCTGCCGGCGATTATGTTGTTTTTCCCGAAGGATTGTCATGCGTTTGGCAAGTCAAAAAGCCGGTAAGTAAGCATTACGAATTCAAGTAAAAATGGAATAATTGAGAAATCTTATGGAAAGGCAAAAAGCATTTGAACTTCTTTTGAAGTATAATAAAGACAAATATCATATTCAACATGCACTTACTGTTGAAGAAGTTATGAAATGGTACGCTAAAGAATTGGGATATGATGTTCATTATTGGGGAATTGTTGGTTTATTGCATGACCTTGATTTTGAAATGTATCCGCAGGAACATTGCATAAAAGTTGCAGAAATTTTGCAGTCGGAAAATTATGATAAAGACCTGATTCATGCAGTTTGTTCACATGGTTACAATGTAACTGTAGATGTTAAACCTGAACATGAAATGGAAAAAGTTCTTTATGCAGTGGACGAATTAACCGGTATCATCTTTGCTGCGGCAAAAATGCGTCCATCTAAAAGTGTTTCCGATATGGAATTGAGCAGTTTGAAGAAAAAATTTAAGGATAAAGCCTTTGCTGCCGGATGTTCCCGTGATATTATCAGAAATGGGGCAGAAATGTTGGAATGGGATTTGGACAAACTGTTAAGTATGACTTTAGAAGCGATGCGGACAACAGAAAATATTATATCTGAACAATTGAATAATTTGAATAAAAGTTGAGGGAATGGATAAAAGGAAACGAATTAATTTTTAATCCCATGGATGTTACAAAATTACCGTTCAATCATTTTATCGGATTGAAAATATCCAATAAAAGCGATTACCTTCTTATGTTGGATAATCGCGCTGAATACTGTAATCATTTGGATACAGTTCACGCAAGCGCTCAATTTGCATTAGCAGAAGCGACAAGCGGACATTTTCTGTTAAATGAATTTTCAGAACTTACCGATATTGTTCCCGTAGTGCGAAAAGTAGAAATCAAATACAAGAAACCGGCAACAGGAGGCATTTTTTCAAAGGCAAAATTTTGGGAAACCGAAAAAAATGAAGTTTTGGAGACGTTAAACCAAAAAGGAAGAGCAATACTTAAAGTGGAAGTATCGTTATTTGAAGAAACCGGAAAGTTGATTATGCAGTCTGTATTTGAATGGTTTGTTACAAAACTTGAACAGGAATGAAGAAAAGCGAAGGGAAATATATGTTTGAAGGAAAAGTAGCCGTAGTCACAGGTGGAGCAAACGGAATCGGGAAAGCGATAGCAAAGCAGTTTGAGGTTTTGAGTGCAAAAGTCGCTGTTATTGATATTGCAGAGAACGATTACTTTGTTGGCAACATAGCAGACAAAGCAGTTTTAGAACAATTTGCCGGTAAGGTAATAAAGGAGTTCGGACGTGTGGACTTCCTTATAAACAATGCTCCTCCTGCATTTCGCGGAATAGACACCTGCACGTATGAAGAATTTGAAAATGCTCTGCGTACCGGCGTAACCGCTCCATTTTATTTGGCAAGTCTTTTCAATAAACACTTCCCTGCCGGCTCATCAATCATTAATATATCGTCCTCACGCGACAGGCAGAGCCAGCCAAACACAGAAAGTTACACGGCGGCTAAAGGCGGCATTTCGGCGTTAACACACGCTTTGGCAATGTCGTTGGCAGGTCGGGTTCGCGTCAATTCAATTTCCCCCGGTTGGATAGATACTACAGGTTTTGATTACAGCGGAGCGGATGCGTTGCAGCATCCGGCAGGTCGGGTTGGGCGCATGGAAGATATTGCCGAAATGGTTATGTTCCTTTGCTCGGATAAAGCGGGTTTCATTACCGGCGAAAACATTTGCATAGACGGAGGCATGACTCGTCAAATGATTTACAGCGGGGATTACGGATGGTCGCTTAAAAAAAAATGAAGAAAAAGTAAGTCAGATTAATATGCCTACTAAAAATATAGAAAATGCCAAAGTACACTTGGTTTTGGGTTGTGGAGGCGCAAGGGGTATCGCCCATATTGGGGTTATAAACGAACTGAAACGTCTTAATTGTAAAATAGTTAGCGTTTCTGGTTGCTCAATGGGTGCGGTTGTGGGTGGAATTTATTGCACCGGAAAATTGGAATGCTTTACGGATTGGCTGTTGACAATAACGAAAAAAGATGTTTTTTCGCTGATGGATTTTACGCTATCGACTTCCGGGTTGATAAAAGGCAACAAAATATTGCATGTTATTGAAGATTTAATAGGCAAATACAATATAGAGGAATTAGATATTCCTTTCACGGCAGTTGCCACCAATTTGTCGCACAGAAAAGAAGAACATTACAAAACGGGAAATTTGTATAAAGCAATCAGGGCATCTATCGGCATTCCGACTCTTTTTACACCGTTGATTGACCATGATAAACTGTTGATTGACGGCGGAATTTTAAATCCGTTGCCCCTGTCTATCGTAAAAAAGAACAGCGAAGACGAAATTGTAGTAGCTGTTAATTTGTTTGCAAGGCGGAAGAACAATCCATTTCATTTGAAAAAAAATGAGCCGCTTATCAACACAAGTTATTTTGGAAGTTATAAAAATACAGTCGAAAATTTATTTTCGGATTGGTTGAAAGCCGAAGATAATGAGCCGAAACTCGAAGTTCCGAATGTAATCAATATATTGAAGCAGACTGTTGACCTGATGCAAGAGCAAGTTACCTACGAAACAATCAGCACTTACAAACCCGATGTGCTGGTAAATATCAGTCGTGATTTTGCTAAAACAATGGATTTTCATTTGGCGGATAGATTGATAAAAGAGGGTGTCAGAGCTTTTAACAGTGTAATATAAGTAAAATTTAGGAATTAGAGATGCCCTTCCTTTTCTTTGCCAACGTAAATGTTTCCGTTTGCCTGTTTTCTTTTTCTACCGGCTTACCCCCGAATTTTTCCTCTTCCATTTTTCTTACTTCAGGATTATTACGAAAACTTTCGGGAATAAATCCCAACACTTTTTTGTCTGTATCAGAGTTTTGTAAAGCCAATTTGCAAAGTTCAACCGTCATCAATTCATTGGGTATGAGTTGCAGGCAGTAAGGCTCTGCTTTGACGGCATCCTGCGCCATTTTTGCATCTTGAATGTCTGCAAAACTGTACAGCACAAATGCCGGCGTATCGCCGGAAAAACGCTGTATCGCTTCTTTTTGTACATCTGGAAAAGGTATTTGCGACAGAATAGTGCAATCCACATCTTTTGAAAGTAAGGCAGCACGGCATATATCCTTATTGATGACTGTTTCAGGTACATATTCAAGATTGTTTCCAATTGCAGTAACGGCAGCCATTGACACGGCTGCCGTCCTGCGGTGTTCGGGCAAGAAATAATAATAATCTTTGTTACCGGCTATCTTTTCAATATCCCGCACCTCCCTGTCTGTGAGTTTATTGTTCTTCATCCATACAGGCATTTTTCAAATCATACGCAATCTTAAGCCAACACAGGGCGACGAAAATTGAGTAGTAACAAATAATCATGATAAGTCATCTTAAATGTTTTCCCGTCTTCTTTCTCCGTATTCTTTTGGCGTTTTGCCAAATTATCCGTGTAACATGCATTCCTATCCAAAAAGTTGCAACTGGCTAAGGCCAACAGCATTGTCGCCGCCAGCCACGCGTGTGACTTGAACAACAGTTCTTTGAAATGTTGATGCTTTATTACAGATGAGAGTAGGTCTCTCGGTGACGACTTTCAGGAGTAGTTACCAAACCGTCT
>Ga0209628_10002537_pt1 | contig 12448 bp, 7 predicted proteins | sample TergutCu122P4_FD_187285 | JGI IMG/M metagenome (GOLD analysis project Ga0209628, IMG submission 187285) | Cubitermes ugandensis P4 segment gut microbial communities from Kakamega Forest, Kenya - Cu122 P4 (SPAdes) (version 2) | ecosystem: Host-associated > Arthropoda: Insects > Digestive system >...
GGACCCGCTCCCGTCGGCAGCGGGTCCGTCGTCACGCTGAGGTTGTTGCTTGACGCCGACGGCAACGTGGACGGGGTCTCCGCTATCCTCTGATAGAACGAGTACGCCGTGTTCGCGGAAAGGCCGCCGAAGACGTTGCTGTTCTGCCATGTGCTTCCGTCCCTCGAGTACTGATAACCTGCCGTCGCGGTCAGCGTCACGCTGTTGTGCGTCTTTGACAACACGGTGGGCGCCGCCGGCGCCGCCGGACCGAGCCTCTTGGCGACGGGGGCGGTATATGCGCTGTCGATTTGGCCGGCCTGGTCGGTCGTGTAGACAAATACCCGTATCTGCTCGCCCAGGTCACTCTCCTGAACGGTATATGTGCTTGCGCCGCCGATGCCGTCGAAAAGGGTACTGTTCCACTCATAGGTCATCGTGCCGGTCGCGTTGCTGCCGGCGACGCTGAGCGTCAGCGTGTCCCCGACACGCGGGGACGTGTTGTTTATGGTCACGGTCCCCGTGAGCGCCGGTTTGTTCGTCGTCCGGGATATCTCCTGATACATCGCCGTGTTGCCGTCCTGGTCCGCGACCACCACCCTGAAATAATACAGTGTGTTCGGCGCCAGTCCCGTGACGTTGCGCGAAGATATGTCCAGCGTCCCTCCGGGATTCAGCGGGTCGCCGTACGTGCCGCTGGCGCCCTGCTTCTGGTACACGTAATATCTCAGCGTGCCCTGCGGCGATTGGTTATCGGATGCCTTCGTCCAGTTCAGCGTGAGCGATGAGGACGTCACGTTCGTGACCGATACCGTTCCGCTGTTGCCCGGCACCGGATTTACCTGATCGAACAATAACCTTACGGGCGCACCGTAGCTGTTGTTCTCCCTGCTCAGCTGGCCTTCCCAGTTGCTGCCCCACCCGTAGACCGTTCCGTTGCTTCTGAGGGCGAGAGAATGACCGAATCCTCCCGCGACCGCCTTTACGCCGTCCAGATAGGTGGTGCCCGTGCTCTCGCCCCTGAGTACCCGCACCGGCCTGTAGGTGTTGGCAGCGTCGTTGTCCCCTCTGGGGGTGCCCCACGCATAGACAAATCCGGTGCTGTCGATGGCAAGTGAATTTGTGGCTCCCGCCGCGATCGCCGTGATACCGGTCGTGACGAATACGGGCGCGAGCCTGAGCGCGGTGGTGCCGTCGCCGACCTGGCCGTGATAGTTGAACCCCCATCCATAGACCGATCCCGTGCATTTAAGGGCGAGAGAGTGCTCGTATCCCGCCGCGATCGCCGTCACGCCGTCGAAGTCCGATATCATTCCCGCGCGGGAACGGCTCGCGGTGTTGCCGATGCCCAGCTGGCCGGAATTGTTGGCGCCCCATGAATATACTCTTCCGTCCTCCGTGAGGGCAAGGGAATGCGAACTGCCCGCGGCGATCGCCACTATCCACGACAGAGGGATACCAAGTGTGTTCTCGTACACAAATCCCGGCGTGTTGCGTTGCGATACCACATAATCGCCGAGCTGGCCGCAGTCGTTCAAACCCCATGACATCACATTTCCGTCGGCCGTGAGAGCAAGGGAGAAATACTTGCCCGCGGCGATCGCGGTCGCATTGCCGCTCATTGCCCTTACCGGCGTTGTTTTGTATACCGTTCCGCTGCCGTCGCCCAGCTGGCCTTCGTAGTTGCGGCCCCATGCCCAGACCTCTCCGTTGCTCTTGATGGCAAGCGAATGATAGTATCCCGCAGCGATCGCGACCACATCGGTCAGGCCCGACACCATCACGGGGGTCCTTTTGTCCACGGTGGTACCGTCGCCCAGCTGGCCGTTGAAGTTTTTGCCGCACGCCCATACCGTCCCGTCGGCCCTCAGTGCGAGCGTGTGATAGTGTCCGGCCGCGATCGCTGTTATGTTCGTCCCTCTGTTGTATTGCGTCAGCGCGGGTATATGCAATTCAGTACTTGTGCTGCCGGGATAGGTGGCGGCGGTTTTATTATATGCGTTGAGACCCCACGCCCATACCGTCCCGTCGCTCTTGAGGGCCATGCCCGTGAACTCGGATGTAGAGATCGCCGTGACGCCCGACATAAGGCCGCCGGTGCCGCTGAGCACCCTTACCGGTGTTTTTCTGTCGTTGTTGGTGCCGTCGCCCAGCTGGCCGTCATTGTTGTAACCCCATGAATAGACCGCTCCGCCGGCCGTGAGGGCGACAGAACAATATTTGCCTGCCGCGACCGCCGTAACGTTCCACAGATATGTGCTGCCGCTTGCACCGCCGAGCACCTGCACAGGCATAGATCTGTTTGAAGTTTCGTTGTTGCCCAACTGGCCCGCACCGTTGCCGCCCCATGCATAGACCGAACCTGTGGCCCTGACGGCGAGAGAATGGTTGTATCCGGCCGCGATCGCCGTCACGCCGTTCAGATAGGTGCCTGGCGGACCGTTGCGCACATAGACCGGAGTGTAGATAGAACCCCAACTATTGTTGTTGCCCAACTGGCCCTCGTTGCCGGCACCCCACGCCAGGACCTTTCCGGTGTCCTCCAGAGCGAGAGAGTGGTCGGATCCGGCTGCGATGGCCGTTATGTCTGACATATAGCTCGTGCCATTGGTGTAGCGCACCTGTACCGGTGTGCTGTACTGTGCTGTGGTGGTGCTGCCGGTGCCGATCTGACCTTTGCTGTTGTCGCCCCACGCCCATACCGTCCCGTCGCTCTTGAGGGCCAGTACGTGATGATTTTGTGATGAGATCGCCTTTATGCCTGTCAGGATTGTGGAGCCGCTTGTGCCGCCGAGCACATGCACGGGCGTAGATGAGTTAGTGGTACTGTTATTGCCCAGCATGCCGAACGCGTTCTGACCCCACGCCCACACCTCTCCGTCGACCGTGAGAGCGAACGAAGCATTTTCCCCCGCCGCTATTGCCGTTATGTTTCTCAGATAACCCGTGCCGGCGGAGTCCCGCACCTGTACCGGCGAACCTCTGGTCGTTCTTGTACCATCGCCCAGCTGGCCGGCATCGTTATATCCGCACGCCCACACCGTCCCGTCGCTCCTGAGGGCCAGTGTGTGATATAGTCCGGACGCTGTCGCGACGATCTCCGTGCTCCCGGGCGCGCCGAGTATGCTGTCAAAAACGCTTTCGTCAATATCGCCGAAGTCTTCAATATCAATGTCCTTGGTTTCGGAAGTGAAGATGAATAAAGATGACGCGACAAGCAGCGTTATCGCAAACACCGAAATTATGGCGTTATGAGCTCTTCTCCCCCTCCCCTTCGTTCCTGTTGTGTTCGTTCTCATAGTATGTCTCTCCCCTTGAGAATGCGCATCGGGACCGCGTCCCGTACCGCTGTGATGATGCGTATCGGACTCTGTGTATATATTCATATACAAGGTAGGCGGACGTCCGTCCGAATAAACACACGTAAATCCGAAGGGCCGCATCTCTGCGTCCCGGGACGCGTTCATCTCATGTACGTCGGAAACCGTGACGCGTCGGTATGCGGCATGAACAGCGACGACATGTACTCGTCGGAGAACGTCGGGTCGGAACCGAGGTCGACGTACGTCATCCTTTTGAAAACTTCCGCTATACGCGATCTCGATGATGCCGAAAGCAGCGCCTGCTTCGCGCCCGCCAGCGACGCGTTGCCGAGATACACGAAACGTTCCCTCGGGACGTCCGGGAGCATTCCGATCGCGATCGCGCTTTCCGTGTTTATGAAGTTCCCGAATCCTCCGGCAATGTATATGTCGCCGATATCGTTCATCGTCACTCCCAATCCCTTTATCAATGTCGCCGACGCGGAATATATCGCCCCTTTTGTGAGGATGGCGTTGCGGATGTCGTCCTCGCTTACGAACACATCTTTCGTTATCGTCAGCAGTTTCCTTCCGTCGGCTTTTTTCCTTTTGGCTTTGTTCGTGAATTTGCCTTTCCTGTCTATGTATCCGTTCAGGAACAGCTGCGCGAGTATGTCTATCAGTCCCGATCCGCAGATGCCCTTCGGTTCGGCGCCGCCGATGACCGTGAACTCGAACTTATCGTCAAATATCCTGAAGCTGTCTATCGCGCCGGGCCTTGCCATCATTCCGGACGTCATCTTCCCGCCTTCGAACGCCGGGCCGGCGGATGACGAGCATACGAGCATCACGTCCTTGTTCCCGAGCGCGACCTCGCCGTTCGTGCCCACGTCTATCAGCAACGATAGTTCGTTGCTTATGTCCATTCCCGATGCGATGATGTCGGACGTCACGTCGCCTCCCACGTACGCGGCCGGGGACGGCATGCAGATGACCCTCGCATCCTTGTTGATATGAAGCCTGCTTTCCTTTCCCGTTATCTCGGATTCCTTTACCACAGGCTCGTACGGAGGCCTGCGTATCGGCGACGGGTCGACGCCGAGGAACAGATGCGTCATCGTCGTGTTCCCGGAGATGTACGCGGCTATCACGTCGTCCTTTGCGAACCCGTCGCCTTCGAACGAGTCCATCAGATCGTTTATCGTTCCCACCGCCAATCTTCTCAATTCGTCGGTGCCGCCGTCGCTTGCGTATTCGATCCTCGAAAGAACGTCGTCCCCGCGTACGCCCTGCGCGTTGTAACCGGCGGCGGCGTATAGTTCGAGGCCGTTGTTCATGTCGATCAGCGATACCGCCACGGTCGTCGTCCCGATGTCCGCCGCGAGTCCGTAACTGTTCTTTCTCTTCGGGCCGGCGAGCGGCGTCAGATCGTCTATCTTTATCTTCCTGTGGTCGTTGGATGCGATGATGTTGCCGTCATCCGGGCCTGCCGAGATGTCCATGTCCCTGTCTATGCGCGTCTGGCACGCCAGCACGCGGGAGAGGTTGCACTGCCTTTCTTCGCCGTTGCCGGATATCACCACGTTGCAGCGTCCGCACCTTCCGTTGCCGTTGCACGGTAACTTTATCGTAACGCCGGCGGCCTTGGCGGCATCCGAGATAAGAGTGCCGTTTTCGACTTCGGCGCGCACGCCGGACGGAAGGAACCTTATTTTGAATTTCGGCATGATATCACCGCGTATCCACAGATAATCGGAACAACCAATATACAAACTGTTGCCTTCGGATCATACGCCGAGCAGCCAATCGATGATATTCGTTCGTTCTATCCCTCCGTATGTCCCGAGTCCTATGCGGTCCATCGTGAGTATTACCCTTTTATTACCGTCGTTCAGCCCCAAAAGCGGCCTCATCTCTCTTTTTTCGGTGTCTGCGTCGAGCACCGTCTTCGATATCTGATAGTATTCTCTGCGGCCGCCTATGTCCGCCACGAAATCGATCTCCGAATCTCCCGTCTTTCCCGAGTGTATGTTGTATCCTCTTCTGAGAAGTTCCAGGAACACTATGTTCTCGACGGAACGGCCTATGTCCCTTGAGTATTCGCCGATCGAGGAGTTCCTCATCCCCAGATCCGTGCAGTAATATACGGACGGCGTCGTGAGGATCATCTTTCCTTTGAGGTCGTACCGTTTTACCTGATAGAACATTAAAGATCCTCTGATCATTTCCAAATAGTTCTCCGCCGTCTTGTTGTCTATCTTCAATTCTTTCGATATCGAATTCCCGGATATCTGGTTGCCGATCTCCGAGAACAGATGATCGATGATCCTTTGCAGCATGGAGACGTCCGTCAGTTTTTTTCTGGCGGCTATGTCCTTTACGATTATGTCAGAACGTATTGCGCCGACTATCTCGAATATGTCGTCCTTTTGCATGTCCTTCCTTACCACGGGCATGGATCCGATTGAAAGATAATCGTCAAACGCCTTTTCGTTATCCTTCAGCTTATTCAGTTCCTTGAATTCCCTGAACGACAGGGGCAGCATGTTCATCGGAACGGACCTTCCGGTCAGATGCGTCGCCAGTTCCGTGGACAGCATGTATGCGTTCGATCCCGTGACGTATACGTCGGCATCCGCATCTATGATCAGCGAATCCACGACCCTTTCCCATCCGGTCACTTTCTGCACCTCGTCCAGGAGAAAGTACGTTCTTTCACCGGACGTCTTTGACATCAGATGGTCATAGAAAGAATTCTCATCGAGAAGATGCCTGTTGGTCTTCGAACTCATATTAAGATGCACGATCCTATCCTCGGCGACGCCTTCTTCCGTCAGCCTGTCCCTGAGCTGAAACATGAGGGTCGACTTTCCGCATCTCCTCATCCCCGTGATTATCTTTATGAGGTCTGTCCGATCCTTGTATCTCATCAGTTTCTCAAGATAATCGCGGCGGATGACCGTGTCCTTTGCCATGAGGGTGCACATGTGTTCAATGATATAAATTTTTAGGAAAAGATTCCTAAAAGATTTGAAATTTTGAATTTCTGGGAAAGTATTCCTAAAAGATTTGAAAAATGAAATTTTTAGGAAACAATTCCTGAAATATCGCGGGCGTTCCTGATGCGGTGCGCCGTGCGTACCGCGAACGTCAGAGTTCGAAGTCTTCCGAACCGCGCATCGAATAGTATCTTCCCTTCGATGCGGTGAACTTCAGCACGCAGTAATCGGGGTCGGTCACCCCGCCTTTGTATATGCTTTTCATCGAACGTCTCCAAAGCCGCCGTTTCACCTCCGGGTCGTTGATTATCTCCATCTTCCCGGACAGCATCACGCCGCGGTATATCGGTCCGCCGACGAAATATATGCATGCGTTCGGGTTCGCCTTCCACTGCGCCGTGCGCATCGACCCGTTGTTGGAACAGAAATAGAATGTGCTGCCTTCCCGGCGTTCGACGATCATCGCTTTTATGAAGGGTTCGCCGTTCGCCTCCGAACCGGCGAACGCGGTCCTCTTGTTCATCAGCCTCTCCGCTTTCGCGTTCATATGCTTCCTCTCTCAGCGGCGGACGCACTGTGAAAATAAATAATATCGTCCTCCGTGACCCCGAAGAACGAATTTTCCGACAAACAGATTTATCATTGTCCCGCTATGCACATACCGTGAAAATAGCAGGGTTCATCAAAACGACGTTATTGGACTGGGACGGGATGGTCGCCTGCACGGCGTATCTGGCGGGATGCAATCTCAGGTGCCCGTGCTGCCATAACGGTGCGATCGTGATAAATGCGGAGAGCGTCGAGGCAATTGACGAGAACGATATTCTGAGATACATCAAAGAGAATACCGATTTCATCGACGGCGTCGTCGTATCCGGCGGGGAGCCGCTTGCGAACGATGACATCGCGGTCTTTTTGAAAAAGTTAAAGAAACTGGGCGTCAAAGTAAAGATCGATACCAACGGTGCGTTCCCCGACAGGCTGAACGACCTCATCGGCGCCAAGCTTGTCGATATGGTCGCGATGGACGTGAAATCGTCGCTGAACGAACGGTACAACGCGGCGGCGGGCGTTGAGGTAAATCTCGACGACATCCGGAAGAGCATCCGCGTCATCATCGACTCCGGCGTCGACCATGAGTTCAGGACGACGGCGGTGCCGATTTTCGTGAAGGACGACGATATAAAGAACATCTGCAAGAGCATCAAAGGCTGCAAAAGATATCGTATACATCAGTTCAGGAACACCAGGACGATGGACGATTCGCTTTCCGTTCTGGACCCGTATCCGGAATCAAGGCTCATGGAGATGGCCGAGATCGCGAAAGGGTACGTCAAGGACGTAAAGGTCCGCGGAATATGATCATTTTGTGAATTCGCCGACATCGGCCCTTACCGCCGTTCCGACGATGCCGCTGGACCCGTTCACGTAGACGACGTCGGACCCCGCCGCGGAGAGGAACCTTTCTATCGCTCTTTCGTCCTTCGATATTATTCCGATGCTCGGTCCGAACTCGCAGCCGTTCGCCGCTTCCGTTGCTTCGTCGATGTCCCCGACGATCTGCACGGAAAGTATCGGAAGGCTGTGGTCCATCGTGTTCAGTTCGTGATCTTCCGGAAGCCCGACGAATATCGCCGGCATGACGTAGTATCCGGCGTCCGTTGTTTCGTTCGCGATCCTTTTTCCTCCGAAGACGAGATTGTCCTTCGCGTTCCTCACGATATCGAAGAACGCGTCCATACTGTCCTTCGATATCACGGGGCCGGCGAAAGTTCCTTTTTCGGCCGGGTCCCCGATCGATATCTTCTTGGCCGCGACGAGCAAGTGATCGATGAACTGCTTTTGTTCCGGTGCCGTTATTATCGCCTTCGAGCAGGAGTCTGTCCTTTGACCGGCGTATCCGAATGCCGACGATACGGCGAACTCGGCGGCGGCCTGCATCGAGGCGGGTTTGAAGATCACGAGCGGGTTCATCCCTTTCAGTTCGCTGATAAATTTCAATTCGTCGCCCACGTACGATAACATCAGGTCCTCGAACCTGTCGCTCCTTCCTATCGCCGCAATGCCTGCGATATTTTCGTTCTCCGTGAGCGCGTTGGCCGCCTTTCCGCGGCGGTCGTATATCACGTTCAGCACACCGTCCGGGAGCAGGGGCGCCAGGATCTCGTACAACATGTAAACGGGGAACGGACATTCCTTCGGCGGTATCAGCACCACGGTGTCCCCGGCGAGCATCGCGGCCGCCGCGTATCCCATCGGTGCCGCCAGCGGCGAGTTGTACTCGGAGATTATTGCCCATACGCCCATCGGTCTTCCGGTCACGCCGCCGCCGATCTTTTTTATCCCGTCCTCGATCACCTCGATCAAACGTTCCGTTTCGTATATCGAGTCGCCGCGGGTCATCCCCGCGCTCAGTGTTATCGCCGCGGCTATCCTGTACTTCTGCCTCGTTATTGTTTTTAACGCGGTATCGAATATCTCCGCCCTTTTCATCGGGTCCGTCCTCGACCACTTTTTGTATGCGTTCGCGGCGACGTCGACGGCCCTGTCCGAAAGGCCGTCCTCCGGTTCCTGGAACCTTCCGAATATGATGCTCGTGTCCACCGGCGACGTGACGGTGTGCTCATTCCCGGACGCCACCATGAGTCCGCCGACGTAGCACGGATAGTCTCTTTTGTCGATGTGCAGCACTGAGTTCAGGGCGGCGTCGAATCTCTTGTCCGCGTCGCCGTCCTTGCCGTCATGGGTCCGATCGTCTGTCATAGCGTTCCGTATAAACATCGGCTCAATGATAATCTTTCGCATCCCTGAAAAAAAGCGCATGCTTTCGCACACCGCATCGCGAATGGTGAACGGTTAAATATATTGTCACACTTAGACGGGGAACAAGGGCTTGTGGTCTAGCGGTTATGACGTCGCCTTCACACGGCGGAGGCCGCCGGTTCAAATCCGGCCGGGCCCACCATTCGATATTCTCTGTCCGATTCATTGCGGCGGCGGCCGAACGACCTCCCAATGTCCCGTTCTTGCGCCCCCCTCCCGTTTTATCGTGCCCGCCTTGGTCATGAGCGACAGATGTCTTTTTATCGTTCTTCCGCTCACGTTGAGCACGGACGCCATCTTTGCGACGGTCACTTTCGGATCGCCGGACACCATGTCCAATATTGACATTCTTATGTCCGGGCCTTTCCCGGAGGTGTATGTTATCTCGTCCACATATTCATCGACGGCCATCCTTATCATCAGAAGCATGAACTTTACAAAAACGGATATGTTCCCTCTGTGCGCTTCGTCGAGCGAACGGTAATATTCCTTTTTGTTTATGTTTATCCAACTCTCTATCGGAAGATATTCGAATGCCGGCCTCCACTTTGAAAGTATGAGCGAGTGCCAAAGTCTGCCCATCCTCCCGTTGCCGTCGACGAACGGATGTATGTATTCGAATCTGCCGTGAAATATACAGCTCATGACGAGAGGATGAAGTTTGACGCCTTTGCTCCACTCCATCAGGTCGCCGACCATATCGGGCACGTCATCATGCTCCGGCGGTATATGAACGGCGACCGGGCCTTTGAACACGCCCACTTCGCAATCCCGGAACTCTCCCGGCCGTTCGACGAGATCTTTCATCAGCGTTCCGTGCGCCGCCAACAGGTCCTTCACCGAGAACGGGTCGTATCTGTTCATTCGGTCGTACGCCTTCTTTGCGTTCTTGATCTCACGGATGTCATCTGGATCTCCGATCACATGTTTGCCGTCGATGATGTCGGTCACTTCTTCCAAGGAAAGCCTATTGCCTTCGATCGCCGATGTTGAATGAATGGTCCTGACGTTGTTGCTGTGCCTGAGCCTGAGCTGAACGGAATTTACATTCCCTTCCGGAATGCGGCTGATGAGCATTGCTATCTCCGACACCAAAGTAAGCACCTCGTTGTCTATTGCAAATTCCGGGCGATACACCATGTCTTATCCGATGACGGATGGCGTGTGTGTATTTAATTGGTGACATATTGGTGACATCATTGGTGACATCATTGGTGACATATTGGTGACATATTGGTGACATATTGGTGACATATTGGTGACATCCGCGTCCGTACGCAACGCGGGGCCGTTCACATCAATACGATATTTTCGCTTCTGATCACGTTGTCGTAGTTCTTGTGGCCGAGGACCTCTGACATCCTGTCGCTGTGCAGTCCTTTGATCTTCGACACGTCGTCCGAGCTGTAATCGGGTATTCCTTTCGCGATTATCTTTCCGTTGCACGTGATGTTGACGACGTCGCCGCGATCGAATCTTCCGGTCACTGCCTTCACGCCCACCGCGAGTAAACTCACATGCTTGGCGAGCGCGTTCTTTGCTCCTTCGTCCACTTCTATCGAACCGGACGCGTGCGCGTGGCGTATCCAGCTGCTCTTCCTTCTTTCCTTCCTGTCGGCGATGAATATCGTTCCTATCTCCTCGCCGGCGACCGCGCGTTCGATGACGTTCTCAACGTCGCTTGACGCAATTATCATATTGCATCCCGTCTCGTGGCATATCTCCGCCGCGCGGATCTTCGTCCTCATGCCGCCGGTGCCGACCTTCGACGTCGGGTCGCCCGCGGACGCCTTGATCTCCTCGGTTATTTCCGTCACCGTGGGGATAAGTTTCGCGTCCGCGAATAATTTCGGATTTTTGTCGTAAAGGCCGTCCACGTCCGAGAGGATTATCAAAAGGTCCGCGTCCATCTTGATCGACACCATTGCCGATAACGTATCGTTGTCGCCGAACATCGCGTCTATCTCTTTCACGCATATAACGTCGTTCTCGTTGAATATCGGGACGACCCTGTATTCCAGCAGCGTTTGGATCGCATTTCTCAGGTTCAGATATTTCTCGCGGTCCGAATAGAAATCGTACGTGAGCAGTATCTGCGCCACGGATATCCCGAACTTCTGGAAGCTGTCGTTCCACTTCTGCATCAGCACGCTCTGCCCTATGGATGCGGCGGCCTGTCTTATCGGGATCTCACGTGACCGCGGCTTGGCGTTCATCGTCGATAGTCCGATACCTATCGCCCCGGATGTTACGATAAGGACTTCGATGCCTTTGTCCCTGAGCGCCTTCACCTGCCTGGCCACCGAGTCCATGAAATCGACCGACGCGCCCGGACCGCCTTTTGTTATCGACGTTGTGCCTACCTTGATCACTGCGCGGTGCGTTCCCTTCAGATATTCGTTCCTGTTCATCTGTATCACAATTCGAATCCTTTATCCAATGTCCTGTGCTTGAACTTTCTGCCTTCCTTTCCGGTGTAATCTTTTACGATGTGCCCGTTGCCCACGAGTATGTACTTGTAGATCAGCAGACCTTCCATCCCCACCGGGCCTCTCGAATGAACTTTGTTGGTGCTTATTCCCACTTCCGCTCCCTTCCCGTACCTGTAGCCGTCGGAGAAACGCGTCGACGCGTTGACGAAGACGCTCGACGAGTCCACGAGGTTCACGAATCTTAACGCGTTGTCCGTGTTTTCCGTTACTATCGAATCCGTGTGCTTCGATCCGTGCTTGTTTATGAAGTCTATCGCCTCGTCCGATGAGCCGACCACTTTTATTGAGATGATGAGGTCATTGTACTCGGCGTCCCAGTCGGACGCCTTCGCTTCTTTGACTTTTTCTTTGCCCGCGATCTTTACGGTCTCTCTGTCGCCGCGTACCTCCACGCCGTTCTTTGCGTACGATGCGACGATCTTCGGAATGAACGAGGATGCGATGTTCTTGTTCACCAATAACGTTTCCGCGGCGTTGCATACCGCCGGGTACTGTATCTTCGAATCGAGCGCCACTTTCATTGCCTTTTCGTGGTCCGCGTATTCGTCCACGTACACGTGGCATATCCCCGCCGAGTGGCCGAGCACCGGGATCTTCGTGTTCGATTGGATGTAGCTTACGAACTCGTTGGATCCCCTCGGGATGAGAAGGTCTATGAACTCGTTCATTCCCAGTATCGCGGACACGTCCTCCCTTGTCTCCATCAGACAGAACGAACCTTTCGGTATCCCCGCTTTGTAGGCCGCTTCGGAAAGAACGTCGAACAGTTCACGATTGGTGTTCGATGCCTCTTTGCCGCCTTTGAACACGACGGCGTTGCCGCTCTTGAGGCATAACGACATAATTTGCGGGA
>Ga0209628_10002539_pt1 | contig 12444 bp, 6 predicted proteins | sample TergutCu122P4_FD_187285 | JGI IMG/M metagenome (GOLD analysis project Ga0209628, IMG submission 187285) | Cubitermes ugandensis P4 segment gut microbial communities from Kakamega Forest, Kenya - Cu122 P4 (SPAdes) (version 2) | ecosystem: Host-associated > Arthropoda: Insects > Digestive system >...
CGGGCTACATGTTTCGACTCCTTAGAGTCATCATCTGGCCCTCTAATGAACTGACCCAAGAGTATCTAATAGTCTTGGGTCAGTTCATTAGAGGGCCTGATGATCACTAGGGAGTCGAAACATGTAGCCCGAAAGTGGCAGAGTATAGTAAATCTGTTGTGTTTTGACGGTATTTGTATATTCTTATTGTCTAAATATGTTGGCTGACCACTGCTGGAGTCTTATGAGGGAGACACTAACTGGTGAAAATAAGAGGCGAAAGAAGAGGAAGTGAGTGTTTAATCGATTTTTTCTAGTTGGGATACTGTATATAGAGGTACTGTTCATTACTTGATATGGTATATTGTAATTAGGAACCAATTCCAAACATAGTATTTTAATTTAATCCTCTCTCCTTTAACAATGGTGGGCAACAGGGCAATTCGATTGTCATATTTGGATTCAGCAAAGTCAAAACTAAAAGAATTACCCAGAATTTTAACAGAGAGCGCAATTTTTTCTTGAAGAGTGAATCGATTTAAGTTTTCACCTAATCACACTGAATATTCAAATTAAGTTTCTAAACAACGTATCCCATATAGTTGTATAGAACTTCGAAATAAAGGGTATACATAAAAATCCCTGGACACTGCAGGTTAAATGTCACATGTTTTAAGTGTTTCAATGAAACCGTAATGTTCGCAGACGACTTATTGCCACACACCTAATTGTATGTTTAATAAAATTATGTATCCTCTATATACGAGAAGAAGAACTAATCCGACGTTAGTGCCGGAATAGCGCAGTCGTTATAGAGACTCGCTACGAAATTGACGGTCCTGCAATCGAATCCCGGTGGGGGTGAGATATTCCGCATCCGCCCAGACGGGCTCTGGGGCCTATTCAGCTTCCTGCACAATGCATAGCGGATCTCTTCTCCGGGGATAAAGCGACCAGGGCCTGGGGTTAACCACCGACCGCTTCTGGCGCCGAGGTTAAAGAAACAGAAGAGTTCTACTTCTACTCTTCCTCTGGAACTTCATGGCTTGCTCTAGATTAAAATTTACCTTTACTGTTAGCGTGTTTGTAATGTACGTAATGAGAGAGAAATGAATTACAGACTCTCAATTATATGCTTTAACCATGAAAACCTTTGTACACGTATGTCTCAAACAAACTCAGAATCAAAACGCGTATACTACTTTTCAATATCTAAATACTACTTTTCTGTTTCCTTGTGATCTAAACCACAAAATATCACGAAGGGGAAATGGAATTTCTGGGAATGCCAAGTGATCGAGTAACAATTCCTGAGAATATAAACGCGATTTGCAATAAACGTTTCCCAGGTGCAGAGAAACCTCGGAATATAAATAACACTTCATCTATATTTGCAATAGTGCTAAATTTCAATAACTGTGCCGGCTTTGCAGTGCAATCATAAACGTTTATGTGGATTTACAGACTGTGGACTTACAGCAGTATCTAAAGCTAAAGCGAAATTTTCATAAACCGTCCATACATTATGTAAAATAATATATAGCTTTCGAAGAAACTGCTATATGAAGTCATAGCAGCATTATGTGGGCTAATTGAAATTAAAATAAGAAAGAGAAAGTTATTTCGTTAATTTAAAGGCGCTGGTAACTGATAGAACATAATGCATCGGGGGTTGATGACTGAAATATGAGTATGAAGGATTGGGGGAATGAAATCGACAAGAGAAAACCGAGGTACTGAGAGGAAGACCTGTTCCGGTGCCACCTCATTCACCATAAATATGACATAAACTGCTTTGGGCTCAAAGCCGGACCTAAAGGAATAAAATATTCTAATCCATAAACGTGCTAAAACAGAATACATAAACAGAAGAGATGATATATTGTCTGAATACGACATGTCGCGATCAGTAGACCTTTCATCGTCTCGTTATCCTAAAGATCCCAGGATAATTCACTCGGCGTGCTGATAAAGCTACAGGCTGGAAGATCCGGGGTTCGAATACCGGAAAAAGTAAAGATTTTTGTTTATTCAAGAATCTCCAGAATGCTCTGGGACCCCCAGCCAGTTATTACATACGTACCGGTTGGGGGGGTCCCGGGGATAAAGCGGCTAGGTGCGATGTTGACCAATCACACCGAGGTAAAGAATGTGTCGAGCTGTATTAATATTCCCCATATATGCGTTCGTGGCGTAGACATGGATAACGTTGCCCTAATTTTACCGAGTTATCCGGAAAAGAACGCCTCTCTTACATTACACCTCTTGTGATTCTGCGACTGAGATGACCGTGGGGAGTTGTTTAAAAGTGTTTCCCACCTACACCCGAGGACGGAAAAGGGTCCATGTCCCAAGAACCTCTATTCTCTTCGGATACCAATGGTGGGCAAAATCCCAAAACTCATTAACAACGAAAGCTGTTAATCCCTCATACTAAATTCACCTCAGAAGCAACAGTCTCGATACTGGACAGTTATAAATTACAGCAGGCTGTTCCACGAAGTTAGACTCGGGACGGTATAGCCGGACACTTCTACTATCCAATAAAGCATAGGCTATTATTAGGATATTATTCAATAAGAAAAGTTCCCTAGCCTTTAACTTCTGTGTTATTCACACTGTTTCTTAGGTAGGAAGCACAATTGTTGTAGGGTTAACATAACGTGTAACAGTTCGCGCAAGAGTCAGTCAGTCAATTGAGATTCAAAGGAGAAGTTAATGTGCAGTGGCGACATTGGAAACTTGCTTCCACGAATTTCTTTCTGTGATTTGTCTTTTACACGTCAAATATTCTTCCCCCACAGTTCTTCACCAACTGACTGTACGGTGTATAGTGATGGTGCAATGAGAGTTCAGCATATCAGAAAATGGTGCAGAGGGATCGAAAACTAACTTACATCCATCGTGATGATCGAACTGGTCTACCAAGTATACCAGGGATATATATACAAAGGCAAAAGGGATGGAGGAACTGATTCCGGAGCGTCGGGGAATCACAATTCGAAATTCGTCTGCCGCATTGGAGCTGTACACCGAACCTGTACAAAACGCTGTCCACGAAGAACTGGAATACCGCAAAATACGTGCATGCCGAATGCACAGATAACTGTCGGGAAGACCAAAAGGATCGAGTTTTCGAGACTGTCTTTCTAAACTTCAACTTTTACAAAAGTAGGAAAACGTTTCTGGAATTCTTGTTACGTGTGGGTAGACATGGTTACGCCATCTGACCCTCAAACACGCTGAAAGACAATAGAAACACCCAAGTTCTCAAATGGATAAATAATTCAAAGTGCCTAATTCTGCCGGGAACGTTAAAGTATTCTGGGATAACGAAGGAGTCAACAACGGTGAATTTTACTCGAGGCATAACAATCGACACGGACGCCCATTACAGCACGCAGCGAGGTCTGCGAGAGGCTATTCGAAGGAAAAGACTCGGACATTTGCAGCGAGTTATGATTTCGTGGTATTGTAAGTAATAAATCACATTACAAATATTTTACAAGCCACATTCCACGTAAGGCCTTGCACCAATTACATAATTACGATACCTATTCAAAACACGCTTTTATTTTCGTATCTTAGCTGATGCAGTGAAATTCGGTATTCTGAAGAAGGATACAGCAGATTCCATGGACCTGCTGACAACTGTGCAAGAGACCACAGGACATTGCATTTCTGAAGTACATAATCTTAAAATTCAGCTTAGAATATAAAATATTTTTTTACTCTACAAATTCATTCTACATAAAAAGTATTTTCTTCCATCACTATAGTCGAGCCGAAGTGTGAATTAACACGAAAAAATGTATGGTTTACTAATAACATTACCTTAATTTAAGGCAATGAATGTAAGCGCATAAAAATCATTTGTCGCTGGTTGGTAGTCAGTTACATGAATGGCATGTCATAATCAACGGATAATTTTGTATCTGTTACACTAAATTGTGCATACAATTACAGTTTATTCTCTAATTAATACGTCCATTGTAATGTAATATATCTGAAGACAAACTCACCCTATATCTCCCTCGGGCTGAGTTGGGATAATTTCCACCATCGCCATAGCCACGTTGCGGGAACTGTGAAAACAAAAGCAACAACAAACAATGGTGTTATGGTTAGTACTAACAACTTTCTTTTTAAAACAGCCGTACACAGAATATGGAGCAATGGCAGAGAAACGTAAATATACGACACGAAAAACGCATTAATTACACAGAGATGCTTTTCGTACATAAGGTTTGTAACTATGAGAAGAAACATGCAAGGGACAAAAATCATCTGTATGTCATAAAACTATCTGTAATAGACGAACAAATGCATGAAGCCGAGCAGAGTCTGCTCTGTTTAAAGGTAAATAAACACTGTAATATGCAGGATTTAATTGTGTACAAAGATAAAATGCAAATATTTATCTACCTAGAATTACACTAAAATTAATCTCTGCGAATGCGACAGCTCAGACTTGAAGGCGTTATTAGTATTTACATTTTACTTGCTGTCATTAACAGTAACTTCGGAAAATTAACATTAAAGTGAGAAGATAAAGTGACCCCTAGCATTGGTTCAAGTATCATTCATAACAATATAATCTCTTTATCTGTTCGCATAACGTTATTGATAAATATTAAAGCCTAAAAACGGTTTCGTATTTTAAAATCTTAACTTACAGTTCTTTCTTCCTTTACCCATTACATTAGTCTTTCAGTTTTCCGACCAAAACGTTTTATCCATTTCTCGTTTCACACGCGTGGACAAAGCCTCGACTGTCTCATTATACCCCAGATTGGAAGTCATACAATTTTTGTTTAGTTAAACATATGAATCTCTTTACGTATGTAATATTTTCCATCCTCCTGTTACTCTTACTTATTCGGTGTAGTTATTCATCTCAGCAAACTGTTCATAAACACACACAATCAGGGCTGATAGACAGAAAGACAGTGCTCAGTTGGGAGTTTCGAAAGACAAATATGCTCTCCTTCTGTTAAAATTTGTTAATGCACAGCTTTCGTTGTACGGTTATCTATGCGTTGGTCTCTGGACGCCCACAAACAGTCAGCACAAAAGAATGAAGAAAACAGAAAGTGTGTGTGAAGTTAAAAGCGGCATAAATTAAAAGAAAGTCAGAATTTTCAAGTCAAACCTAGGAGGATATATAGTCCCTATGCTCTCTTAACCGAAGTCACGGGTTACAGAAGAAAAAGTCGGAAAGGAGAGAACGAAGTGGACCAGGAAAATTATGTTCTCGTATAAACTAACACACACACACACACACACACACACACACACACACACACACACACTAAAATTAGATTTGTAGAAGTACCTCCTTGTTAAAATTACTGCGCGGTTTCTTTATGTCCTAGGTTAGAAATAACAAGTCGTCTTCTGTAGAACCTGAGCATGAGAAACGCAGGAAGCATGGGTAGAATAATCGGAAAGGGAGAGAGGAGACGAATTTTTAGGTAAGAGAGAACACGAATTACAAGTAATGGATGATGGAAGCTAGAAATATTAAACAACGATGTTCGTAATGAAATTAAGTGATATGAATTAGGAGTTCATTTCCTACCTAGCAGAAAAAAAATTACGTCTCCATAAAGGGGCAAAGTTGTCCCTGTCTACGCCATGAAGGCAAACAGAAGTAAGGGTACAATCCACTCATTCTTAACCTGGGCAATAGATATAGGCGAAAGATCAACTTCACGACCTGGCCGCTCCAACCCCGACAGAATACCCGGTACCCCGTGAATTGAGGGCTAGATGGGCCACAGAAGCAATCTTGACCGTTATTAGACAGCCGGGTTGTCCAGGCCGTAGCCAGGCTCTGCAACGACTATGCGAAAATAGAGCAACACGCCTCCGTTTCTTTCCATGGCGCAAGAGTCCCTATTAGCCAAGGGCCTCCTGATTATCGGGATGTCACGATCACCTTCAGAAACACAACACGCGTTAGGACTCCTCTGGACGAGTGATCAGCCCGACGTAGAGAACTCTACCTGTCAGTATATAACATTCACAAGAGACAGACATCCATAACCCCGCCGGTATTGTAACCTGAAAGCAAGCGGTCGCAGACCCACACCTTAGACTGTGCGGTTACTGCGATCAGCATTACGCTTCCATAACAAGAAGAAAAATTAGTGGCGTTTACGGAAATAATTGTCGTTTATTCTGTGAACACATTAAACAATGAGGGAAATGGAAAGTTTCTTTAATATCCGTAATGAATATCCGTTAATGAAAATCAATTTTGAGCTTCCGACAACTAAACTTCACTTGGTACTTTCACGTAAGTTTCTTTGTGACTACCAGACATCGCAAAGAGCTGTCACCAGACATAAAAAAATTATTCATCTGCAATTTCAGTAACAATAAACTCAAATATTTTTGAACGGGGCCCTCTCTTCCAGCCCCCCGATAAACGAGTGTACAGCATTGATGGAACGGTAACTGTGGCAAGATAAGGTAGATTTATTCTAAGAGAAACCCACTGCAGTACCACTTTGCACACTAAATATCAAGAATATACAGTTGTTAACTGAAACCAACTTCCGCATTTTGAATCAAAAGGAGTAGCGCCCTGTGGACAGCCAACTTCTTTAATTTAAACGCCCATTTACTGGGTCACATGCAGAACTACATTTGAATAACAAGTTTGCAGAGTATCTGATGAGTGCTGGATGGTCCCCTAATGGAAGAAAGGAAAAGCTAGCCGGGAATGACGACCGACAGGTAAAATGAAACAAATCAGGAAGAAACTACACCAATTTCACCTACCTGAACTGCCCTGAAATTGACACCAATATTTCGGGGTTTCTTCAAATGAAATGCATCACGTCCACTGCAGGAACTACATACGATAAGTATGTGCCGAGATAAAGAGCCGTGGGAACCACGACGCCAACAAGAAGTGAACTTCATTATACTCGTATAATGTTACTAAACCTATTAGTTTCCGAGACTTAGTCCCACATGTTGCGACCCGAATATATCGAGCGTATTCGCTGCATGGACATATTTCTAATCCCTCAAATCACGATGCTTAAAGGAAGTCCGGTGAATATTGACACCTGCATTGCAAATTTTAAATAAACCTTGCCTTTAAGTATTGTACGCCTTTTATTAATGAAGTACATTATACCAGCTCTAAACGAAGAATGAATTATTCCAAAGTAGACATAAAAATTCTATTCAGGAAGAAATTAAGAGCAGATTGAAGTTAGGGAATGCTTGTTATTATTCGGTACACAATCTTTTGTCGTCCAGTTTGCTATCCAAAAAGTTAAAGATCAAGATATATAGAACTATAATATTGTCCGTTTTTCTGTAAGGGTGTGAAACTTGGTCGCTGACATTGAGGGAGGAACGTAGGCTGAGGGTGTTTGAGAATAGCGTATTGAGGAGAGTATTTGGGCCTAAGAGGGACGAGGTAACAGGGGAATTGAGAAAATTACATAATGAAGAGCTTACTGATCTGTACTCCTTACCGAATATTGTGCGGGTGGTAAAATCGAGAAGAATGAGATGGGCGGGGCATGTGGCGCGTATGGGGCAGGGGGGAGGGGTGTACAGGGTTCTGATGGGGAAACCTGAGGGAAAGAGACCACTGGGGAGACCCAGACGCAGATAGGAGGATAATATTAAATGGATCTTCAGGAAGTAGGAGGGGGTTGTGGGGACTAGATGGAGTTGGCTCAGGATAGGGGCAGGTGGGGGGCACTTGTGAGTACGGTGACGAACCTTCGGATTCCAAAAATGCGGGGAATTTCTTGACTAGCTGCAGATTCAATTAGCTTCTCAAGAAGGACTCTGCTCCATGGAGTAAGTAAGTAAGTAAGACATATTAGGGAGCTGTATTAGGCTTTATCGTAGGACCGAGCAGTCCTGATTTGGTAAAATAACCCAGGGCTCATTTTGCATTTCTTTGTCATTGCTAAAACCGGTCGCCTATGTCTTTTATCCGGAATTATATTTAAGGCTGCAACAGTTAAGAAGCAAAGAAACTTGTGCGAGCTGATCGTGAAAGTGGCCTTGTTGTGGGGTACAAAATTGCAGATGATTGTTTTTAATTTTCTTACCTGCAGTGCTGCCATATTTATAGTACAATACCAAAGCACAGTATACGTACAAGTTATACCTAAAGTTCTTGCTCGAAAGCCAAGAGTGAGTTACTCACATCAAAGGAAAGAAACGTTAATGTAAACATACCCTTGTATATCCGACAGTGAGTGATTTTGGAGTTTAATTGAAATAATATAGTCAACATTAATACCTTAACTATGTAATATTTTACTTACTTCTGACATAATACATTTACAATACATTTCCCAATTTAATAACTGTTGAGTTATTCTTCTTTAGCAAGTCACAATTCACAACAAACGCCCAAAATATTCTTCACGTCAATCAAAGCACGTATGGACACGTTTGATGTGGGATTGTCTTACACTTCCAATGGTCCCGGGGCAGTTTCGATTGGTTTGACAGGCAAAAAAGTGCACTGGTGAAGTGTCTCCTTATATTAAATTGGAAAAGAATAAATATGAGTTTTTAAAAAAATCTGAAGGACTGAGATCGGGCGATCTTGGGGACTGTACCTCGAAAACTAAACGTTTGCGGACACATACTGATACAAAGTTTAAGTTGCGACATCCCCGTTGTGTACGAACTACAAAGTAGATATAAGAGTGAACTACAGTCGTAAACACAACAAAGTATTTAATTAAATAGCGTAAGTGGAAAGCTATTGACAACTACATATTTCGGCCCTCATGTGGCCATCGTCAGGTTGTATACACTGAAGTAGATACTTCGTACAATATGCAAGTATTTAGGTGTTGAGATCTCATACAGCTTAACATTAGTTTTTTACAGATAGTGACAGTATTTAATTAGTTCGAGCGAATTGGACGTTTGCAGTTGGCTGGTGAGTGCTGTGTCTAAGAGCCAACTTAGACACAACACTCACCAGCCAACTGCAAACATCCAATTCGCTCGAACTAATTAAGCATAATACTGTCACTATCTGTAAACAACTAATATTAAGGTGTATGAAATCTCAACACCTAAATACTTGCATATTGTGCTAAGTATCTACTTCAGTGTATACGACCTTACGATAGCCACATGAGGGCCGAAACATGTAGGTGTCAATAGTTTTCCACTTATGCTATTTAATTAAATATTTTGTTGTGTTTACGACTGTAGTTCACTCTTATTTCTACTTACTGATACAAACTTGTTTCCTTGATTTGAAGTGGGGAACTCACTCCATAAATTAGTCAAAGCATTTTAGATACACCCCGTATTAATGAATTCTTGTATCCATTACTACTGCCATTTTTTGCAACATTTCATAAACTTAAGGTTTCATAATACAATAGCCACTGATCACTCGTATTAGAGCGTGTTGGATTCGGCGACGTTAAACAAACAAAAAATACACCCGTCTTCTTTGCCACAAATCAACAAACTTTCCACCTCGTCAAAATCAACCTGTGCAAAGGAATAAATATATTTCCGTCTAGAGTGCAGCACTACAGGCCTACCGTGGAAATGTTAAAAGATTCAGTGTAAGTCACAGGATTCGCATAACCCGAAATTTCTCCGCTGTGTGTACCGCCCTATCTGTAGGATCACTGAAAACCTCTCTATTTTTCCCCATACTGTAGTTATGGGTTTCGTATGATTCTCAGAACACTCGTCGATAATCATCACGTAATTAATATACGCAGGACATTATTTGTTTTACGGAATTTTGTCGTTTTTTAATCATTTCCGTGGGAAAGTAAAATCTAAATTACCTCGACAGTGCTACCAAGCTAGTAATGCAATGCTATGTTTAGTTGGTAATAATAATTCGGCCATAGCCAGATAAAATACTCTCGTATTTAGCACGGCAAAGTTGCTTCTTTCCCGAGCAGCGTTCACACTGTATGAAGGAGGCCATTTTCAGTGTTTTCAATGTTTCGTGTTCGTTTCGAGAATAACAGGAAATTAAACTCGCATTAAATGATGATAATATAGCAGTATTTAACTGCAGAAAGACCTCATTTCTAGATCATTGTTATTCGGCTTGTACCCACTGTTTTTCTAGAATTTTCCATCTTTACTACTTCCATGTCTAAAGAAGTATCCCCTGGAGTTTAAACTACTCAGTAGTGAATCAAATGTACGTGTTATCAGTGGAAGAGTCAGTGAGAGATATGATATCATAAGTTTCGTTTTAATTTACAGCGGCTTTTTCCATTAGTTTACCGGAACTACTGTAACCGGCTCACATTACCATGGATATTCAATGTGTTTTTGTAAAGTAGGAATAGACTGATAGTGACTGTCCTCTTGCACATGACGCAGTGTGGTTTGGTAGAAATATACTGTCTTTTTCAGAGAAGCCTGTTACCTTTACTCGTCGGGTAGACGTTATTTTTAAGTAAACTATTTTAATTATGGTCTTCAAAATATTAAGACTATAGTGAGAGCCCTCAATTCATCCGCTGAGTGATTACACTTCTTTGTGAATCTAAACACAACAAGATTTAAAAATTTAATCCGTACTTAAATACAGGAGGCTTCCACGTGAATATTTTTCAGCTGTTAATTTTAGTCAAAAAACAATTCTCTGTAACAAGAAGGTTTATCTGGAATAATGCAATAAGTATTTTCACAGTCTACATCCAGCCGTACTCTGAGTTTATGATGAAGCAGCGAAAAAGAAATAAGGTTCACGCATTCGTGTACTCGGCTCGTGCTCACATATTCGTAGGTTCGAATTCTATTCAAGTCAGAGTCCGTAGAAGTATCCCATTTTATTACTTGGGAAAATAGTTTTTGCTACACATTTTGTCTAGGTTAACTATGTAACAGATTAAGATCTCAAAGAGTTCTGCAGCTCTGAGGAGCATAAATGGTTGCGAGGACATAAACAGGGCGTGGTAAAATATTAAAAAGAATATCAAATCCTCAGCTAAAGAGAGTCTAGGTCTCTACGAATTGAACCAGCATAAATCATGATTTGATGAAGAATGTTTGTGATTTTTAGATCACAAGAAACAGCTTAAAATGCAGCGGTCACAGGATGCAAAACAAAGCATTGCAAATAATCTAAAGAGTGTAGCACTTAAAGCTAGTAGACATTTCAGGAACAAACAGAAGGAATATCTGAAAGCTAAAATTGGCGAAATTTAAACTAACAGTAAGATAAAAAATAATAGTTATCAGCCTAGAACTGATATAGATAGCAGAGGATGAGAAGGGTGATTTGGTTACAGACCCATACAGTACTTTGACCAGGTGAAGAAACCATTTTTCTCAGCTACTGAATGTACATGGCGTTAATGATGTTAGGCAGACAGAAATACATACAGCACAGCCACTGGCGCCTCACCCGAGTAGTTTTGAGGGTCAGAAGCTATTGGAAAGCTAAAAAGACACAAATAACCACGTATTGATCAAATTCCAGAAGAATTTATAAGAGAAGGTGTAGGCCAATTCGCTATGAGATCCAAAAACTTATTAATTCTATTTGGAATAAGGAGGAATTGCCTGAGGAGTGGCAGGAGTCCATCATTGTACCAATTTATAACAAGGGAGGTTAAAAGTATTTTAGTAATTGTAGAGGCATATCACTTTTGTCAACGTAGTACAAAATTCTGTCCAATATCCTGCTGTCAAAGTTAACTCCATAAGCAGAGGAAATTATTGGGGATCATTAATGTGGACTTCAACGCAACAGGTCAACTACTAATCATGCATTCTGCATTCCTCCAATACTTGAGAAAAAATGGGAATACACTGATGCAGTTCATCAGCTATTAATAGACTTCAAAAAAGCCTGTGATTCAGTTAGGAGGAAGGTCTTTTATAATATTCTCGTTGAGTTTGGTATCTGTGTGAACCTGGTAAGGATAACGAAAATACGTCTGAATGAAAAGTATAGTACAGTCCGGGTAGGCAAACTTTTGTCTGACATTTTTCCTATCAAGAATTGTTTGAAAGAATGAGATGCTTTATCACCAATGCTTTACAACTTTGCTTTAGAGTATGCCATTGGGAGGATTCGCGTAAACCAGGACGACTTAAATTAAATGATACATGTCAGCTTTGAGTTTATGCTGATGATGTTAATATATTGGGCGGAAATGTACATACTACAAAATAAACACAGAAGCTTTAGTAATTACACTGGGCAACAAATTTTTAGTGACCAATTGCTTCTGAGGTAAAATTACCCATTTCTTGTTAATTTCGTGGCGCTGAGCACGAATATGACAATGAAAACTCGAAATTGGCTACGGTTTCTAAGAAATCCGCAAACGTTTATTAGAATATATATTTAAAAAAATATATCAAGTAAAGCAATCCCATTACAAGCCTGGTCAGCCCTGAGGGTTCCAGGAGGTTGAGGCTCCCAGATTTAAAGACAATCGGCACATGAAGGTGGCAAGGTTGTCA
>Ga0209628_10002540_pt1 | contig 12441 bp, 11 predicted proteins | sample TergutCu122P4_FD_187285 | JGI IMG/M metagenome (GOLD analysis project Ga0209628, IMG submission 187285) | Cubitermes ugandensis P4 segment gut microbial communities from Kakamega Forest, Kenya - Cu122 P4 (SPAdes) (version 2) | ecosystem: Host-associated > Arthropoda: Insects > Digestive system...
AGAAAAGGCTATTTTGAAGTAGCAGACGGCGGCACTATTTTTTTGGATGAAGTTGCCGATTTGCCGCTATCCACACAGGTACGTTTGCTGCGGGTGCTGGAAAACGGCGAATTTATTAAGGTGGGTGCGTCCAAACCACAAAAAACAAAAGTGCGTGTGGTGGCTGCCACAAATGCAAATATTGCCGATAAAATTGCTAAAGGCAAATTTAGAGAAGACCTGTTCTATCGTTTAAATTCCGTGCCCATTTTTGTTCCGCCGCTGCGAAATAGAAAAGAAGATATCTTTTTGTTGTTCACGAAGTTTGCTGCCGATTTTGCTTTTAAATATCAGGTTCCGCCACTACAACTCACCGATGATGCCAAAGAGGCGTTAATCAGTTACACGTGGCCCGGAAATGTGAGGCAGTTGCGAAACATCACAGAGCAAATATCACTCATCGAAAAAGATAGAACAATTACAAGTGAAATTTTGGCAAACTATTTGGTTGCTCCCTCCGGCTCAAATCTTCCTGTATTAGTAGTGCCGGAAAAAGATACCGCACCACAATTTTTTGAACGCGAGTTGATTTATAAGTTTCTTTCAGATTTAACGAAAGAAGTAGCAGAATTAAAAATATTGGTAAATGAACTGAAGAACACTAAAACAAGACTTCCCGGAAGCAAAACAATAAAATTCAAAGAATTAGAATTATGAAACAAATACATCTTTTCATTGCGTTGGCTTTTCTATTGTCGGGATGTGGCATTCTTCAAGTCTCATTTACAGGTGGTTCGGTAAATCCAAATGCAAAAACGGTTTACGTGGCTACTTTTCCGAATAATGCGTCGTTAGTGAATCCCAATTTAAGTCAGGAGTTTACTTCTGCACTGAAAGACAGAATCCAGAACCAAACGCCGTTAACCATTGTGAATACAAAAAATGCGGATTATGCTTTTGAGGGCGCCATTACCGGCTACTCCATCAATCCCATTGCGCTACAAAGCAACGATATAGCTGCAATGAACCGGTTAACCATCACGGTGAGAGTTACTTTTAGAAACAAATTCGAGGAAAACTTAAATTTTGAACAATCTTTTTCGCGTTATGCCGATTACTCAAGTACCCTAAATTTCACAGGAATTGAGTCGGGGTTGATGCAAGAGATTGTTTCCGCACTCACCGAAGATATTTTTAATAAAGCGTTTGTTAATTGGTAATTAAGAATGAAAAAACTAATAACAAAAAATAATAAAATCATAAAAAAAACATTAAGAAACCCACCAAATTTTACTGCATTAAACATTCTGTGGCTAATTGCAGTTATTTTGCTCTTAGCCGGCGGCTGTAAGAAAACTGAAATTATTAAGAAAAAAGATGAAAGCAAAAGTTGCATACTCACCTTTGCTGGAGAAGGGGTAACTATTAAACCACAATCTGTTGCACACGGCACCCACGCGGTAAAACCGGATAATCCGGAAAGAGATTGCTATGATTTTAAGGGTTGGTTTACAGACAATGAAGCATTTACAAATGAATGGGATTTTGAAACCGACATTGTAACGCAAGAAACTACACTTTATGCAAAATGGGAACAAATCCCTTTGCGCGGAACTGAATGGAAATTGGAGGGTATTGTGGATGTACAAACAGGAGAATTAAAAGTGCTTGAACCCAAAGATTGTGAAGAATGTTATACACTCAACTTTGAAACGGATAGTACTTTTAGAGGCTATACTTCTATTAATAGGTTACATGGCTTATTTGTAGTCAATTATGAGGATTTTAGTTTTCAAATTCTTGATATTTTTTCAACTTTTGCAGGTGAAAGCAAAGATGGATGGTTATTTTTAAACCCTTTCTGGAATAAATCTATACATTCATTTTTTATTAAAGAAAATGAACTCAAGTTGTATTATGAACGTAGCAGAAAATATTTTCTTTTTAAAACACGTTGATTATGAAAAAAATACTTTATTTTACAATACTATTACTCTTTCCATTTTTTGCGGTTTATGGACAAATAAGCACTTATGAAGAGCCGGAAAGTTTTAGAACCAATCTCCCCGCATTGAGAGTTAGTGAAAAAACGCAAATAATTCTACCAGAGATTGATATGGAAAAGATTAGACAAGAAGACAAAGAAGATGAGGAAAATGGGTTTCCTCCTCGCTTTGGATATCGTCATGAGGTGAATTATAATATGGAAAACTCAGGCGAGTGGACTGATTTACCCAATGGAGATAAAATATTAAAGTGCTTGTTGGGGCAAAGAAATTATCATATTTTTGCCAATAAATAAAAACCTCTTTTTATGAAAACAAAAATATTAATTCTTTCTTTGGTGTCAATTTTTTTTGCCGTAGTTTTCTCTTCTTGCCGTAAGCCCGAATCCGAAAAACGTGAACCCGAAAAACCTATCAACTACCCAATAGAAATCCCCTTTGATCTTTATTCTTTAGAAGGAACGGAATGCGAATGGCAAAATATTCCATGTAATCATAAAGTAATTATGATAAACAGTAATGAAGAATTGGAAAAGTATGTTTCGTGCACTGAAGGTAGTTACCGTGCCATTGATTTTTCAAAACATACTCTGCTTTTGGTGAGTGGTGCTCATTTAGAAGGAATTTATGATACAAAACTTGGAAGACTTGAGCAAGATGCGCCATCTCATTACAAATTGCCTGTAACCGTAAGATTTGACACCAGGGCTTTGAAAAAAGGATGGAGCTACATGCTTATTGTAAATAAATTGCATAGCGAAAGTATGGTTGAACTAAATCTAACTACGATTGCATACAATACATCTCATTTATATCAATCATCCTGGGAAATCATTCAAGCCACGGTAATGGGGAAATGGAAAGTAGAAAGATTTTGGCATTTTTTTTTGGATGATGTTTTTGCTGAGGTTACAAGCAACAGTTTTTCCATTTCAGGGATAAAACCCGAACATTGGCCCTTTGATTCAACTTCTTTCATATATAGTTGGGAAAAGATAAGTGTTCCTTACACAGCTACTGTAATGCGGAATGATAATGACACCCTGTATGGTTTTGATTTTAGAGCTATTTTGGATGGAAAACGATTATTCCTCGATGTTTTCAAGAATCCTTCTCCAGATCATTGTTTTGAATATACGTTAGTTAGAGTTAAAGATTAAAATTTCTTTTATGAAAGCAAAAATTTTATTTTTTTCTTTGGTGTCAATTTTTTTTACCGTAGCTGTTTCGTCTTGCAAAAAGCCTGAACCCGAAAAACCTAAACCCGAAAAACCGATCAACTACCCGATTGAAATCGCTTTTGAAGAGTATTCTTTAGAAGGAACGGGATGCGAATGGGCGAATTTGCTTTATGATGATAAACTTATTGTTATTAACAATAAAGAAGAATTGGGAAACTACATCAATTGTGCAAGTGGCAGCTATCCCGAAATTGATTTTGAAAAGCGTACCCTGATTTTAGTAAGTGGCGCAAACCCAACCGGAATTCATGAGATATCCCCAAAAAAAATGATACAACACAATGCAAATAACTACCAATTGGATGTTACAGTAAGTTTAGATGATACATCAAAGAAAAAAGAATGGAGTTGTGCGCTTACTGTAAATAAATTGCAAAATGAAAGTATTGTAGTGCTAAATTCAACTACCATTGCATATAATATTTTTTTTAAACTGCCATTGGAATTAATACAGACAACAGTGATAGGGAATTGGCAGGTAACAGATTATTACGCACTTGGAGCATATAGTAGCCATTATAAATATTACAATGTTTATGCTGAAATTACTACTACCAGTTTTTTTATGTTTGAAATTGAAAACGGTCATATTGTACCTTTTCGTCATGATTATTTCACTTATAGTTGGGAGAAAAAAAATGTGGGATATTTGATTGATGCTTATGTAATGTTAAATAATGATGATGTTTCTATAGGATTTTACTTTAGCATAAATGAAGGGAAATTAGTCGTTAGAAATTATTCACTATTCGGTAGTTCTTATTATTATAAATTTTGTAGAATAAACAATTAAATTTAACTTATGTTTTAAATGAAATATTTATGAAAATTTTTTTTATCAAATTCTCTATTATAGTATTACTCGCTGAAATATTCTATTCCACATTATTTGCCCAATCATGTGATACTTTATATATCAGAAGAAATGAAGAAGGAAGGATAGAATTTGCTAAATTTGCTATTGACCCCAATTCCAATAGAAAAATGGCTCAAGGTGCCACTTTCTTAAAAAACATTTTACAGATAGAGCCGGGGTATCAATTTATTTTAAAAAGTGATATTACTGATAATTTAGGAATCCAACACAAGAAATTTCGTCTATGCAATTCTCAGGGTACTCCAATAGACTTTTTTGAATACGTGTTGCACGGAATAGGTGGTGAAATTATTATCATGAACGGCGATTATCAAAGTTGGTATCGAAACATCGCACCAAAATTTCAGTCAAAAAAAACACTTATAAAACCCTTGGGATTTGAGGATAAGGAAATTGAAAAGATATATAATGCAAGTGTATTGTGTACTGCTGAAACAAAATATAGCGGTATTCAAAATATTATGTGTGATTATGTTTATGACAGTGGATTTAAATATAAGTTACAAGAAACGAGAAACACTATATCGGGAAATATTAAGATTTTTACTAAAAATTGGGCGAATAATCATGAATCTGACATAACAAATAATAATACCAATTGGACATCTATTAGTTGGTACCCTCCAAAATTTTTTAATGATCATCAACAAGCTTTGGATGTGCATTGGGGGACAGAAAGAACAATTGATTACTGGAGTACTGTTCATGCTACTCATTTACTGGATAGTTTGGAAGGAAAAATCACAAGTCTTGTGCATTGGTGTGACGATAATGTATGTGGTGCAAAATGGGTCCCCGATAAAATAATGCTTTTTGGTGACGGGGGAACAGATAATTATCATGGCGTTACTTATGATGCGTTTACTTCATTGGATTTAGTTGCCCATGAATTTGGACATGGGATTACTCAATTTTCAGCAAATCTTATTCCATACTTATATGAAAATTCGTATGATATTGAGGCATCTGCGTTAAATGAGGGTTTTAGCGACATTTGGGGGGCTTGCGTAAAATATTGGGCGGCTCCGGAAAAAGAAATATGGAAAATTGGGGACGAAATTATTGCTTCCTCTGGATACGATTGTATTAGAAATTTACAAGATCCGAAAAGCTCTTTAGCCGTTGACTGTGGCTTTAGTACTTATGGAGGGTTGAATTGGGATCCAAATAACATTCATCCATATTGGCATTCTACTGTATTAAGCCATTGGTTTTACTTGCTGAGCGAGGGTGGAAGCGGTACAAATGACCATGGAACTTCATACAAAGTAATCGGCATTACCATCGATAAAGCACAGCATATTGCTTATAGAACTCTTGCCTATTATTTATACCCCACAGCAGATTATAAAGCGGCAAGAGATGCCTCAATTCAGGCGGCAATTGATTTATTTGGTGCTAAAAGCCATGAAGAAATGAGTGTAAGGTGTGCATGGCATGCAGTGGGACTTGGTTTAGATTCCATGATACTCACCAATTCAGTTTGGGCTGACAATCAGCAATTAAATACTTCTGTTATTGTACTTCCCGGAGCCACATTAACCATTACAGGCGCTGTTTCTTGTACAAGCAAAGGAAGCATTTCGGTTCTTTCCGGCGGCAAACTCATCATCAACGGCGGCACCCTCACCAACGCAGAACCTAAAAAACTGTGGCAAGGGATCACTGTATTGGGTGGGCTGTCAAATCAAATAGCAGTTAAAGTTATTAACGGCGGAAAAATTGAAAATGCAAGTTGTGCAATTTCTGTGAATGGCTACAGTGGAGTATATGCCGAAGATGCTCATTTTGTAAACAATACTATAGGTGTTTTCTTTACACAAAATGGGAGTGGTAAATTTATACGAACTAACTTTGAGTTAAATAATAAATACTTTGGAGAATGCGGCACAGGAAGTTTTGGCAATAAAAGTGATTTTATAACCCACATTAGAGCGTACAACGGCAGTAGTAGTACTGTTGAAGGTTGCACTTTTTCAAGCACCGCGCCTTTCAATTCCACTAGAAATAGAGGTATTGACATCATTAATGCAGATTTAACCATTAAAGAGCATTGCCCGTCAACCTGTGGTTATATTTGCCAAGGGTGCTTTTGCACAGAAAGTTGTATGGATAAAACTTCGTTCATAGGTTTTAACAAGGCGGTTTCTGCTATCAATACCGGCACAACGCCCACAGTAAAAGTACGTTTCAGCAATTTTGAAAACAATTTGTACGGCATATACATTTCCGGAATTAATAATCATGAATTCATTAAGAACAATTTTGAATTAACGCTAGATGGCTCTTACGGGGCGTATATTAGAAATTCTACCGGTTATAAGATTGAAGAAAATAGTTTTTATGATGCTCCCCTTCCTGCGCCAAATAAAATAACAGTAGGTTTAACTATTAGTAATAGCGGAGTTGCTGAAAATGAAGTGTATAAAAATGAATTTTTCAATCTTGCCTACGCTCAGGTGTTTCTCAACAGAAACTCTTCGCAGTTAGATTCTTTATCAACTCCCCACGACTCGATTCATATTCATCGTAATTTAATTACCGGTTTACAAGCCTTGTGCAATAATTTCAACTATAGTAAAGAGCGGGATATTTATGTTAGCAATGTATCTGTTAGTTTTATGATGAAGAATCTTTCCATAAGAAAAGAGCAGGGAAGCTTACTCGTACCGGCAGGAAATAAATTTGATAAAGTTCCGTATATAAATATTGATAACAGTAAGTCACAGCATCCAGTAGATTATTATTGCCCCTTTAAAACAATTAGTAATCAAATTCCACATCAAGTATCAAACAACGTTAAAGTTTTATCAGCAAGTAATCAAAATAGTTGTCCGTCTAAAATAGGTATTATTGGTGGTGGCGGAACCAAAAAAGGCACAGATGATTTTTCCCCCTATTTAGCCCAATATGACGAATGGAACGAGCAATACGAATATTGGTTAGCCCGAGCGGGTGAGGTGTGCGGTTTGGGGTATGAGGTAAGAGGTGAGGGGTATAGGGTAAGTGGTGAAGATGAGGAATGTGCAATGATTTGGGGAATGGTGTCGCATTATAGTGCGTTGAAGGACAATTATTTCAATGCAATTATTGTGGCAGCGATGAATGATGTGAGTGGGGATTTCTTTGAGATTCCTCGCTCCGCTCGGAATGACGGCGAACATTCCCCTTCAAAATTTGAAGGGGTGCCCGAAGGGTGGGGTAGTTTATATGAAAATTTAAGATTCCTATTTAGTTATCGCGGTCAATACGGCGACTATCTTTCAATAGCCGAAACCTTTTTAGCCGAAAACAACTACCGCGAAGCATTGGCAACTTTAACCCAATTACACGAAAAATTTAAACTCACGGAAGAACAAGTTTCTGAAATAACCGCATTGCGAATTTATACCCATTGGCTACAACAATTAGAAGAACAGGGAAATAGCATTTACACATTATCCGAAAACGAAATTGAATATTTAGTAAACTATGCAGAAACCCACAGCGGGCGTGGCGTAATTTTTGCGAAAAACATTTTGTGTGGGTTGTATGGGGTTTGTTTGGAGGAAGGAGATGTCGATTTCCTTGAGATTCCTCGCTCCGCTCGGAATGACGAGGGCAAATCTGCCCAATCAGTGTCATCAGAGTTCAAAATTAATGCCCTTGAAAATATCCAAATTTTTCCAAATCCAACGACCGGAGAACTACAAATTCAAAGTTCAAAGTTCAAGGTTCAAAATGTGGAAATTTATGATGTTTATGGAAGAAACCTCACACCTCAAACCCCATACCCCACACCTCTTACCACAATCAATATCTCCCATTTACATTCAGGCATCTATTTTGTGAAAATAACCACAGATGTTGGTGTTGTAGTTAAAAAAGTGGTAAAGCAATAATTACGACTCAATTAAATTCACTCTTAAGAATGAAAAAAATAGCAATACCCCAGTTTTTTGATAATTTCCCCATAGAGCCGGAACTCCAATTGGAACTGTTGGAAAGATATCATAAAAAATATCCGGCTTCACATTTTGTTACTTTCCTCTATTTGAAAATGTTGCAAGAAAAATATCCGGAAAAATATGAATCTTTTAAATCAAAACTTCTGCTATCGGTTCTTAATCGGAAAGAATTTCACCATTGTAAATTGGAATATTTTTCAGAAGAGCGTTTTTCGGAAGACAACATTGATGAAATTGCTTTTTTAGCGACACAACTTCAGCAAAATATTCCAAAAATTAAGTTTGACCCCGAGAAACACAATGCTGCACTTGACCTGGCGGAGTTTGGGGAAATAGAGGATATTGAGTTTTTAAGTGAAACATTAGCAATGGTTTACGCAGAGCAAGGCTATACAGGAAAAGCCGCTCAAATTCTTAAAAAGTTAATGTTGCAAAATCCGGAAAAAAATGTTTATTTTGCAGCCCTTATTGAAAAAGTAAAAAATTCAGTAACCCAAAACCAAAATTTAGAAGAAAATAATCACTAAAAGAATACATATTATGTTGACTCTCATTATCATTTTGATCATTTTTGCTTGCTTTGTGTTAGGCTTTTTTGTATTGATTCAAAATTCGAAAGGCGGTGGATTGGCATCCAATTTTGCCGGCTCAAACCAAATTATGGGCGTGCGCAAAACCGCAGACTTTTTGGAAAAAGCAACCTGGACATTAGCCGGAGTAATTATGCTTCTCTGCTTAGTTGTAGCATTTTTAACCAAACAGGAATTTAATCGCGATAGACCACAACAAAAGCGCGGAAACGTGGAACAACCGATTCCGGAAGAAGAATAAGCAAAAAAATGAACCGCGCCGATTTCCCAATTCTGAAACGAACGGTGAACAATCGCCGCTTGGTTTATTTTGATAACGCAGCGACAACGCAAAAACCTCAAAAGGTTATAAATGCGTTGTCGTTTTATTATGCGCATTTTAATAGCAATATCCATCGCGGCGTGCATGGGCTAAGTCAGGAAGCAACCGCGCTGTTTGAAGAAGCGCGAGAATTGGTACGGAAATTTATCAACGCTCCCTCAAATCAGGAGATTATTTTTACACGAGGAACCACGGAAGCGATTAATTTAGTGGCTTCTTCGTTTGGTAAAGTGTTTATTAATGAAGGAGATGAAGTGTTGATCACCGAAATGGAACACCACTCCAACATCGTTCCCTGGCAATTGGTTTGTGAAGAAAAAAAAGCGAAATTAAAAGTACTACCATTCAACGAACAAGGGGTTCTTTGTATGGATTTGTTGGATGAATTTCTTACAAAAAAAACAAAAATTGTGACTGTTACGCACACATCCAACACGTTGGGAACCATTAACGATATAAAAACCATTATTACCAAAGCACATCTTAAAAATATTCCTGTTCTCATTGACGGCGCGCAAGCTATGTCGCACGAAAGCATTGATGTGCAGGCATTAGACTGTGATTTTTTTGCATTTTCGGGGCATAAAATGTATGCACCGATGGGTGTGGGCGTTTTATACGGCAAACAAGACCTGCTTAATGCCATGCCCCCCTACCAGGGCGGCGGCGAAATGGTGCATCAGGTTTCTTTTGAAAAAACCACTTATAATGAACTACCCTATAAGTTTGAAGCCGGAACGCCAAGCGTGGGCGATGTCATCGGGTTAAAAACGGCTATCGAATATATTGAAAGTATTGGAATTGAGAAAATTGCCGCTGAGCAGCAAGCCCTTTTTCAGTATGCTTTTGAAAAACTGTCTCAAATTGATGAAATCGCGTTTTTTGGCACTGCTCCCCACAAAGCCGCTATTATATCGTTCAACTTAAAGAACATACATCCTTTTGATGTGGGCACCATTTTAGACCAGCATGGAATTGCCGTGCGCACGGGGCACCACTGCACACAGCCTATTATGACAAAATTCGGAATCTCCGGAACCGTTCGGGCGTCGTTTGCTTTCTACAATACTTTTGAAGAGATTGATTTATTTGTGGATGCGGTAAAAAAGGCAAAAATAATGTTATCGTAAAAACGGATGATAATCTCCCTTTAAACCTTCCGCTTGTCGTGAACGAATATCGTGACATAGAGATACATACGGATATGCATCTTGAATGCGAAATCCGTTTCCCGAAAGTATATTTTGATAAGAGCAGGTGTGTAAATCCGTAAAACCATCGGAAAATTCAAATTCTTGATTATCAATTTTTAAGGAACGATAAGTGGTTTTTTCTTGTTTGATGACCTCTTGGGGAAGATATTTTTTTTCAATACTTAAAAACCAACGCACGCGGGCTTTTTTAAGTTGCAAGAAACCGGCTACCGTAACCGGCGTGGCGTAGTGAATCTTCACATCTATCACGTTTCCAAAAATATAGGTTAGCATATCAAAAAAATGCGCCCCGATATTGGTAGTTATTCCCCCCGATTTTTCTATATCCGATTTCCAGGAATACAAGTACCACGTTCCTCTACTGGTAATGTAAGTGAGGTCAATATCGTAGATTTTATCACTTGCCTCTTGTTCAATTTTGTTTTTCAATTCTATTACGGCAGGGTGAAGCCTCAGTTGCAAAATATGATAAATGCTGTTGCCGGTGTCGCGTTCAATTTGTTCCAATCCTTCTAAATTCCAAGGGTTTAAAACTATTGGTTTTTCGCAGATGGCATGTGCTCCGTTTCGCAGTGCCATACGAATGTGGGCATCATGCAGATAATTGGGCGAACAGATAGAAATATAGTCAATTTTTGAGCCTTTTTTTTCTCTGAAACAACGATACAAATAGCGGTCAAATCGTTCTGATTCAGTGAAAAACGCGGCTTCCGGAAAATAGCTGTCAATAATTCCCACACTATCCGATTTATCTAAAATAGCGGTGAGTTGGTTGCCGGTTTCTTTGATGGCTTTAAAATGTCGCGGGGCAATATATCCGGCTGCTCCGATTAGTGCAAAGTTCTTAATACTCATTAGGTTCTATTTTGCAATCATTTTTAAAATATTGAGTTCTGCGTCCGTTAGGAAGCGGAATTTTCCTCTTGGCAAATCTTTTTTTGTTAATCCGGCAAACACCACTCGGTCTAATTTTACTACCTCATAACCAAGCTGTTCAAAAATCCGGCGCACAATTCTGTTTCGTCCCGAGTGCAGCGTAATTCCAATTTCGCGTTTGGTTTCGCCCGCGTAGGCAATCTCATCCACTTTAATTTCGCCGTCCGAAAGTTCTATGCCGTTTGCAATCTGTTCAAAATCAGCCTGTGCCAGATTTTTATTCAACTCAACGTAATACACCTTGCGAATACCGTGTTTGGGGTGCGTCAATTTTTTGGTCATTTCGCCATCGTTGGTAAACAGCAGCAAACCGGTTGTGTTTTTGTCCAATCTCCCCACGGGGTAGATTCGTTCAGGGCAAGCCCCTTTCACCAATTGCAGCACATGCTTTCTGTCGCGCTCATCTTCCATTGTGGTGATGTAGTCTTTGGGTTTGTTTAACAACAAATAGACAGGCTTTTCCCGTTGAAGAATTTTGTCGCCGTATCTTACCTCATCGGTGGGCATTACCTTGGTTCCCAACTCTGTAACAATTTGCCCGTTCACTTGAATGGCGCCGGTTTGAATCAACATATCGGCATCTCTTCTTGAGCAAATTCCGGAATTAGAGATATACTTATTCAACCTTATCGGACCATATTTTTCCTCGTGTTCCAACGTTAAAATCTTCTGTTTTTTTGGGGATGACCGACCTTCCCTGCGTCTCAACTCAACAATTTCCGACAAAATCTCCGATTCAGCGGTAACATCGCGGCGTTTGCGGGTACGGGGTGAGGGGTTTGAGGTGTCGGATTTGGGATAACGGGTTCGAGGTGAGGGGTTTGGGGTGTCGGGTTTGGGGTGTCGGTCGAATGAGCGGGGTTTTCTTTCATCGGAACGTGCCGGACGGTCAAATGTTCGTGGTTTTCTTTCATCGGAACGCGCCGGTCTATCAAAGGTTCGTGGTTTGGGGTTTGGGGTGTCAGGTTTGGGGTGTCTATCGAATGAGCGTGGTTTTCTTTCGTCAGAACGTGCCGGACGGTCAAAACTTCGCGGCTTTCTTTCATCAGAACGTGCCGGTCTGTCAAAACTTCGCGGTTTTCTTTCATCGGAACGTGCCGGACGGTCAAATGTTCGTGGTTTTCTTTCGTCAGAACGCTCTCCTCTTCTGCCCTTCTGCCCTTCTGCCCTTCTGCCCTTCTGTCCTTCTCCTTTCTCCCTTCTCCCTTCTCCTTTCTCCCTTCTCCCTTCTCCTTTCTCCGATTTAAAACTCCTTGGTTTTCTTCTCTCTTCCATAATAAAATAAATTTGCGCAAAGAAACATGTTTTTTACTACTATATTGTATTGTA
>Ga0209628_10002541_pt1 | contig 12440 bp, 11 predicted proteins | sample TergutCu122P4_FD_187285 | JGI IMG/M metagenome (GOLD analysis project Ga0209628, IMG submission 187285) | Cubitermes ugandensis P4 segment gut microbial communities from Kakamega Forest, Kenya - Cu122 P4 (SPAdes) (version 2) | ecosystem: Host-associated > Arthropoda: Insects > Digestive system...
CATTCACACCAAAACTGCGGCCGAGGCTTATGGGGTGGCGTTCGACGATGTGACGGCCGAGATGCGGCGCCATGCCAAGGTGATCAACTTTGGCGTTTTATATGGGATGAGTCCGCACGGTTTGGCCATTGCCACCGGCATGGATTTTGCCAAGGCCAAAGAATTTATCGAGCGTTATTTTCGCGTCCGGCAACCGATCCGCGATTTCCTGGACAAAACTTTGGAACAGGCCAAGAACGTGGGCTACGTCGAAACTCTGTTTGGTCGGCGCCGTCTGACACCGGATGTCAATTCGGGCAGTTTTGTGATCCGCGAAGCCGCCAAGCGGGCCGCCGCCAACATGCCGATCCAGGGGACAGAGGCTGATTTGATGAAAATGGCGATGCTCCGGGTGGAAGAAAAAATGAGCGGCCTTTGCCAGCAAATTTTGCAGGTGCATGACAGTATTTTGGTGGAATGTGCGCCGGATGACGCCGCAAAGGTCGGGAAACAACTTAAGACAATTATGGAAAATATTTATCCTGATTTGGGTGTGCGGTTGAAGGTTGATGTTAAGTCCGGCCAGACTTGGGCGGAACTGTGATACAATAGCATTATGCGACGCGGACAACCGACCAGATTGGGGACAGTACTTCTTATCATCATCGTGCTGGCGGTGGTGGTTGGCGGTATTGTTTGGGTTGGTCGGGCGTTGTTCGGCGGCCCAGCCACACCCGAGGTGGTCAGTGCTGGTCAGAAATTGCTGGACACACCGACCGACCAAACAGCGGTGCGGATGAGCGTACGCGGCCCGGTTAATGCTTCGGAAAACCACTATTCGATCGTGATGACGATTTCGACGACGGAGCGGCGGATTACGACTTTTCGCGGTTATGACGGCTCGGTGATTCGCGACCAGAAACTGACCAACAACCAACCGGCCTTCCGCGATTTCTTGGCGGCGCTGAACCGGGCTGGCTTTATGAAGGAAAATCCCAGCGACGAGCCGAACGACGGCATTTGCGCCACCGGCCAGCTGATTTACTTTTCAGTCTTTGAATATGTCAAGGACGACCAAGGCAACACGACTGAGAAGTTGGCGACCAAGCTGTGGACGACGACTTGCGACAAACTGACCGGAAATTTTGCCGGAATGTTGGTCAACGTGGTCAACCTGTTCAAAGCCCAAATCCCGGACAGTCAAACCATCATCAACGACGCCAAAAAAGAAGTCCAAAATTCGATTTATCGGGATAATTACGATACGGGCCTAGGGTCAACGGAATAGCCCAAAATAGCTCTTGTCACCACCAAGCCGTTTATGCTATGATGGAAATGTTAAAGTGAGAGGGAGTAGAAGTGGAGAACAAGGATCAACCGGTTCAAGGTGCGTCGTCAGCTGGGCCGTCACCGGTCAAGTTGGATTTGTCCAGCCTGGGCAATGATGCGACGACGGGCGGGGGAACCTTTCCGGGCCAGCCGGTGGCGGTAGCGTCGACGCGACGTCGGTGGGTCAAGTGGGTCATTCTGGCCGTGGTCGCGGTGGTCCTGATCGCAGCCGCGGTTTGGTTCGTCCAGTGGTGGGGCGACCGGTCAACGCAGCAGTCACCGGATCAAACGGGGCCGACAGGACAGACTACACCGCCGGCGACGACGATAATTGAACCAGACAACCGCATCACACCGTCGCCCGGGGCTGAGCAAATCACCAAGGCGGCCGACGGCTCGATTGCCATGCCTCAGGCGGCGCGCGATAATCAGGTCAAGGTGTACCGTGCTCAAGGTTCCGCCGCTTTGCAAAGCCAGGTGGTGCGCGATTTTGCCGCCGCCGGCTTGCCGTTTGACATGGCCAATCCCAATGACACAGTTTTCTTGAACATGCCAGAGGAGTTCAACGTTGAATAGGTTTCTCAAATATTTTGGTTCCCGAACCGCGATCGGCGGCGCGGTGGCGCTGAGCCTGGGTCTGGCGGTGGCTCATTTCGGCCTGGTCGCTGCGGCTCCGGCCACGGCGCTAGGGTCGCCGCCGGCGTCGCTGAATGCCATCATGAATCAGGTTTGCCCTGGTGCGCAAACCTGTCTGCAATCGACCTTTGTGGATCCGGGTAATTTGGATTCCGTTACAGTGGCGGGTGATACTTTTGCGCATGTTTATGGCTATCGACAAACACTCAACGTTAATCAGACCGTCCAGTCTAAAATCCTGGGTGATCTGTATACGAGCAGTACGGGATTTGATTGCAAAGGTGGTAGTTACTGTATGCACTACATGGTCAAAAGTGGTAATACTATTCTTCAAAAAGCTGATATAAAGCTGGAAGTCTCCAGTGCGGCTGATACCAGTGGCGCCTGTGCCGGATTACCTGATTGTGTTACTTATACGGCTAAGGCCAACGCTAGTGCCTATTTCAAACAAGGCACCATCCGTGTCACAATCCTCAATCCGGCTTACTACAATGTGCATTTACTCATTATACGTTCTCGTTGCAGTAAAATTGGTACTGGCTATTGCTCGATACCTAGCAGTTCGACCTCCGACATTGTGGTGCAGCCGTGGATAGTGCAGCCGGTGGTGCAGATTCATGATAACAGAAACAATAAAAGTTGGGTGCCAGATTATAAGACTCAATCTTTGACCCCAACCACGCCTAATAAGCTTATTTCGGTCTATCCAGGCGACATCGTTAGCTGGCGCATCGGTTATATGGTCACTCAGGGTGTTCTGACCACCGCCATTCGGGGGACGATTAAATACTGGTACGGCGACGGCACTGACCTTAGCCAAATGACCCAGGCCGATGGTTCGGTCAAGAAAGATTTGATAGCCGACAACAACAATAGCCCCTTTAATGTTACAACGACGTCGACCTGGCAGAATACGCCCAACTATACCATACCTAACTCGGCCAAGCCCGGTGATTTCGTCTGCATGCGAGCGGCTACCAATCCATCAGCGGGAAATGCTGGCACGGTCTATTCTCGTCCAGTTTGTGCCACGGTGGTCTTTAATTACAACCTCACTCCTAAAACTCGTCTGACCGCCAGCGGGGCCGATGGTGCAACTGGTACGCTGGTACAGGGACAGCTGGCCAGTTTCTACAACCTGGTCAATAACAGCGGTCCGAGCATCTCGCAAAACAACGCTCACTGGCGGGCCTTTACCTTTGTGGTGCCGGCTGGTAAACCGGTGCCCACAATGAATGCCAAGACCAGCACGATCAGTGTCAACGACGGCGATGGCAATCTTAATCTGAACAATATCTACGGAGTGTCTAGTGTCTTCACTAATTATATTTGGCGGGGATCATCCGACAACACTACCGGTGGCCAAACTAACTGCAACATGGCTTACTTTGGGGCGTCGCCCTGGAATTTGACCTTTCCGGTCGGCGACAAAACGATTTGCAATCTGAACAACATCAGCACCAGCACGCTGGGCGTCGGCGATTTGCTGTGCATGGGGGTGTGGTTAGAGAACTACAGCAACAGCGCGGCGGCCGGCACTTATTCTTATTCCAAGCCGGCTTGTTATAAGATTGCTGATAAGGGTTGGCAACTGACACCGCAGATTTGTATCCAGACTAATGTTGATGCAAATTTTTCTGATGTTAATGCTGGAAAGTGGTCTGGCGATGATACTACGGCTTGTCAGGGTGGTGTTAGTAGCAATAGTATCACCGTCGCGCCAGGTCAATCCGTCTACTGGCGCCATCGTTTTACCACTAATGTATCCAGTCCATTGTCGTCGCCTGTAACCGTCAAATGGGGATGGCAGGGTACAACAAGTGGGACTTCTATTACGCCGGTAGCTTTGCAGGATGTGACGGTACCACCACCTGGTAATTTTATCTCAGGTTGGAGCAATGTCGCGCCTTTTAGTAAACCCGACAAAATCGAACCGATCCCCCTGGATACTCCATCTGGCACCGTATATTGCCGCCAGACCTTTGCCCAGCCCAGTGATTATGCTACCAATTCCGGCACCGTAACGTCTGATCCAGCCTGTGCGAAGGTGATTGCTAATTTTACCAATAAGCCTGTTACCGACACCAGCAGCGGGGGAGCTGTGGAAAACATCGATTTTGGTACAAATGTTACCTTTAATAACTACGTTATCGACGATCTGTCCGCTGGCAGCTCTACTATGGGCCTTGTCAAATCGTGGACGGGCTTTACTTTTATAGTACCAGCTGGCAACGCACTCCCAAGCGACGATGTCAAGGACGTTTCCAATAGCACTCTATTGCTAGATGGAAATGCAATGGTAAATGAGGTTTACTACGGTGGTGATGATGTCGTCAATAATTATACTTGGCGAGCTGACAACAATTCACAAACAAATTGTGCGGATTCTAGCGTTGGTTTAGGTGGCAGTCTTGCTACAAGTCCTGGAGGAACACCTGATCAGAAACCTTATAACACTCTCTGTAATACCAATAAAATTTCCACCAGTGATCTCGACCCCGGCGACAGCATCTGCATGGCAGTAGTCATCCAGCCGTATACCAGCAATGATGTCGGGCTAAACAACAATCGTTTCTCCCGCCCGGCCTGTTACACCATGACCAAATCGCCTCAGATTCAGATCCGCGGTGCTGACAGTAAATCCGGTGCTACCCAGTTCGGCCAGATGACTGCCCTGACTGACGTTAAATATAAAGGTGGTTTCACCGGTAGCGGTTCCTCTAACCCCTTGCGCGGTTCTTGGAGCCAGTTCGGCCTGATCAGCAACGGCCCGATCGCGGCCTTTGGGTCAAACGGCGCCACACTGTCTGGCAGTGGCACGACAGGTTCAGTTAGCGCCAATCGGCGCATTGCCTGCCAACTCTTGTTCGCTAACGCAAGCACAGGTGGCAAGGACTGCACTGGCGCTACTGTTGAAAGCTATGGTAACCTTGGTGTGCAGCCGCGGACCATCACTTTGCCTGCCGTGGCGGAATACACCGATCAACGGCTGAAAGACTCTGGCTACAGCCAAATTAGCTCCTCGCGTAACCTGGACGGCCTAACTTCTGGCACTTACTATGTCACAGGGGATATCACCATTGAAGCCAGCACTCTGACGCGTGACCAAAATCTGACCCTGGTGACCGCCGCCGACAGCACCTCGCCTGTCACCATCACCATCGCCGGCGACATCGTGGCTGATTCGGAGATTACCTATGCTGCTGACGAACTGACCAAGCTGCCTAATTTGACTATCATCGCCGACAAGATCATGGTCCAAGGCGACGTCACTGACCTCTATGGCACCTATATTGCCCGTGACCGCTTCTTCAGTTGTGATCAGAATCGGCCAGGTACCAACGACCTAGGTGCGACTGGCTACTGCAGCCAACAACTGACTGTTACTGGCGCCATCATCAGCAAAAACATGCCTCACTTCTGGCGCACCGCCGGTGCCGGCAAAGACGCCGAAGCTTCTATCCCGGCCGAAATTATCCAATACACGCCCAACCTCTATCTGACCCCTTATGCAGCTAGCCAAACTGGCTCGCTGGACCACTGGACCAACAGTAGTGCCATTCAGGAATTGCCGGCGCGGTTATAGGGAGCAATTTGCTGGCAGCAGTCTGGTTGGACTGTTGCGCTGATTAACTTAATCTGTTAAGATAGCTGGGCAATGTTAACCTCCCGGGGACACGGCACAAGGATTCCCGGGTATAATCCAAAGGAGGTCTTAGTGCCAGAGAAAACTATTAATGTGAGCGAGTACGAACTGGTGGTGCTGTTTCGGCCCGAGCTCGAGGCGAAGTTGGAGGCGCCGCTGAAAAACGTGGCCAAAATCATCGCTGATGCTGGTGGCAAAGTCACCGCCGAGGAGGATCTCGGTCGGAAGGAGCTGGCTTATAAAATCGCCGGCGAAAGCCACGCGGTTTATCGGGTGTACACGCTGGAGCTGCCGGCCCAGGCGCCGAGCAAAATCAGTGAAACGCTGAACATCACCGGTGACGTGATTCGCTATTTGTTGACCAAGGTCGACGCCAAGGTCAAAGCGGCTTTGGCCGAAGAAAAATCGCGCCACAGCGACGATGACGCCGAGGCTGGCGACAAAACCAACACTGACGAAGAATAATAATAAGTAATTTAATAATTTGCGACTGAAAGGGAAAAGAGCAGCCGGAGCAAAAACCGCGCTTTTTGCCCCGCGCGATGAGAAAAACCGTAGGTTTGTCTTATAAGCGCCAGCGCAGGAGGAGGGGAGTATATGGCATTTAACAAAGTAATCTTACTGGGTAATTTGACGGCTGATCCGGAAACGCGCACCACGCCGTCCGGCCAGAGCGTAACCAGTTTTTCGCTGGCGGTCAATCGCAGTTGGAACGACGCCCAGGGCAATCGTCAAGAGGAAACCAGTTTTATCAACTGTACCGCCTGGGGTCCGCGCGGCGAAACCATCGCCAAGTATGTTGGCAAAGGTCGGCAACTGCTGGTCAGTGGTCGTCTGCAACAGCGCAGTTGGGATGACAAGGAAACTGGTAAGAAGCGCAGCAGCATCGACGTGGTGGTGGAAGAATTTTCTTTCATCAGCGACGGTCGCGGCGGCGGGACGGGCGTACCAACGACGACTGCTAAATCCAAGAAATCGGACAACGTGGACGAAGCGCCGATTGACGATGTTAGCGACGAGCCGATCGATCTGACGGATATACCGTTTTAGGAATGTACCCCAGTTATTTTCGCTCGTTCGAAAAGAATTCCGCGTCGAAACTTCCTAAAATTTTCCTCAGGTGCTGTGTGCGAAGAACAAGCTCGTACTCGCACTTGATGGAAAATTGTTCAGGAAGTTTCCGGGAATTCTAAGAACTCGCGATAAATAATCTGGGATACAAAAGTAATTTAAGAAAGGAATAACTTTACATGGCAAAAAAACTTAAGAAAATTTCACCGCGCTATTTCGACTACAAAGATGTCGAAACTTTGCGGCATTATATTGACAGCTATGGCCAGATTGACGCCCGGGCTCGCACCGGACTGAGCGCCAAGTCGCAGCGTCAGTTGGCGATTGCGATTAAACGGGCGCGGCACTTGGCACTGTTACCGTTCGTGGCGAATTAGGAGTTTTAAGTAAAATGTATCAACCAACCGATCTCAAAAAAGGCACGGTCATTTCGATTGATGGCCAGCCTTACAAAGTCGTCGAATATGCCCAGAAAGTCATGGGGCGGGGCGGCTCGATTGTCAACGTGCGAGTCAAAAATTTGATCACCGGCAACGTGCTACCAAAAACTTACAAAGGTCAGGAACGGATCGAGGCGGCCGAGGTGACGAACCAAACTGTACAATATTTGTATTCAGATGGTACCTCTGTTTTTTTCATGAATCCGGGCTCGTTCGAGCAATTTGAATTGCCTTTGTCTGACGCTGAGGATGTACCAAAATTTATCAAGGAGGGTAGTGAAGTTCAACTGCAATTCTTTGAAGGGCGAGTCATCGCGGTCGATCTGCCGACCACCGTGACTTTGGCCGTGGAATACACTGAAAACGTGGTCAAAGGCGACACTACTTCTTCGGTGCTGAAGGACGCTAAATTGGAAACCGGTATCACGGTCAAGGTGCCGGCCTTTATCAAAACCGGCGACGAACTGAAAATCGACACGCGGGACGGGTCATATGTCGAACGCGCCAAGTAAACTATTCTTAGATTGATGTAAAGATTACAACACTCAAAGGGGTTGATCTCCTATTGACTTAGTGAAAGCATAACTGCTATAATACTAACTATCGTTAGTTAATAACGGTAAATCAGAGGAGACAAAGATGAGACATAATCTGTTTAGGATCTGGCCTGCCAAAAGGAAGCTGACAACCGGCGCGGTTTTTGGTGTGATGCTGGTGACGACAATGGTGGTGGTCGGTCTGGCTGGTAAGAATATTAGTAGCGCGGATGGCACTCAGGCTGACCTGCGGATCGTGACGTCTGCCATCGTCAATGGCCCCGACGGAATCTTTGGTACGGCCGATGATTCGACCACCCAGGCCAGCCTAGGTGAAACGATTCGCTATAAATTGAAATACGACAACATCGGTGCGGCCGCCGCCGACAATGCGGTTATCAGCGAGGTGGTTCCGGTTGGGACTTGCTTTATGACCGAATCGATCGACAATTTGCCGGCGGGTGCCACGGTGGAATATTCTAGCGACGACAGCAATACCTGGATCTATCAGCCGAGCGGCGTGCTTGATTGCAACGTAACTAATTTTCGGATTAACTTGGGGACTTTGCCAACGTCGGTTAAGACGGTTAGCGGCGCCTCGACTAATCAGGCCGACTATCTGATCGGGCAAGCAGACATTTTGGCGGGGAAGACTATCAAGCAAGTGGCGGCCGGCCTGAACCATATTTGTGCGCTGGACACCGCTGGACAGGCCTACTGTTGGGGTCAAAATAACCTCGGTCAGCTGGGCAATGGCAACAATAACAATTATGACGTGCCGGTTCCGGTGGTCATACCGAGTGGCGTAACTTTTGATTCCATTTCCGTCGGCCGAAATTCTACTTGTGCTCTGGCGACTGATGGCAAAGCTTACTGTTGGGGCAACAATGCTAACCATGAAAATGGTAGTATCAGTCATATGGGAGCCAGTTATAACACCCCATTTGTGGTCACCATGCCACCAGGGGCCAGTTTCAAGTCCATTGCGATGGGAGGAACGTTTGGTTGCGCGTTAGCCTCGGATGGTCAAGCTTACTGCTGGGGATATGCTACCGGAGTAGTCAACAGCCCAGCTCCGATGGCGACTGGCTTTAGTTTCAGTTCGATGGCGGCGGGTTATGGCAATGTTTGCGGTCTAACTGCCGCTGGCCAGGCTTATTGCATGGGGTCAGACGGCAGTGGTGCTGGCCCTAATAGCTTTACCCAAGTCGCTATGCCGCCCAGTGTTAGTTTCAAATCGATCGCGGCCAGTGCCAGCGCTAACCCCAGTAGCAATAGTTTTACCTGCGCTATCGCCACCGATGGTCAAGCTTACTGTTGGGGTAGTAATGGTTCAACGGGCCAGCTGGGCCACGGTGCTGGCCCAAATTCTGGTCTGAATGCTCCGATGCTGGTCACGGTGGGCGACAACTTTCAAGCGATAGCGGTTGGTGCTAACTTTGTTTGCGCTAGCAGCACCGCTAACCAGATTATGTGCTGGGGTGGCGATGCTTATGGCAGTTCTGGACGTGTGATTACTCTGCCTAGCGGCGTTGAGCCGGCCTCTGTTACTGCCGGTGGTAATCAGGCTTGTGTCTCGTCAGCCGGTGGTCAGGTTTATTGCTGGAACCCAAACAAACAGGGTCAGTTGGGTAATGGCCTGAACAGCGGTGCCTGGGTGGCTGACGCAGCGCCAACTTCGGCCACTAAAACCGTCGTCTTGACAGTGCCGCTGGACGCCGAATTGTCAGTCTACAACACCTTGTCCATCAACCAGCAGATCGGCCAGACGACTTTTCCGAATGAACAATATCCGGGTGTCAACGGCCGGGTCGATTATTATTTCAAACAGCTAGTGGGATCGACCTGTGGACTGTCCAACCCGGACATCCCAGGTTTTAGTGGGCCGATTGCCTCGGCGGCGGCTGATCAGAACATCACGACGCAGGTCGATATTTCTACCTTGGATGCGACGACGCGCAGTTGGTGCCTGGTGGCGGATTATCACGAGGCGGGCGATGTTGTCTCGACCTTTCAGATGTCTTATGCCGCCGCGTCCGACGATCTGTTTGTGACCTTTGATACGGTGGTCAAAAGTGACATCAGCGTTGCCAAAATTTCCAATACCGCGCAGATCAGCACCACCACGCCAGAGGTAACTTTGGCCAATAATCAGGCCAGCTATGATCTGAGCGTACCATCGGTCGAATCATCGAAACCACCGGTCGGGCCGCCGACCACGCCGTCTGAACCACCGACTGAACCGCCGCTGGTGCCGGAGCCGCCGGACACCGGGATTGGGTCAGTCAAAGGCAGCTGGCCACTGGTCGGCAACCAAACTATCGGGACGATCAAATTTCAGATTAAGTAAGCCAAGGATTACTGGTCTTGGCCGGACGGCTCATCTTCGCTTTTGAGGTGCAGTGTACCATCAGCGTCATAAAGCGGTGTTATGGTACAATTGCTTACGTTCAAATCAACATCTCCTCGTACAACCAAAAGATACTCTACACCAGTCGCGTTGTCAGTGATAATAGAAATGTTGGCATTAGTATAACCAGTTTCTTGTTCGATTGCTTTATACGGTGTTGACGTGAACCGTGGTGATTTGTCACTACTGATAGAGTTGGCCGAATTTGAACCACACGCGCCCAAGGATAAGGCTAGCGCGGTTGCAAATAAAACTTTAGAAACCTTCCCTGACAATAGCTTGATAGATGTTTTGAGTTTTTCCACCACAAACCTCCTGTTTAGAACTTACTACTCCCACTTGGTACCATTCTACCTACCTACCTACCTATTTGTCAATAGTTTGCTAAAATGGTTACGTGAAAGTCAGACTAGATCAAGCATTGGTACAGCGCGGTCTGGTGGCGTCGCGTTCGCAGGCCGAGAGTTATATTCGCCTGGGCAAGGTTTTGATTCGCGAAGACTCGCGAGCCTATCATTCTGACCCTGGACTTGATCCAGGGGAAGAATCTTATGAACAATCAGCAGATTCCTCAGAATCAAAGATTCCTCAGAATGACAAAAAAGAAAGCTGGCGACAGATTACTAAACCCGGCTATTTCGTATCTGAAAACACGGAAATCAAACTGGATCAAGCCGAACAATTTGTGTCGCGGGCCGGTTTGAAATTGGCCAGTGTGGCGGATAAATTGGGGTTGGACTTCACAGACAAAATTGTGCTGGACATCGGTTCATCGACTGGCGGTTTTACGCAGTTTGCCCTTAGTCGTGGCGCTCGGAAAGTCATCGCCGTCGATGTTGGTACCGACCAATTACATCCCAGTTTGAGTGGTGACCAGCGGATCGAACTGCATGAAAAGACCGACATCCGTGACTTTTATCTGGATACGACCGGAAACTCAACCGATTTGCCGCGCAAGCACAGAACGGGTGTCGGCCTGTCGTTACAGGCGACAGCCCGATCTTCCTCGCCTCGGCCGTCGCCGATGGCGCAGCCTTGCGCAGCTAAATCGATTAAGTTTCCAGATCTAATTTTGGCCGACGTCTCGTTCATTTCCTTACGCGAAATTTTGCCGCATGTGGCGCAACATCTGGCCGGGCCGAAAACTCGGGTGGTGGCTATGCTGAAACCGCAATTCGAAACCGGCGCGCGGGCCAAAAACGCTGGTGTGATCAAGAACGACACCGAGCGCCGCAAAGTTTTGAAAGAATTTGAAACCTGGGTCAAACAATATTTCTTAATCCAGGCCAAAGCCGACAGCGCTGTCGCTGGTATGCATGGCAACCATGAGCGGTTTTATTGTTTATTGCCGTTGGCGCGGTCGGTCAGATAGCTGCCCAGGGCGTTGATCGTATCGGTGAAATTGCTGGCCACTTTAGGATCGCTGGCTTTATTTAGGGTCGTCATGGCGGTGGCGGACACGGTTGCAACCTTGGTGCTGGTTGCAGACAGGGCGTCATTATTTTCACTGGATGGGTTAGCGATGAATTGATCGAGCGCCGCGGCGAAAGCTTCGTAAGCTTGGCCAAAATCCTGAAAGGCTTGGTCGATACTGCCGTCGCCGGTCTTAACGGTGGTACATTTTTTGGCGATGTCATGCGCACTGGTGGCAAATTGTTTGAAATCGTTGATGTCGGAATAGTTGAAATTACTGAAGTCGTCGGCTAGTTTTAATATGGCGGTCAAGGCCGGGCTGGCTTCATCCAGCAATTTAATGGTCAGCGAAATATCCTGATCGTACTTTTCATAAGCCGCTTGCATGGCGTCAAACTTGGTTTTGGCGTCCCGGTCGTTCTTGATGGCCCGCATGGTTGACAAAGTGTTCATCTCCTTTTTCAAAGAGGACTGAAAATCCTGGATGCTCTTGATCGTACTGGGGCTAAAATCACCGCTTTGGAGCGCGCTGGAGATTGACGTAGCAAAAGAACCGTCGCTGCTAACCAGGGTGCCAATCTTTCGTGTCTGATCAGCCGCGGCTCGAAAATCCTGCCGGCTGACGCCACCTAGCACCAGAACCAGAATCAGCGTCAAAATCCCGCCCAAAACCAGGACACCACCACCGATGGTGAGGCCCAAAACCAGGCCGAGTTTAGATTTCTTTTTAGTGTTTTTGCCGTCAGCCGCTGGCGACTCTGCCGGCGCGACCGGTTGGTTGTTGTCCGTTGACTCCATTTTCTCCTCCTTAATTAGTGATTCCACTATAGCTGATTTTTCAGTTTAACGCAAGGTTTTGGGTGGGGATCAGATGTAAGGTAGGAGATTAATACCTTAAAATGTTCCTTTGCTCTAATTGCAATCGTGCGCGCGAATCGATACCAATAAAGATGATGATCATTAACTGATCAACTAGCACA
>Ga0209628_10002542_pt1 | contig 12437 bp, 6 predicted proteins | sample TergutCu122P4_FD_187285 | JGI IMG/M metagenome (GOLD analysis project Ga0209628, IMG submission 187285) | Cubitermes ugandensis P4 segment gut microbial communities from Kakamega Forest, Kenya - Cu122 P4 (SPAdes) (version 2) | ecosystem: Host-associated > Arthropoda: Insects > Digestive system >...
AACGGGTTGTACACAATGCTGGTGACTACAGTGAAGGACAGTAAAACTTCGAAACATGTATCTATTTTGTATCAGTTGTAAATAAATAGTTTCCACTATTAAAGTTCCAACCCTCGTAGTATACAGTGAAGTTTCTGAGATCTGTACTGGCCATTAGGAGAAATGATCGCTAGGGAAACGCAGAAAATATTGTCAAATATTGTCAGTAAAATTTAAGACTGTCAAAAGTCTGATTACAGTAAATAGCCTACATGGGATAAACATAAAGAGACTACAACAGACACTGAGTAGACCACTGATGAAAATGCGGAATAAATCTGTCACATCTAGACTGCTTAGGAAGAGCATGCTAAGTTTAATTTTCCGTAGTTCATGAAGAAAAAGTGACAAGAAAGCTCAATACTTGCGTAACTTCTACAGACTTTTACCTTCTCTCTTATTTGTTGCAGTTCATTTTACGACAGTACTGGTATCTCAGTGTCGGGTTAGAGGCCTATGGAATCGATTCAAAATGATTCATGAATTCCAATGTAGTTGGAATGAACAGTTACTGTTCTCCTGAATTTGCCTGGAAAGTTTTCTCCATCGTGTTTTTTTAATTGTTGTTTCATTATTTTTGGATGAAACTGGGAAATAATAATAATATAATTAATTCTAACATTAACTAATAATAATTATTAATATTAATTATAATTATATATTTTCTTTAATTAAACATTTCTTACGTTTCTAGCCCCAATATCTTCACGTTCGTATCTTCCAATGTGTGATCAATGAACAATCAAAACATAGCAAGTCTACACATCAATTCTAATGACGTTCTTTCGATTCCCAGCAGGGCAATCCAGATCGTCCAAACTGGCTCTTGGCACCACCCTGCTTCCTATTAATCCGGTACCGTTGAATTATTTCTACGAGGCAAAGCGACCGGAACGTGAATCTGACCACCCACTTTCATATCAGTGCCAAGGTTAAGAATGAATGTAAGTGTAGCTTCACTCCCCCGTATGCCTTCATTGTGTACACCGGGGAGAAATCTATCGCAAACTTTCCCTAATTATTTTCTATGCATATCCTGCTGAAATTAATCAGTTTTTCCAGAGAAGAAAATGAGTAGTAAATACAAATGGAAGGAAGCAGTGGTTTATGATTAAGAATTATGGATGGATGTAGGTAAAGCGCAAAGGAAAAATTGGTCATGCCCACACCATAAAGGCGTATGGCGGAGAGAAATAGTACCAGACATTCTTAACCTCGACAGTAGCTGGAGGTAAGTGGTCAGCCTCACGGCCCGGCCGTTGTCTCCCCGGAGAAACAGACCCCAGTACCGGTGTAAGTATGGCAGTAATTTGTTTAACTTTCTAAAAGAATAACTTTAAAAATTGACTAAACTAGATCACAGAGATATATGATAATGCAATTAATCCACATATAACGGAGATGATCATCCTGTTATCTGCAACTGACCGCTTGTAGTAGTCCAGCATGCTCACATGCATTATCACGAGGCTGCTGCACGCAGCTGGTCACGAATGTGGTCAGTTCTGCCACTTCGAACTGCGCAAGTGATGTGACGCATTACTCATCTTGCAGCAGGCAAGTGGTGCTTATTATCTTTGCTCAGAGTCGTGCCCGGCGTGTTGCTCTGCTAGCAATAGCTTGCTCCCACGAAGCAGTGCTTTTAATGCATATACCGTTAGATTTACAGCTAGTACTTATGGGTGATGTTACAGCAAATTTCAGAATTTCTATTTAAAAACCATATGGAATGTTTTCGTTCCCTTGAAACACCGATATTGCGGTGACTGTCTCATGCAAATACCACGGTCGACGTTCATGTAATGCTGTGCCGCAGAGTGCAGGACTGGGAAGCCAAATGTCTCTATTACTATGTCCCACTTTCATAACAATGGGTAAGGAAGGGCGCTAGGATACACGGTGAGTCAAAGCATCACTTATCTTCGGCGTCTTCCCTTAATGAATTGCCCAGAATCTTCTGAGTTCAGCCTCAACCCAAGCCTGATATGCAGACTATCTTGATTTCTATACTACTCTCTCTCAAATCTTAGGTTCCACGGAATTATGGGTCTTAGAGTGGACATAAGTTTGTCCATCGTAAATATCAATAAAAAATAAATCTGCCGTGTCCACGCCATGCAGCATATACCTCGTAGGCTGGGTGGCGGTATAGCCCGTCTCACTCTTTACCTCGGCGTTTGATGGAGACGAGTGGTCAACGTGACGCCCCAGGCGCTCCATCCGCGAAAAGGAGCAGGTTAAGGGGCTGATTGCACTCTAGAGCCGCCCAAGAAGTTTTGGGAGAGTGAAAGAGGATTCCCTCTCCCGGAATTTGAACCCCAGATCGCCCAGCCCGTAGCCTAGTCACATACGCTCTACCATACTTGTAATCACTCCTAACCAACTGCAATACAGTAACATTAGTCTTGTTCACGGTAATGTGTTCTAAAGCCGAGTAGGAACAGAATTTCGAACACTGTGCAACCTCAAATGAGGCACAACGGAACATTACAATAACGTGGGACAAGCTGACAGAACATGACCTTTGCACTATATCCAGCCATTTACCAGTAGTAACTATTAAAAAGGTGTAACGAGGCATGCGGAAGGTATAATGGTGATCATAAACGTATGTATAAATCGTGGTTCGAGCCCCGGTGAGGGCATGACGTATTCTCTTCTCCACACCCATCCAGACCGCCCATGGGGCCCACACAGCATCTTGTACGATGGTACTGGAACTCCTTCCCGGAGGCAAAGAAGCCGGGGCGAGGCGTTGACCACCCTACCCCGTCTAGCACTAAGGTTCAGAATATATATACTGTATTTATACTCCCCCTTTCTACTTCTTAATGGCATGTTATGCGGTGACTTTTACCTAATTGTGCTGTTCCATCAGAGTTACAAATATGATGATAGCTTATGAGCTTTGATGCTGGATCTGTACTGGAATGTAACGCCATGTCTGGTGAGGTCTGGTAGAAATTTAAAATGTTCCGGAAGAACCAACTGTCTCCAACTTCGGGGTCGAAAATTGAAGCAGTAAGTTTCTCATAAATTTTGGCAGATTTATAACATACTAGGTTGGACGGTCCGCTGATCGAATCCCGGTGGGGGCGAGATTTTCTGCACCTGTCCAGGCCGGCCCTGAAGCCCACCCAGCCTCCTGTAAAATGGTTACCGGGTCTTTTCCGAGAGTAAGTTGCGGCCGGGGCGTAACGCTGACCCCCTCACCCCTTCTAGTTCCGAGGTCAAAAATAGAGTAGAGCTATAATTCTGCTCTCCTTAAGGGCCTTCGTGGCCTATGAAAGGGTGAAACCTACCTATACTATACTAGGCGTGGTCACTTCCTAGAAAACAACACCATTAAGATAATATGAACTTTGAAATTACGTCTGAAAATTGACTTCCGGAAATGAATACAGATGTACGTGATGAACTGTAAAACTGTTAGTTATAATTGAAATTTCCGTTAGTTTGTCATTTCACACGTCATGTTATTACACGATTTCTCCATTTCTTTCGTTGTTGTAGCTTTGGACGAGTTAGTAGAGTGTTTTAACCAGCGTGCTGGCGCCACTTTGTCGATCTGAATCATATTCTGCACATTGAAAGTTTCTAAAGTGCCATATCATTGATATCTTTCACAGCCTTTTCATATTAGTTAATCAGTGTGCACTATATATTTCTTAAGAATGTTGCACACGTCACCTGACTTCAACCTCTTGTTAGTGGCGGGTAATTCAGGACGTATTTTGAAAATATTTATTCCGGCGTGTTTTTCTTCTTATTGTCGAATATACAGCCGGGGCATTGCAGTAACTATAGTGACTACACTGCTTTGATTGCCGAAGAGGCAAGGACGTTTTCTCTTCTCCGAATTCTCCAGCAGAAGTGCACCCAGCCTCCTATTCAATGGGTTCCGCGGCCTCGCAACCGGTGGGGGAGAGAGTAATACGACCGAAGCGTGAACCTGACCACTTATCTCTATCTACTACCAAGATCAAAAATAAAAGGAGCTATAAATCCTCTCCTCCATGTGCCTTCATGGCAACGGCATGAACGTTACCACAAGCGTCAGTATTCTCCAGTGTTGTCATTCCTTGTTCTCTAATATATCTCGAAAGATAATATTTGGACAATTCTGCAATGCATAGTACAAAGTATTATTTGCCCCCCTCTGTATTTTCGCGCTCGTAGAGTCCCCATTTTTTGAAGCATCTAGGGAAACTGCAATAACTTCAGGGTAGATTGATGATGGCATGACACTGATTGAGCACGGGACACGTTACCGTTCATTGAGTGCCGCTTCTCTATGATTGACTGCTGACTGCACTCATTGTATAACTACACATTATAATGGGCTCTGCAGCGTGTTCCGTCATATTCTTTGTGAGTATCATCAATAGACATGCTTAGTCACGCATGGGACGACTTATAAAGGGCCCGTCTCTTGACGTTTTGACGCGTTGAACAATGCACCATTTGATGGAGGTCGCTCTACTCTTCTTCCACTGGCCACCTGTCAGCGAAGAAGTCTTCAGTGTTCCTAAAAAAAAATCTAGGAGATCCTGACTAGTAATTAGCTACTAATTGTTATCAAGAGTGGGGATATCGTGTACCCCTCCTAACATACATACGTAAAGACTCAGACCGCCTTCTGATCCAATTCATGTCTTGCGCTGTAATAAAAACAAACTGCCGTCCACAGCGTTGCTCTCAAAGTGTACGACTCTTATATTTGTTATGATCAGTGTGTAAGAAAGCTAAGTATCACTTGTTAATCGGGTTTAGTGAGAAACAGTACGCCTGTTACTACTAAAAGATAATTGCAAGTGTTATCATGTCTCTGCAGCAGTTACTGGAAGTCGGGCACTAATTCTTAGCTCTCTTTTCTTCACGGAGGACGCGGGTTGTAATCTCGTCCCAACAGGCTTGCCGAACATTTTCCGTATTTCCCCTCGGCTAGTCTACACAAATGCTAAGAATCTGACTTAGCGTCATTGAGAAGTCAAAGGATAAGGTCCCGGGTGAATGGCGTATTTCATCCTAAACAGAACGTGAAGTCTCAGACGGAGGGCAGAGGTATAAATATATTTTTCCTTGCACCTCAGTGAGAGATGGGGGTGGGTGGTCAACGACACGCCCCGGCCGCTTTACCCCCGGCAAAGACCCGGTATCCCATATGGGGCTGGGTTGGTCCCAGGGCCGACCTGGGCAGGTTCAGAAAATCTCGCCCCTACCGGGATTCGATCCCCGGACCGTCCAGCCTGTAGCCAATCGTTACACCGATTACACTAACCGGGCTCAAGGTTCCGGGACTCGGTCTGCAAGAATACGTACGAAATAAATAAGAGGAGTATTTTTAACCCCCTTGAATATAACACCCGTCATACATCTTTCTGAATTTGAACAATAGTCCTCGAAGGCGTCCAGCGAACCGTACTTCACTGGACAGTTACGTTCTTCTTGATGTCTTCGACGTCCTAGAACCTTTTTGCTTTGAGGTTAGTTTGCACTTTAAGGAATGCAAAAATGTTGGCTGTTGAGGTAACAAGTAAGTAAGATGTGTGGCTTTTCTCCACCCCGCCACGCTACATCGGGAAAGCACTTCATTATCATGGCAGATTGAGCAGGGCCACTGTCGTGAAAACGCAACCAATAGCGTTTCTCTAGAAATTGCGGCCTCGTGTACCCCAAATCAAGGGATAACTACTTTCTGTTGTCCATGTCAGAAATATTCATGCTTCTCTAAATATAGTTTGCTCTACGTATGTGTGTTATGTTTGTGTGTGAGAGTGTGTATATATATATATATATGTATAAATTATATAAATATTATGTATATAGGCTCACACACTATACGTGTGTGTATGTATATATATATATATATATATATATATATATATATATATATATATTTACACACACACACACACAAATAAATATATATATTATACTGGTGGCGAGGCAGAATCTTGATATTATGCGATTTAGGAAGTGATTACATCGTTTCTGCACAATGTAGGCCTGTCCCTTACAGTCGACAAATGCGAATCAACTGTCCTTATACTTATTGTCTCAAAATATAGGGTACTTTCTATTATACTTTCAAAATGACATCATGTATTCTACTTATTTCCCCACGAATACTATATTTAACTTTTACACTACCCTCTATATAATCCCGCTTTTGCGAGCGTTAATTATGAAGATTCTATTCACGTAATTTTCTGCATTCCACCTTCTATCCCTCAATTTCATAGTCATATAAACCCACAACATGAATAATGCTCCATCAAGAATGACTGGCTTTGTTGCGCAATTTTTTTACTTTCGTAGCAATAATGATACAAGGCACTGCACCAGATATGCAGCTCTCCATAAGCCTGTATTAATGTATGAAGTAATTCAGTCAATAGGAAAGAAATTGCAGGATTTTATGCCCAAAATAGAATTACAGATGGAAAACTTCACAGGAGGAGATTACTTAGATATTTAGATGGGTCTACAGGTGAGAGGGTAATGTTAAAAACGATATTCGATTAAGTGATTTTGAAGATTTCGAGTGGCTGGAGACAGTGGTCTCTTGTCAGTACAGTGACAAATTTACGGACTCAGCAAAAGAATGGGTTCTTTTCTGAGGCTCCATACTGACTTAACTATGAAATGGATGATCGGAGAATTGACCTTCGATTCCCGGCATAAGTAGAACTTTTTCTCTTTCCTCCAGAGTTGAGATCGGCTCTTGAACCATCGCTGCCTAACCAAAAGTTATAAGGCCATTTGTCTCCATATAAGACCAAAGTTAAGAATGTCTGGAGCTATGCTTACAACCCGCTAAATTTCTTCATATTGTGGTAGGTAATAGGGCTCGTTGAAACGTTGCATTTATCATATTGCGAAATTAAAATGAATAAAGAAGGGCGTGTGGCACATACGGGAGACGGGGAAGGTGTGTACAATGTTTTGTTGACGAGACCTGAGGGAAAGAGAACACTTGGAAGACTACGCACAGATGGGAACACAATATTAAAATGGATCTTCAAGAAATAGGACGGCGGAGTGGCTTTGACTGGTTTTGTCTGGCTCAGGATAAGGTCATGTAGCAGGCTTGTGTGAATGCGGTAGTAAAGCTTACGGTTCCATAAACTGCGGAGAATTTAATATGTGGAAATAAAATGCCAACTAGATGCAATCTCTGTTGCATCTAGTTGGCATTCTATTTCCACATATTAACGACGATGCACGGTCAAAACTAAATCAAATTTGCGGAGAATTTCTTGACTTGATGAAGACCTGTTAGCTTCTCAGGAAGGATTCTGTTTCGTGGAGTTAATTACTGAGTGATTATGTGATTTATGTAATTCGCCAGTACTGGTCTTGTATTCTGCAACAACAAAGTTTACGAAGTCCATACTCTGTTAATATGACTGTACCACTGCCACTGATCGCGAATTTGCATTGTCACTCTGCACATTTATAGCTGTCTAGGTAGAGATGTAAGGATGTCGCTAATTGGTTTACTGCCTCCTGTAAAACTGGCCAATAACAGTAGGGAATGCCAAGAAGGTCTACAACTCGCAGCATCCACCCACGTAATGTTCCACAACCTGCAGGTAGGTACACGTCTAGCGAAGGTCATGGGCGACAGAGTTAAAACCACTCTGGGGCCTTGACAATACGTTTGATCATAAAATGGATACGACTGCCTTCTGAACAAATGTTTCGTTCGGTTTGAACACCGATCAAAGACGCCGGTCAGACAATGCATATCGACGTTGTTTTCGACCACATATACAACATTTTCAGAACTTGGTAGGTCGGATTACTGGGTATTTCGAGGTGTGGTAGAGTTGCAAGTTTCGAAACAATACTACAACTAAAAGAATTATTTTCCCACTCCTCAAGCTTACTAGAGTAAAACAGAGGCAAGTAACCGATTGTTCGAAATTCCTGACTCTTCACGAACAAAGAGGACAAATTCACAGTGTTCTGTGGACTGTTAAACACAGGAAAGACGTATTAACTTTCTCAAAATGGCGGAGCTAAGTAATTGTGGATGAAACAATAAATCAAAATTACTTCTAGGAATAGACTGAAAATAGATTAAATTTGGTAAATTCTTGCTACAATACGTTTTAAAAGCTTTTGTCTTTCTGCCTTCCATTTAAAGGCGTAGGCTCCGGAATTAAATTATGTCCATTAGAATTATAATATTTCCATTAATTACAAATTTTGTTTACGATTTGCTTAACGATATTATTAGTAGTTCTGTATATAGGCCCTGTAGTGTTGCATTAGTGAATACTGAATTGTTAAGGATATGAAAGTAAGCAGTCCTATGTTAGTGTGAGACAGCATTCTGTAACTTTCTGCAGGGACGGTACAGAATCTTAAAAGACTGCAATCATGTTAGCCTGCCTCAAAACCGAATGTTCCCGGACTGAAAGAATATACAAGTGGAATATATTTCAATTTTATATTAGTAACAAATTGATCGCTACTTAAGTTTTACGGTTTTTGAATCTCGGTCTCCTACTTTGAGGGTGAAACTTAGTTTCACGGTGTATGAGATGGTTCTCATACTAGACCCAATAAGAGCAAGTAGCAGGGTGGTATATTACATTGTTTTATGATGAGATTTTTAGTTTTTACTCCCCTCAAGATATTACTGGTATGGTCGAATTAAAGAGGACGAAAATGTTTAGGGACTGCACAAATATTAGAAAAATCTGAAACGCAAATATAATTTATTTGAAAATACAAGGGAAGTTATCGACTATTAGAGCTTGGCATAGATGAGAGGATATAAAAAAAGGACCTCAACTAAACGAGATGGGAGGTTTTGGACTGGATTCCTATGTCCTAGGATAAGGAAGAAATACGGGTTTTTGAACGTGGCCGTTCACCGCTAGATTCTTATGTTCTAGGATAAGTAAGACTGACGGGCTGTTCTGAACGTGGCCGTTCACCACTGGATTCCATGAGAGGGGCGACTATCTTGATCGGCTGATAAACTGTCGGCTTCTTTGGACGGAATATGTTCCACGGAATGTCAGCTCTTGCGAATTTAACAGGAACCCCTCACCCACCAAGAAATGCCCTTCATTCCCCCCATCAAATTAAATCCTCTAACATTTTCCCTAAACTTTTCAAAGTGCAAAAGACTAGCATTGTGGTTATAGTAATTTCGTACCGGACACTGTCTGTCTAGAGCTTTACAAATCTAAATAAAAACAAAGGCTATCAACCTAATAAGTCAAGGAGCAACGTTCTGCAAAGAACCGTGTGCCGATTTTTTCAACTAGCTTAACGAACTTTGAATGGGATGAAACTGCTTTGTCATTGTAGAAGTTTATGGATCTTAGGGCATCTTGTGTGAATAGATCTGTTAACAAAGTCCTTGTAAAAATGGTGAAAGATTACTCAAGGACTAGGAACGCAAGTGAATAGAAGTTAATATAATTGCAGAGCGACGCTGCCGTTTTCAATGGAATTGATTTCGTGTAGGAATGTTATATTTCGATGAAAAATATATTTTTCTCCTTACGGCTCATTGTCTTCTTATAACCGTAGCGTGAGAGGAAAGTCAAAGAGAGGAGCGGAAGAAAGGTGGTAAGAATTCAGCCGGTTCGATTTCCTGCGTGGAGCGGGCAAAACCGTTGTCTAGCTCAGGGATATCCAGCTCTAAAATCTTCTTTTAATGCACTATGATAATGATAATACGTAGGAGGACGGAGGATGTTAAGGAAGTTCTGAAGTACAGGGATGTGTCATGTTTGAGGAGGAAATGAGAATATCCCGATAAATTTCCAGGTGTTCTCTAACCGGTCATCCACAGCAGTAGGACCTGCTTCCAAATGAGACTACTTCTGAATTTTGTTCTACGGTATTAGAACTAAAGACAGCAAGGTTAAGAAGCTTCAGCAGTACTGACTTAATTCTCAGGAAAAATCGCTGTCTTATAAAATGCGGTGGGCTCGAAGTCGGTTTCGGAATTGTTGATGGAATCTACCCCGCTCTCCTGTTCGGCGCTACTCAGTTTCTTCTGCTCACATAACAAACACAAGGAAATAATGTTAAATTATATCTACCACGCTCTCCTGCCCGGTGCTACTCAGTTTCTTCTGCTCACATAACAAACACAAGGAAATAATGTTAAATTATATATACCCCGCTGTCCTGCCCGGTGCTACTCAGTTTCTTCTGCTCACATAACAAACACAAGGAAATAATGTTAAATTGTATGTTGCCGGATGATGGGTAGTAAAGAGACATGGTTTGTTTTCCAGTGCATTTAGCAATACTGTGTCAGTTAAAAAGTTCACATACAATCTGGTGAGTGAAAGCAGGATGATAATGCACTGCAAATGGAGAAGTATAGTGAAGGAAGCAGTATTTGCTTATATTACGGGAAGTACTGCATTTGTAACCCAGTTTCCGCTGTTCCGAATGGATTGAAAGAACTCTCAGCTTTTGAGTTTCTTTCTGGAGGAACTTGTTGTGAATCCAGTCTAGAAATGGCTATGTTGACGAGTTTATATGGAGTGTTTCAGTCCCTTGGAATGTCTTAAACAGACTACAGTCACTTCCTTATCCTTCAAACACAGACATTTTTTTGTACCTTATTCCACGCTGCATTCCTTCAATAATTAATCCAGCGTAGGAAAACCAACTATTAAATTACGGACACTGGCATGTTACTGATGCTACTTGCCGTCATTATCGTGTAGGTTTACGTGTTTAGTAACTTAGGTTTGTTCTTGGTTTATCAACGACGGGCGATCAAATGTGGCTGTTAAATAGCAGCTTAAAACTGCAGAATGAATGTGAATCATAATGGACAATACTTGGCATAAAGCGAACGGGACATAGGACAAAGTACTAGGCTATCCAAACTTTTGCCTTAAGTAACTGAATATAGTCACGTAACACTTACATAAGATAGTTGCTGTCTGGGCAGGCGATCGAAACTAGGACCTACAGTAAAACAGGTAAAGCAGTCCCGTTACAGGCCTGGAGTGGCCCAGAGGGTTCCAGGAAGTTAAGGTTCCCAGATTTCATGACAACGGCACACGACGATGGGAAGGTTGTCAGCCTTACGCACCGGCCGCCTTTACCCCAGGAAATACACCTGGTATTCATTTCTGTTAGAGGCTGAGTCGACCCCAGGGCCGTAGTGCGACCGGAAGGATAATGTCACTGAAAAATTACAATGACATCATCGGGAGTCGAACCTGCGACCTGCCGGTTTTTAGCGTAGTGCCTTAACCACTATGCCACCGCGCGCCCTTAGGACCTACAGTACGTGGAAGCTTATCTGTTCAACTGTGAAATTCAGTCAGCGAATTATTGAGCGAAATTCCTAAAGCTGAAAACCGCTTATATTGTTATCGTTTTTCGACATTTTCTATATCTCGACAGAGTCTCATTGTCTTCAACAGTAACGGTGACGAATGTAGAGACGATATGAGACAAACTGGCTATTAATGTTCCCGTTCTTGTGCTGTGGACACCCCCGATCTATCTCCAGCAGCTTCGCACAAGGAGAGCCAGTTACTGCTTTATTCATTCTGCAGTGTGCCCAGCATAACATAACATGTATGCTTTGTCAGCTCATTTTTATGAATGAAACATGGCTCATAAGGGACCGGCAGCCTTACAACTCCATGTCAAGGAGACGATAGTGGAATTTCTTCTCCCTATGAATCTCCGCCCACGATATTTCAGTTGCGCCCACGTTCGGAAATCCTTTTGGCAGTGTGAAGCAAATATTTTGTGAAGTGTTTCATGCATGGCACGCAAGGAAAAGACGGGAAAGGCATAAAACATTTTAGCTTGAAACTCTGAAGAGAAAAGGCCACCCAGATTACTATGACGTTGATGGGAGGGTAATTTTAAAATATGTCTTCGTAGTGAATCAGATCCTATGGCGAATTCTTTTGAAGGCGCATTACACTGAACTTGCTAGCTATTTAAAAGGCTGGGGAAATCTTTACGAGCTGAACGACTATTAGCTAATACTTTTCGTACTTCTAAACATAAAGAAGGTGATATAGGAACTATCCGTCAGGACTCAAATTTATAATTCTTTAATATCATATATACAACTTGTTTCGGCCTTTTCAAGATTATCGCCACGTTTCAGTAGTTACTAAAACACTTAAAATTACATGCAAACATCAAATTCATATTCAAGTTTACTCATATACACACTGTCTTTAATTTTGCGTGATACTGTTAAGATAGACAACTTATTTGGCTCCCCTATTTGATTCTATATTTATTTACTTTTCCTTTTAGTAGGTTTTTTTTTTACCCAGAAGGGTAAAAGCAGGCTTTTATGATCAAGCTGTGTGTGTGCGCGTGCGTGCATGTTCGTGTGTGGCCCCAACTTTAACTTCTAAACCAGCTGA
>Ga0209628_10002543_pt1 | contig 12436 bp, 7 predicted proteins | sample TergutCu122P4_FD_187285 | JGI IMG/M metagenome (GOLD analysis project Ga0209628, IMG submission 187285) | Cubitermes ugandensis P4 segment gut microbial communities from Kakamega Forest, Kenya - Cu122 P4 (SPAdes) (version 2) | ecosystem: Host-associated > Arthropoda: Insects > Digestive system >...
TCCAAGATGGCGGCTATGTAACGACTGTACTGTCGAAGATGTATGTAATTCTACAGCTTCAACACTCTGTTGGAGATGTAAGTAATTCTACATCTTCGACAGTACAGTCGTTGACTGAACTTGTTTTTTTACTTCGTAAAGAACCCCCTAATAACGTATCTGCTAAGCAGTCTATACACTATATCGAATGAGGCTTTAATGTTGTTTCTTTGTGTAGTCATTTGAACGTTATGTTCTTCAGCATACTAATGCCCTTTCATTTTTAGGCACGTTCGGAAAAGCGACTGTTGAGATTCGTCATGTCTGTCCGCATGGAACAGCTCGGCTTCCACTGGTTGGATCTCATGAAATTTTATATTTTGAGTATTTTTCCAAAATATGTCCGGCATATTGAAGTTTTATGAAAATTGGACAAGAATAACGGGTACTTAACTTGAGGATCGATGTACATTTTTGATCATATCTCTCTTACAATGAAAATTGTTTCGGATAAAAGTTGCAGGAAAAAAAAACATTTTGTGTTTAGTAACTTTTTGTTTTTTCGAAAATCGTGCCGTTTATGAGGTACTGTGGAAAATTATTGTAGAGTTGGGCAGGCCACAGATGACAGTATGGCGCATGCACATTGCAGACTGGATACCAAAGGCTACAAATACACGATCAGCATAAGTAACACTTACTGTATTTCCATCGTAACAATGGTTGCAAGAAAGCGTCTCATTGTTATATTATTTGTACAGTACATTGCCGGTGTTGTTAAAGCGTAATCTTTGTCTCGCTTTGTGTGGGTCACTTTGAAATTCGACAGTCGGGGCAACAATAGTGACATTACTGTAGGGTTTCCATGAAGTATAATTATCTAGAGTGTACTTAAGAGTTTGTTCAGCTGCAGTAAGGAACCCATCACTATCTGCGAGGTCATTCTGTTAACGTTTTTATCACAGTAAACAAAGAATGTTTGGAGACGTGTGGGGGGATATGTCAGTACAGTGCATGTCGGATGAGCTACGTACAGTGTATCCTGTTGTTGCATGCCCCTGTGTCCCTGAGGCACGGGAAGTGATCAGCATGTCAGGAAAGTGGATGAGAAAGATAAGAGCTCTTGCTTACTGGAGCGAAGGCCCGTGCACGCACACATAATAAAAACAGAATGTTGTCTTGAACAAAATGCACATAATACAGGGCCTTTATTGTATAGCGTAACTGCTGTTTGTCACTTCACGCCTGTAATCCTCCTTTGAATGTGTGCAGTCGGATGAGAGGCCTACGTGACTGCGATGAGCGAGCTGAGAGGAAGTGAAGGCCGATAGTTGTATGATACTCGTAAAATAATGTCTCTATTTTGCCATCTCATCATGTAAAATAAACTAAGGCCTTTCTCTTAAGCCTGAAATGTTAAAGACAGCTAGTACCAGTGTCTACCCTGAACATAATGATATAATGTACTCCGATATTGCGTTTTGGTCCAAATGTTTTCCAGTGTGCCTACTTTTTGAACATTTTTTCTTTTGCTGCTCACTAAGAGACCAAGTTTCATATTGATACAAAACGTTGGAATTTTACATCATACTGTGTGGTGTTAAGAACAAGGAGTCAGGATTTGGTCACTTGCTGCCCTAACCACGTGAACAGCATATTGCTCCGGTGTCAAGTCATTTTGTATTTAAAGCTGTTATTAATCATTACTTAAATTAAAGCATGGCATTTTGTACACACTGCAGAAGTGTTTAGAGAATTTTATGGGGTGTTATTTTGATCCACCTGAAGTTTTTAAATCTTGGTTTCAGTCCACTGCTTAAATTACACAGTGTTTTGCTACACAAGCTGTTATCATTTTAAAGTATTGAGGTGATATTCATAGTCCAATTAGAACATGTTTGATTGTTTCTAAAATTGCTGTATTAATTAATTGTTACCTTTGTCTGTCTTGTAATTCTTAAATGGGATCACACCTAAGGATGTCATGTGCCAATTCTTGTGTGATTTAAGGCAATCAGCTGTCATTTTTGTGTTGTACGAGTATGTTGTGTTGTGGCAATTGCTAGGTACACATATGTGGTGGAGGAAATTCAACCCAGGTAATGGAGCTTGCGTGTTCCTCTGAATTGCTGATTCTAGCAACCTGACAGCACATTGTCATAGTGCAGAAGGCTGAAGTACAGTAAATCTGCACCACCATGATAACTTTAAATCTAATATGACATTCAGCTGTATATTAAAATATTTAGAAACAATTTGAAGCTTTTGCAGTGTGTAATTGCTGTGCAGTTTTCCAGGCTGTCAGCTTTTCTAGAAGGAATATCTTGCCAATGTTTTGGAAACTTTCACTCTTTGCAACATCTTTGATTGATGGTGGAAATCCATGTCATATTTGGATTACTTGGCTTCTGGACTTTGCCCATTGTCTCTTATTCAGTCAGTGATTGAGAATAGCTTCTTCAGCTGGTCTGATCTGAGTATGTATCTCCCACATTTTGATGTGATGATGGGAATGTTTCAACTTCTGAAATATTTTGTTTGTTTAAATATGGGATGGTGGACAAAGTCCAGAAGCTTAAGCAATCCAGAGTGTAATATAACATCATCAGGAACCTTTAGAATTGACCATGCAATCTTGACATTATATATATTTGTTAACTGCAATTGGGTTGACGCCCGGTGGCAGTAGTACAGTACACATTTACACACAAACAATACATAGAACAACACAATGAAACGGAATATACAGAACAGAACCTACATACATGGTTGAGTGCATAAGATACTTCATTACTTTTGTACAAAGTGAACACGTTTGTACAGTATGATCACTGATCAACAAGCAATGCTGCATCATGTTATTTCTTATATGTCATGAGTTGTGTGATGAAATTCTCCGTACACAGTGCCTTGTATCATTTGCTAGCACCTAGAGCAAGTATGTGAGTGAGGAAAAAGCTGTGACTTGCATCCTTTCTCTTATTGCCTGTTCTAAATGGGAAGACTGAATTCTGCTACATTATGGACTCCATTGTTTTGGTATTCACATGTTGACTATAGACTTTTGTCTTCCAACTGCATGATATTTGCTGTGTGAAATGGTATTAGAATGTCTCAGTATTAAATAGTTATGTTCTTACAGACTGAAATTTTAAAGTGAGATGCTGTGAAATGTATTGAGTTCAGCATCATGTAGTGAAGGTTAGCTCACTGGTCACTTATTTTCAGGATATATCAGGTTTATTCTTTGACTGAGAAAGCAGCTGTCATCACTGGTATTTTTCATGGGTTTTGTCACTTTTCTCAGGCAGATAGTGCCTTCATATAGGCCCTAATCCTGCTTTGTTACCTTTGTATTCCCTGCTAAAATAAGTTCCACCCTTACAGATGATATAGAACTCAACAATGGGACTGAACAATGCAGTTCAGCATGTAGTGCTCCTGCTGCGTATTGAGGAGGTGATGTTCTGAAATACTGACTCAGGCATCAGCTTTCCATATTGAGGCTTTGAAGAGTTATACTTAGCCCGTCACGGCATATGTTGAGATGGTACGTTTGGAGTTGACAGTCTGCTTACTCACAAATGCATATGTGCACTTTGTGATAATTTTCACATTTCTTATGACTCTGTATTAACAGGGATGGCCACAACATGGCTCCTACATGTCACTGGTGCAGCTGACACAGTTTACCTGTAAAGTAATAACATTCAGGTAGTTTACATGCAGATGATACAGCCTGTGAACAGCATTTTTAAAGGACTTTATTTTTTAAGAAAAGGGGACTCATAACTAACTGAAATTAACCTGTTATCATTGAATTAACAGAAAGAAGAAGCCATAAAATAAGGGGGAAAAAATTATTTTATTAATGCATGGTTCTTGCAAAAGTTGCTAGAACGTGGCCCCGAAAGGTCATCTGTCTGGCGACTCCTACTGAATAATCTGTGCAGCTGGAACAACTTTATTAAACAAAAAATGATTGTGCCTGTTGTTAGGCTTTTGGATTGGTGTAGTTGAGGTCTGTTTTACCTGGATGTGGCACTCCGTAAAAGGGTAATTGGTGCCAAATATCCGTAGACAGCCTTGTTCCATCTTAAATGCTCGAAAGCCGAAGAGACAAAACACGGTGTTCTCAAAGTGTTGTGCACCAGTCACTTGTGATACACAGTGCCTTGTCTCTGAAGAACAGAGAAATCAACCAAGGGTCAGTGTTATGACCAGGGTTTGGAGGAAAGTTTTAGCCAGTGGCTTGTTTCCAACTGGTTCTTTCTGAAGAGAACCTCTGTATGTTACCATTGAGCTAACCTTTGAAGTTGAAAAATTGTGAACCAACTATCTTGGTAACTTTTCTCTGTAAATGTAACAGTTTTAACAATTCTGTCATTGAATACTGAGTCGTATTTTATGCCATTTTGGGCCTGTCCTCACGATTTCTTCTACAGTTTTGTGAGAAAGTGCGTGAATCGTGTGTTTTTAAGAAATTTTTTGCAAGTTTTTGAGTTGCTGAATTATTGAAGATTTGTAATGCATTTTGCATATCCCAGGTTGCATTGTACAGTACATATTTTTTTAAGAGTTTTGCTGTGTGCATGTATCCTTGTTTTGCATCAGAAAGCTCTGTGCTATTGTATATTGTATCACTTTCATACAGAACTTTCCAAAGAGTTTTTAATGTCTTTTTCTGTTGGTCAACAATTTTTGCATCAGTCACATAATGCATCAATTTGAAATGAAATTTGTTGTTATTAATGGTAGTTGTTTTAAGCATTTATTATAAAATACTTCTGTTTGTGTACCATTCATTGCTGGATTAAATCTGAGGAGGATTTTTTCTTTTAATCCAGCATATTTACTGTTTCAAGTCTGAACAAGTGTGAATTATATTTCAGTTTAGTACAGTATGTTCCCTTGGCTGTATTTCGTGGTTCACGTGACCACATGATTATAGGTACACACATCGTTCCTGACCTATGGAATATAATGCCATGTAGTTTGGTAGACATTAACTGTATTTCCCAGCATTACATCCAAAAGGACCATTATATTGTTGGTCACTGCCACGAGAACCTCAGATCTCACAAGGGGCTTACATTTTAGTTACTGGATGTGAACTCATCCATAGCATGAATTTTCATGAGTGCCTCCTGATTGTAGCAGTTGCCACTCCAATATGGCTAGCCTGCTTTCCTCTCATGCAGGTAAATCATTTTTGCCGAAATATTGTTTTATTAGGGGGATTAAAATGAACTTGAGAAATGAGAAGAAAAATGCTGTGGAGTGAATGTAAGTGTATTTTGTATATACTGACTTGACTTGGTTGCTGCTGGTACCCTCTTATTGTAATATAAAAACTTGTTTTGTAATGTCAGAGATAAAACTCTGGTCTAATAGATGTTCATAAGAGATATTCAAGCATAATTAAAATAATTTAATGTAGTTGTTACTTCAGGATTGTTCTGTTGATTGTGGTGTGTCTTAACAGTGTATTTTTTTATGTATATAGAAAACACTAAAAAATTGATTTGAGTGATTCTACAAGGTAATGTTGGTATATTGGTTTCAAGTTTGTTATTAACAAAAAAAAAGTATTCATTGCGTTTGTGGAATTTAAGGGCATTGACACGCATGCATACACATTACTTCTGATCGAGTGGCAGTTGTGATGCGCATTTGTAAGAAGCAAAATGGTTGACCTAAGCCTTTTTCTGCCAATCACTGCACTACATATATTTCACGCAGCACTTGCTGCTTTTTTTTCTCTCTCTCTCCTTGCAAACAACTGCTGTGTGCTTGTGTTTCTGAAATATATAAATATGTTCTTATATATATTACATGTTCTTGTTAGAAGGATCAGTTGTGGTTGATGGAAGTACATGGCATCATGCCATTCTTTTCAGGCAGCATTATTGTAACTCCTCAGTTTGAGAATTGAATGACCATTCATACAATCCCTTACTGGTTGTCAATCTCATAGCACTTGGTGCTCCTAGTACATGTTGTATAAGAAGGACATCTTGAAGATTACTACCTTTTGAGATGTAACAATGTATGATCTGGTAGATGTGTACAGACATTTCAGGAGAATGTGCTGCCCTCATCATGTACTTTGAAGAAGAAGGCAGCAAGTTTCCCCGAAATGTTGGTATTCTTGTACCAGACTTAAAGATGTCACATTCACAGAAAACAATAATTGTAATAGCTACCACCATGAGAATCTTAAATCTCACAGGGGAGCTCTATACTGCCTAATCGTCACTCTATGAAGGTGTATAGGGGGAGTGGAAGGGATCCTCCCTGCAATCTCAATATTTGCCCCAGATGGAAATGAGTGATCTGCTTCATGTTCTGGCTGCTTTGTTTGTGGAGGGATCCATTGCATGGGTACACCTTTGAACTTTTGAAGATGAGGTGGCAGAGAGGAAGATCCATCCCCAAACTGCTTGTATAAATGCTTCATCTGGGTGGTGATGATGACAACATCCATGATGATGTATAGTGTCAGTGTAACAAGTAAATATGCCACTGTATTTTAAATATACCCCATCTCTTTGCTTTCATCTTTTATTGAAATCATTTCTATTAATTGATAAACCTACTGATTACAGTAAACTAGATATCATTCTTGTATTTCAGAATAGAAAAATGGTCATATAATAGAAATTTCAGCTGTGTTAACAAAAGGTATTGAAGAATTGCAGGAATGGTGAAAAAGGCATGTGTACATATCTTTTATTGCAGTTAAAAGAATCCCATTATTCTAGAAGGTTGGAACAAGAACAAGCATAGCTAGGGCCAAGGGTTTAGCATCCTGTTTGAGTATCAGTTCCTCTTTAATGAGTACCCAAGGCTTATTTTCTGGACTAAAGGCAGAAGGAACATGAAGCTGACCACATGTCCATCTAGTCCTAGAATGAAGAACGTGTGCTCCTGTATCTACGGACCCCTCCGTAGTACCAAAGTGTAGGCTAAACTTGATTATGGTCTTCTTGAGCATAATGCTGTGTAGTTTAGTGGATAGGTACCACATTTTGGAGGAACCTGTTGCCTCTGTCTTCAGGACAGAAGATAGAGGTAACTGGTTTCTTGAAAATGTTGATATCTGCCCATCTACTGGGGAGAGTTGTAACTAAGATCTTTCACACTGGCATCAGCTACTGAACTTTGATCCCACCCTCTGCCCCCAGGTGATACAGAAGCTTAATGTTTTTAGGAGAAATTCTTTAATTTTCTTGGTAGCTATATAAAAAAATTCCCCTGACAGCTGTTCCAGTACAAAAGAACTAAGGGTCTTGCTGTGTCTCTGTCCTCAAAGACTGATACACTGAAATGATGTAAACTAGTGGCCAGAGGCTACAGCTGTGGCGACCTGAAGGAATCTTGTATTCATTGGCCAGGAACCAGATACGGAAAGTTACCTAACCCACAGGTGAACTAGCTGAATTTTGTTTAGCCTGTACATGACAGTGAGTGATCCAGCCATTGACCTGGCTCACTTGCCCTGATGATGGCAAGAAAGAATTTCTGATATGACAAGAATTGTATTCTTTGCTGGTAGAGTTTATTGCCTGAGAAGATATAATTATATATCAGCGCTTTACATAGCCAGTGTATAAACTTGCGGGATTTCATTGACATTCCGAAGTCCACTGCTGGTCCAGCTAACAGTGGAACGTGTGAGGTGTAGCCACTGAACTGTGAGAGATGATTGTGTACTTTAAAGAAGTATTTGTGCTGTGTAGGAACATTATTGTTTATTATCCTTCAGTTTTATATAGGTAATCTAGGTATACAGTCAGTCTGTCTCACAGTCTGTGGTTGAAACTGCAAATATTTAATATTTGAGATTGTGCTGATTACAGCGGTGGACTCTGAGAATCTTATGCCTCCTGGAGATGATGAAATAAAAGATGGGCAGTGGCTGGGTGTGACAGTGCGTAGTATGGGACCTGGTAAAAAAGTCATGGTAAGCATTTTGTAGCATCTGGTTTCATTAAGCTTCAGTTCACTGATGTCTACAGTCTCTGCCAAACAGTTAAGACTTTGGTGCCTTTGTTGGTTCCTTCTTATTCTTCTCGAGCACCAAAGTCCACTGTGCTACGTGACTTCCAATAGAGTCTTCCTCCATTCCTGACGGTCTCTGGCCATCGCCTGCTTTATTTTTATTCCAATTATATTTAAATCCTTTTCAACCTCATATCTCCATCTTTTACATGGTCTTCCTTTTTCCCTTGTTTCATTCATTGTAGATAATGTGATTTGTTGTGGCGTAGTTTGGTTTTGCATTCTTTCAGCATGGCCATGCCATCTTAGTCGGAGGGATTTTATAAACTTTACAAATCTTTACCTTGTATTTGCTCTTTATCACCTTGTTTGTTCATATTCTTCAGCATTCTCTTTCTTTTACAGGTCCATGTATTATCTTTTATTCTGAGTATGATCATTTATTCCATGAGCATTGTCCACGTTTCTGACCCATAGGTCAGTATGGGTCATATTACAGTTTTATCTAGTTTTAATTTAGTATTTCTGGCCATGATTTTAGACCTGAAGAGTTTAATATGGCCTAGGTATGGCGGTTTGCTGTCATGATTTTAGAGTGAATGTCCACATTATGTTTTTATTGTTTAAACTAATTCCAAGTATGTGAAGCTGTTGGCTCCTTCAAATTTAAAATCACCTGTTGTCAGATTTTGGAGATATCTTCTGGCTTGTGTAGAGGACTTTATGTACTTGGTTTCCTCTTCATTAATTCTTAGTACCATTTTTCTGGACATTATTGGTTTAGTTACAGATTTTTTCGAGTTTCTTCAGTTAATATGTACATAATTTTTTTCATTTAACTTGCTCATCTTGGGATTGGCCATTGTTTGTTGATTATCCATTCTCATACTCTGTAAATGTTCACCACTTTAGTTCCCTTCTTTTCAAATTTCCTTCCATTTTTGTATAAATACTTTGTAACCACTTTGTTTTCAATCTTCTATTTTTTTGCAGTTTTTTTTTTGGTCAAGTGAGCCAGTTACTGTGGCTGTATGTGTTTTCCTATTCTCTTTATAACCTTTTTGAAATGTTATGACACGTAACAAGAATAAGAAGTTGTAGTTTTTACATTATGGTGTGTAGGTTTGTAGGTTGAGGTTCAAGTAATACTGACTGTCCTTTCATGTTTTCCTAGATGTTCTCAGTTTCTTTTCTGGGAAAATTGCAGATTCAATTTCCTTTCCTTTCTTTGCCTCTTTCTGCTTTCTAGTTTCCACATTGGGAGACAAGTGAAAGGTATTCTTATTTTCCAATTTCACAAATAATTAGGTGGTGGAACATATTATTATTAATGTTCTGGTTTATGAGCATAACAGAAAAGAATTGTTTATATATGTGCATCATGTCATGCCATTAAATGTCCATTGTTAAATTGCATTAAACTGATTGCTTTGAGCTAATAACAGTACGATTGTAGGAAGGAAAACTGGCTATTCTTAGGAACAAGTAATTTACGAAACATGATGTGAAATATGAGTTTTGGTATCACAGGAGTGATTACAAAGATTGCTGTATTTTGATGTGTGACTTCATGCTGTTTGGTAGAAGATGAAGTCTTTGTTCCCCTAGGATAATACATGGCATATGTTGGTAGTGGGTTATTACCAACCTAAGCTGCGTAACGTGACAGAAGAGCAAAGGCCTTAACTACGTTGCAGTAGGAGTCTGAAATATAGCACATTTTGTGCTAGAAAGTTACTAATATTTCAGAGGAACCTCTTGCCGTCATCTGTGGGGTCCAAAACATTGGTAAATGTCTACCAGGCTGTGGAGATGGAGGGAGCATGTTCCAATGAAACAGTTGTAAATTTGTTACAGACTGTATGCATTCACATGACAGACTGACAGAAATTCATGAGGTTATTCTTCTACAGTTATAACTCATTGGAACAGAATCATTCTTGAGAAGCTAATAGTTTGTCAGCCAGTCAAGAAGTTCCTTGCATTTAATGGAGCTTGAAGGGTCATAAATGTGGTCATAAGAGCATGATGCCACTGTGCCTGTCCTGAACCAGAATAATGCATTCCAACCTTTTCCATCCTATTTATTTAAGATACATTTTAATATTATTGTTCTTGTTAGGCGGCCCCAATAGTATCCTCAGCACACTATTCTCAGACACTCATTTTCTGTGTTGTCTTAATGTGAGAGACTAACTTTCAGACCTGTACAAAGCTAGGCATTCATTAGGCATTGTATTGTTTGATATAGGTGTGTGCCCACCGTTATATGAGGAAAGGTTATGACTATCAGTGGGGACAGGGCCTTTGCTACACGCTGAGTCAATTCCTGGACTACGATGAAACTTGGGAGCCCTGCAAGGGCAGACCTACCAACAGGTAATACAAAACTGTACACATGTAGCTAATCATTAAGAAACCTGTGTGATGTGGCCTGCCATTTAGAGATAAGGAATGATGGGACAGGGACCAGGCATCATGATCACATGGATAGCGGGCCTTTGTATTGATGGAGGCCAAGGGTCAAAGGTCATCATGGAGGACCTTGGCTGATTTCCTTTGGTGCTTGTTTTTTCTTCAGTCCCTCCAGGCAAATATCATTATAGTGTCTCAGAATAGGACACAACTACTTTTTCCACATCCATCTGTATTCAATATGTACTGGTCATTGTATAATTCAGTATTATATAGTCTGAAGTGTTAACAATATCATCATATCGACCCTAAACAAATATAAGCATGGAGTGGTGATATTAAAATGGGTTCTGGATTGTATACTGGGTTGGTTCAGAATAGGGTCCAATGTCAGACTATATTTTTGTTTTGCTGATGATCCTTTTGGCTCTAGAACAGAAGTAATTTCTTGTGGAGATGAGTAACTGCCTGCTGCACCAAGAAGACCTTGTATTATAAGTCAGATTGCTTGATTTGTCAGTTCATACTGACACAGCAAAAATAAGTCCCATGGATTGACGCTGCTGCACATTATCTTAATGTTGTGATATTTTCCACTCTATTGCATGTCCATGTATTCCCTAGCAGTCATCAGCTGTTCTGTACAGGTGAATGTCTGTAGTGATAGCCTTTGTTAGTGATAATTTATTTTGGCTTGTAAGGCAGAGGGGTAGGAGGGGAATATAAAAGTAGGAAGAAAAGATGAAGCTTTGTGTTTCCCTTTGTTATCCATGGGGCTTCTTTGTGTTATCTCAGTATGGTCATTTTTTTAATTCCCAGGTTGGTTGGTTGGTTGGTTGATTGATTGATTGGTTGGTTGGGTGGGTAAGTAGGTAGGTAGAAGCACTGAATGCTGTATTTTTGTCCACAGAGCTCATGAACAGTTTGGCTACTGTCAGGCAGGGACAAGTGGTTTGCTTCTAGATGACACAGCAGTGATTGGCACTCCTGGTCCTTACACATGGCGTGGCACTGTGTTTGTCATCAGCGTATCTGACGACTTCCTAGATCGAGACAAGACATTCTACCATGGGCCTTTGGCGGAACATGAGTCACCCGTGGATAAGTACAGTTACCTGGGTAAGAATAAAGTGGATAACCCTTTCACTTGTAAAGAAGAAAAATGCCCCCATTACTGTGTTCACAAGATAGTCAGAATTCAGTTGATTTTCTGATGGATTAAAAGTGACTGACTCAGACTGGTGTCTTACAGTTGTTAACACATTAAACATAACCAGTGTTTTTAGGCACATTCGCAAAATTGCGAAAAGTGACTGTTAGCTGCTTCATGTCCGTCTGCGTGGAACAACTTGGCTGCCATTGGATGGAACTTCATGAAATTTGATACATGAGTATTTTTAAAAAATCTGTCAAGAAAATTCTGGTTTCATTATAATCTGACAAGAATAATGGATAATTTATTTGAAGACCGGTGTACGTTTGTGATCATATCTCCTTCAGTTCTTTGTGGAATGAAAAGTGTTTCAGACAGAAGTTGTAGAGGAAATGGTAACATTTTATCTTCAATAACTTTTTTTTTAAATTGTGCTATTTGTGAGATAGCGTGGAAAAATATTGTAGAACTGGTCAGGCTACAGATGACAATATAATATGGTGCATGTGCATTGCATGCTGGATAACTAAGGCTACAAACACATTCTTAGAATATGTAATACTTTTTGCCTCTCCACTGCAACAGTGGTTGCATGAACGTGCCTCAGCGTCACATTATACGTACATCGCCCGTCTTGTTGTTTTTATAGTGCCTCTGTATGTGATCTGTGTTGACCTTTCTGGCATCTTCCCACCTCGCGAGCTTGTACAATGTATTCGTGGGGTGGGAATTCCCATGTGGTGGATTCTGTTAGTCCCAGTGAGTGTGATGATTGGAAGTGCTGACCTGTAGCATAACATGGGCTGAAAACTGTGGGGGTAGGGGGTGTTCATGTTATTTGGATTTCATAAGTTTTGTCCTTGGTGTACATTGTTAACACTCGGG
>Ga0209628_10002544_pt1 | contig 12435 bp, 5 predicted proteins | sample TergutCu122P4_FD_187285 | JGI IMG/M metagenome (GOLD analysis project Ga0209628, IMG submission 187285) | Cubitermes ugandensis P4 segment gut microbial communities from Kakamega Forest, Kenya - Cu122 P4 (SPAdes) (version 2) | ecosystem: Host-associated > Arthropoda: Insects > Digestive system >...
ACACTGACATTCAAATCATAAAATTCAATCTAATTGGCATATTAAATGCTTAGTTTTTCCGCTTTCGCTTCTCGAAGTAGGATACAAATCCGTTGGAACTAATCTTGATAACAGATTGTGGTCTAATACTCAAATAGGCCACGGTTGTATTTATCTCATTATTTACCAGCACAGCGAAAAGAATACTTTATTGTTTTGTTCAGGAGTTAGCGCATTGTTCACTGACAGGTTGCTTGTAAAAAAACATGTAGATACATCAACTAACTGTAGTTTTAGCGACCGCGTGCTCAACACCGTTAATGCCACAGCCCGCCATTGAGCACGGCCCTGAGTATGGTAAGATATATTTTATTATTACCCTACCTTCCTTCCACGAGGCTTTCTTAATCACGCACCTTTCTTAGTTATGCTTTTGAGTTACGTGCATTCTCCGCCACAGCAACCTTGATTTGTTACACTTGCAATTCTATGTGGATTGCGTACACCGTTACGTCAAGGTAAAATTGTTTCTCTGTCCACACCATGATGGCGTGTAGGTCAGTAGAGGTATAGATCCACTCATTCTTAACCTAGGTACTAGAGGGGTGAGTAGTTAACTTCACGCCGTGGCCGTCGTACTCCTGGGGAAGCACCCGTTGAATTGTAGGCTCGGTGAGACCCAGAGCACTTCTGGACTGCTTGGATAAGAGAAAATCTTCTTACTCCTAATGGATTTGGAAAGCCCTTTCCAGCCCGTAACCCGTTATTATACCGACTAAGATATCCTGACTGCATACTCCTTCACAGAACAGCCCATATTCTACTGCCACTCTATCGTTTCTAACGAAATGTTTTGTCTTGAAGCACACTTCATGCACCCACAATAAATGGACAAACACAAATAAACGCATTTGAGAATAGTAAAATACATATGTTTGTAATTATTATGAGACGAATGTACACCGAATCTGTTAGTCAAGAGTGTTTTTCTGTCATAGAGAACAGAGAGAGGAGAAGATTATGTCAGAATGTGGGGAATGTGTACAAACAAAATTGTCAGCTCTGATTACTGGATGAAGTAGCACAGCACTAAAAATGGACGACAAATATAGAACCGTTTTTGAGGTCAAAGTGTTTAGTATATCCTGGAATTCTTTGTGTTGTAGGTTACACATTTAATGCTGGTCTGTGGTGATGTGGTTTGGAAGTTATTAGAGTCCTAAATTTCGACAATGCAAGAAATTGTTAGTAAGAGCATAAAAAAAAGTTTTAAGAACCACACAAAGATCACGTATGGGAGATTTGAAGTAAAATTCCACAAGTAACTTTGACACTAATGAATATTAGTGGTGAACTTTAAGCACCGGCCACTTTTCATAAAGCGGTCGGTGCCGGTACCATATGAGCCAATCACGAGCACAACATCACTGATTAAGTATTTATACTTAGGCTTTCAAGGCGCTAATTCAAGTAGGTGTTACATAACGAGAAAGAAAAGTGAGTAGCGTGAAGATTGGAAAGGAGACGATTATAATTTGTTTGAAGGTACTGTCCTGCCTGGTATTTGCCCGAAGGCACTAAAGAATTCCAGAAAATGCGTTAGTCAAAACAGCCATTTACTTCACCCCTAGAGAGCTGCTGTTATACAAACTTATTCAATACATATCAGTAAAAAGCCAACTATCCAGCTATTGACATGTAACTTCATGGCACAGATAATTCTTTGATTAGGAGTTAGTTATCGGAGTCAGGGGAGTCTTTACTTTTGAGGAACCAGACAGCTGATTACGGTCTACAAAAAGTACCGCTCTGAGCAGGCTGAGTTCAGAACTCAGCTAAGATTCAGTATTACCCTCCACAAACTTGTATCTCTCACAATTAGTTATTTCTTTGAGCTTTTCGTCCAAAACTGTGCAAGAATGCTTTGTTTCCTTTTTGTGCGCTGCATAACCTGATGACTTCATACTTGTCTGTTTAATCGCTCTAGGAATAGTGTTTAAGGCATACAAATGCTAATCATATGGAATATGGATTTCATGAAACAAATGTTTAAAAACTGACTTCCTACCCCACCGGACGTAGCCACTCCAGTACAAAAAAATTGAGGTTAATTGTACTTGTGCAAATATTCGCTCGTTATTCTAAGAATCACACTGGAACACATAAATAAAAGGTGGCGTTAAAAATAACTGTCTTAAAGTTTAAAAAGTTGTAGTAAAATTACTAGGTTCTTTAAAGGGTTGAATCTTCTCATTAGATAAGGTAACGTGAAGTTGTAACTATGTCCAGCACGAAGAAATAACGACGTATTGAGGTATGGAAATAAAGTTCCAACAGTTCTTAATCTTGGAACTGGAAGAAGGTAATTGGTCACCTCCAAGCTCTGGCCATTTCAGTACCGGGGAAAGAGCCTTTGGAATAACTAGTAGGGAAATGTTTATAAAACTGTGTATAAAGGTGAAATTCAATTTCGAGATTTGAGGTTCCCATAACTGCGTTATAAAAAAATCCAAGTATTCTAAGATGTTATGCCGTTTCGATTGGTAAATGGTCACCAGCGTTGTGAAAGAGTGTACTGCCCTTATCTGTAGGTTTAAATAATCCAAGAAAAGTTATATTGGACTACATATGAAACACAATTGCGTAACGTCCCAGAAAACTTCGATATTAATTCCGTTATCTGCTAAGTTCTAATACGAATAAATATTCAATATACACGCTTCCCTTATCAGGTTACATTCAATAAGAATGTTTGCTGTTTGTAGGAATTTATCCTTCAATACATACAAAATTAAAACATAATTTAAAAAATATTTCTACAAGAGTCAGAGATTGTTTCTCATTGCTTAATTTCTCTATAGTGCTATTCTACACTGTGTTTGTATTTATTGTCAGGCCGAACACAACTTTAGAACAATATACGTTAAACTCTCATCTACTACATGTTTCGGCCATTGTGTTCGCACTGAAAATAAATGCAGACATTTATTAACAAACACAACGAGATAACGATACAAAAATATATAAATTATGGCTCTGTGCTCAAGACATCTCTGAGTTTACGAAGATGCTTCCTTGAAAATTTTTCGTTAGGTAAAAATTCGTAAATGAAAGACCCAGTTCCCATTACCTTAAATGTTAAAAATTGTGACTGTTTTCTGAGCCCAAATGTCACCAATTTCCCCCCCCCACCTCCCCCCAATATTAATTGAGAAAATATAAAGTACTTACTGAAAAAGGAAAAATCTGACCACAGTATTTTGTGCCGGATGTCATAAACAACGGCGGTTCTGTATTATAGGCGCAAAGGTATTGTACGAATACAGGCAGTTTTCTTCCCAAGATTTTGTTTAGTTACACACACATAGTTGTTCGTGGCATTATTTTTATTCATGGAAGAATGGTAAACAGTAAAAACATTAATGTAAAAACGATTATTTAATAAGACATTAAATAAATAATGCAAAATAATAGGCCTACATAAAACAAAATATGAAATCTTCTTCGAATATTGCAAAATTTTTTCATCATTATCATCATTAACCACAGTGTACAAGCCATCCATGCTTATTCCGCCTTCACGGGTGTTGGTCCACTCTACATTTTTTCTTAGGCAGTAAAATTTGTCTCTTTTTGGAAAAAAGTACAAATTATTGTTCTTCATAAAATCCAATGTTCGTGAATAAAACGTTTGTACACTGAGGGATGCCTGTATTCAGCCAGCAGAACTGACTGATCAGAAGATGGTGTAGTGGATGTGACTACACATATTTATTTGTAGAATATTTCAGAGAAAATGTAAAGGTTGCCCAGTTACATGCCAGCAGGCACAGAGGGAATATATAGAAAGAGGTGAGTGGTCAGCGCCACTCCCCGGCTGCTTTGCCCCGAGAAAGAGACTGTGCAGGACCTGGGTGGGGTTCGGGGCCTGTCTGGATAAGTCCAGAAAACTCACACCCTCCGGAGTTGGAACTTCGGACCGTCCAGTATCTAGAGCGTTACTATACCGACTACGCTATCCCGGCTTCCACTTTCAGAGTATCGGCTACTTTGTAAGAACGTGACTTTCTCTGTCGTTGTTGCTGGGAAATTAGTTGCTTAGTGTCTCGTTTTAAAGATATGAGGTAATTAATACTACAAATCTGTTTCATTAAGCCCACATATTGAATATCACATTTTGTGTTAAGTGTGAGAAAATTACCTTATATGTCTTACTGTCCCTCAACAACCAACACTTTGAAAATTAACATAAAAAATAACACCTCAGTACACGCAGTAGCACACAATGCAGTGAGGCATGGGACGGATTTCAGAGTTGCGTAATTCATAATTAGCCAATATAATAAAGACTTTTTAACTTTAACATATAAAGCATTCAATGAATCAGTACGTCTTACGGCGCCACATATCCTTGTGCACACTTTCCGATAGCCTTCGCGTTCTATCCGCGTTTTTCTTAGCATGACTGGAGTAAAGTAAAATGCTTCCCTCGCACGCACTGTAAGTTTATGTAACACAGTATAGGCTTAATAAAGCTAAATATTGAATATTCCATTGTCTTCAATGATTGTTGGTATCTGTAGTCTTCGTAACACAATTTCCTTTCTTATATCTTTTTATACATTTCTTGTAACCATTTTTTTTGGGGGTGGGGGTTTCAGTTTCAAACTTCTTCTACACTGCATCCAGTGCATTAGCTATTAAACGCCAAGCATATTCCCCATTGCTCCTGCACCGCAACATTGTTTCAATGAAACAAACCTATCCTTTAGTGGTTCGCGCAACTTCCGGGAAAGAGCGTCCAACTGTTTCCGTCTGGATTGTCGACGGCAAAATGAATCACTCTACAATATTTTATTTTACACGTGTACTTTCTCTGCTTCACTTCGCATTCCATTTCTACCAGCATTTCTAAAGAATTTTAAGGAGCAATATTTCCCTTTTGGTTTCCAAGTATTGTGTTCCAGAACCCTTTAACCTGTAGTTCCGTTTTAGTTTAAGTTGAACAACAGAATTAATTTAAACTGTCCATATGCCATTCTAAGTTTGTATTTTAAAGTTTATGTTTTCAACCTATAAGAATTTTCATGTGTAGCTAAAAGCATACAACTCCTTCTAAACTAAAATTCGGTCAGTTGTTTTAGACAATTTATAAATATTACGGCTGAAGAGTAATAGTATCTATTCATAATAACATTATTAGCAAAAACGTTCAAAGTTACAATATTTTCTGAAAAGCTTAATTAAATTAGATTACTTTAACACCATTATAAACCAATATTCTGAAGACTTGTGGTCTATTTTCCAAAAATAAAACAAACTTGACACATTTCTGAAGAACCCCCACAGTTTGATAATTTAACAACAATCGGTAATATCTAGCGAAATAGATATGTGATGCCTGGTAGTCTGGTGTAAGCAGATGAATACTCTCCTCTGGGTTGTGACGTCTGGTAGCGTGGTAGAAGTAGGGGGTTACTGTCTTCTGGGATATGATGCTTGGTAGAAGCAGGAGTTTAATCTCTTCTGGGACAGGAAGTAGTCGGGTAAAATACGTAAGTACTGAAAACTAAGGCGTCTCTCACGAGTGATTATAACATTCTCTGGGACTCAGCAGGTAATAAGTGGACGCGCAGCAACGACTGACATCATTGCACGTAGAGGTGCGGCAGGACGAGTTTCCCTACGACAGGCACGTCCAGTGTCTAGGACAGGGAAACCAAAGTATTCCACGCGAACGATGCAAATTCTGGCGTCCTAAAATGTCTTGCGAGTAGAAACAAGCAGCAATTCTGGAAGGATTGGTTAGTCTACTGTACGTACTTCTCCATCATCTTCGTTAACAGAGCTCAATTTAACATGTCGCAGATACATTATGCCATTAACTAGCAAGCCTATACTCCCTTCTTAATTAAAATTGTAATTAGAAGATTTCACATAAATATGGAATTAAATTACTGAAAATTGTGAACAATAAACATATGGCGTTTACTTACTGCTGTAGAGTGTTACTGTAACTGCAAACATTATTTTTATGTTTTTTTGCACCATGCTTTGTAATATAATTACATAATATAAACCAAAGAAATGCACATTTGCTATAATAATATTTTTTTATGCTTCTACATGTTTCAAACCTGAGGTTTCATCTTCAGGAAGGCGGTTGTATATACAGTTATGGTATGGTACGTTGTACTGTACGTGCATCAGTATAAGCAGTCAAGTAAGTAGAAGAGTGTTTATTGAAAACACTCTTCCATTACTGTGTGTACTGTTACGAAATTCGCTTGGCCAAACGGAGTACTTCGACGTTAGAAAATGTCACTCTGCGAATAAAATTCTAGAGCTTTAACGCGATAACAGCTTAACATTGAAGGACTAAGAAGAAAATGTTTGTGTCAACCACTTTCTTTTAGTCAGCATTCAATAAAATTTACTCTCTTGAAGCATTATTTAAATGATCCAAGTACTCAATGTTACAAGTAGCGAGAAGAATAAGCAACTTTGTTTTGAAACCTAAACTGAAAATTGTTGAACTAGTTACAAGGTGAAATTATTGTGCCAGCAAACTACAACTGACTGAACAGGCGGTGTTCTAGGTCACTTTCAGCGTTCCAGTGGCCTTGGCACTGAGAGGGGTTACCAGATTTGCCAGAGCAACGCATTAATGAGGACATCAGAAATCCAGTGCAATCCTAAGCTATTGATTTAATTAGTACAGTGGGCTTCACTTTAAGGCAGTCGGCCTGTTAGTGATTTAGACTTCAGTTGTTTGTTACAATTTATATTAACGATCTAGGACAGGGCTGAAGAAACTTTATGGTGGCGCGTAAACTGACTATAAATTTCGAAGAAATTTTTTCGCGTGCCCATGGGAATATTGAAGAGCAAAATAAGGTCTTGGAGTCTTTCATAATTATTCATTAATTGCTTTATTATTATCAATATATATTATAAATATATAATCATGCACAGTATAATTATTATATTTCTAATGAAGGCCTTCTCGAGGAATGCAATAAAGAAGAAAATGTGTAAGAAACTGGGGCTGCTACTACTGACTGTCTGGAAAAAGAGTGTAAAACATTTTGTCCAGTGTCAAGTATTCGCCCAGTTACCGCCAAGCCAGCACCCCAATGAAAAATATCCAGTCAACACTTCGCACAGCGCCCGATTTGTGTAAAAATGTTTCACTCCCAGTGTTATTTGGAAGCAAGGGTAATTCATACACAGTCTCTACGCAGTCAGATATTTGTATATATACACATATTCTTTGCAATATACAGAAGCTAGATGGGGAAAAGAAATAAAAAATTATTGGAAAAACGGTGAATGCTGCATGCCCAGGAAATCTTTCAGCGTGCCGTAGGTTCGGCAGCTCTGATCAAGAAGAACTCACATCTACTTGAACAGTGTCCTAATTCTGAAAGAAACAAGTAATAAATGACGACTACAGTAACTTATAGATCATATAATAATGAAAATGTACTTTTATTGACCGAGAAGTGTTTTCCTATGTTTAACGCGATTCTCACATACATAGTGGTATGTAGAATTATTTTAATACTGCAAAGTTTCCAAATATACATAAATAAAGTCTCCATGTCAGCCACGAACTTAAAAATTTGTGGGAGTGGAACTAATAATACAACCGCTTTGGGAAGAGGACAGTTCCACTAGTTTTTTACTTAACAACACGGTGGCGTTATGAATTAATATACGTATTTCTTACTGTTATTATTATTTGCTACTACTACCGCCATAAAATGCAGAGGTTTAAAATATTTGACCCACATTCTTGTCTTGTACATGAATTTACTTACAAAAAATATAGTCGTCCGTGTCCAAGCCATGTAGGCATAAAGGAAGAGTAGAGATAAATCTCTACTCTTTCTTAAACTCGGTGGTAGATGGAGGTGAATGGTCCACGTCACGTCCCGGCCGCTTTACATTCGGGAAAGAATCCGCTGTCCATTTAATGGGGGGGGGGGGCTCCAGAGCCGGTCTGGACAATTTCAAGAGAAAAACTCTTCCGCTTGACTGGATTCAATCCCCGGATCGTCCAGCTCGTAGCCTAATGATTTCTTCACTATTGCATTATCATACTTATTGCCTTATTTTATTGTTTTTATCATGAGTTCTGTTATTTTACTTTTTGTATATGTACGCGTGCTACTGTTTGTGTATTGGGTCTGATTTTGAAATCGGTCATTAAGTTACTGCGGCAACATGTAAATCAAGAATTAAATTTATTTATTGTAACAACAAAGAGGCTCATTAGAATTCAAATGGTAAGTCAGTTACTCGTAGACCATCTCTGTTCGGTAGAATATTCTTGGCTTTAATTTTGCGAATTTCAGCGTAGAAAATGTCTTATAACTAGAAAATTAAGCCTATTCACGTCACCATAAGAAATGTTTCGTTCCAAACGTTGCGAACAGAACATATTAATCGACTCTAGATGATGCCATTTCAAAATGACGCAAATTATGCATTGGAATCTCGTAGCATTCTAGAGTGTTTTGTCGTTTTGTTTAGGTCATAGAAAGCTCTGACACGTGTACAACAGAGCTATTGCACCTGTCCTTACAATGTGCAATATACTACTTCCCACAAAGTACGCGTTAATTTCTAGGACATCTCCGAACAGTACATACGGAAGTAAAACTCATAGGAAACATTCAAAAGAGATAGAGTACCAAATATGAAGTGCATTATACTGAGAATATTAGAAACTAATAGGCCCTACTTACTATGCAGAATCTTAGATTATGCTCTTAGTTTTTAAAGCGCCTAAGAATGGATGGTTTTTGGTTTGTTTAATGACTTCTCTTCGGCTGCATTATGTTATAGAACTTCGAATATTCTGGTGGTTGCGAATGATTAATGAGGAAGCGGTCATAGACTATTTTCGGATGTTGCCGAATAATTTACTTGGAGAATATATCACAGTGCACCAAAAATCGAAACCATAACTTCTGTGTCACCTACGTAGCGCAATGCGTTAATAATGTTTTGCCATTGGGTGAGGAGAATGATGGTAGTAAATGCCTAGAAAAATAGAGAATTCCTTTTTTGTGGGATTTATCTTCGCGTCTGCACGTAATCGGTTATCAGGTGACACGACCTAATATCGCAGAAGCACAGAAATTTCAGCTGCGCCGTTGCAAAAACCCGAACACTCGCACCCAGAGCCTGTTTTACAGGTTTGAAAAAAATTGGTGTGTTGATTTGAAATGACAGTAGTAAATAAAATTACAAGCTTTTCCTACCTCTGATTCCAAATTCAACGTCTCACAAACGAGGCCAGAAAAAGACAGTCACGACAGTATAACCATTTCATATGCCGTGTAATAAACTCCAGTACCTGTCTCACACAGACAAAATTCATAGCGGTATAGCCTATTATATCCGGTACGGAGAAAAAAACACTGCAAAAACTGAGGTTGAATTACCTTTAAGTTGTGTGTTGATTGGAATAATTTGTTGACAGTTGGCGAATAACAAGAGTAGTTATGTAGATGCGGGTCTTAGTCACAGTACATAACTGGGCTTCCTGTGTAGATTCATAATTCTGAACGCTTCGTTGCAGTGGTCATCCCTGACGAGTTGTGTCTTGCTGTCGCACCTTGTGACCTCCTTAACCCACCTCTTTTTTCAGGTCAGTAGAACTGACAAACTCTGTAGATGCGTCAACACTAGGCGGAAAGTTACGACGCACAGCGCTTTGGTTGTCAGAAAACGTAACACATTCTACTGTAATATCCACTACAGCCTGCACAGAGATCAGGCGATATTACCAGTGCTTTATTTCATCAATGGCGTCTGCAGAAACATGCGAATTCTGAACGTTATGTGCCCATATTACTCGCGGCATACACATGAAATCTAGAAGTGCAACTACAGAAAATCCCACAATGACTTTTTATGTACGATTTGAAAGTTAAGTAAAGATGGTATTAATGTTACATTCTACTGGAGTATGTCGTCATGTTGTTAAGTATACAGGTAGGTGTGCAATAGTTTCATCACTTCCGCTTTAAATTTCGAGACAGCAGATCCTCCGAAAATTTGGTACACGCCCGATAAATTACACGGTGTCATATAACATTAAATCATAATCTCCACACTAATATTCTACTTAACCCATACCAGAAATTCTAAAGAGTTTATTCAGGCAGGTTTACTTCCTTAAAAAAAAAGTGCTTTTCCGCTAGAGCAGCAAAGCCGTGCGACAGCTGTATGTAACGACTGCAGCCGGAACGCAATCGCCGAGGCAATTCCACTGCGACTACTACAAAATATAAGTTTTCGTCTAGTTATCACGTAGATTAGGAACACGGGTATCATGAATGTTTTAATTCATTGTCCTACTGCTGTTATTTTATATATTTAAGAACGTACAGATTCTGTCTAAGTTAAATTTGTCGGAATATCTCAAAGTTTGGTGTTATGAGTGTCGACGAATACATAGACTTTCCACCCAACATATCTATTCATTTACTGTAATACAGCTACAAGTTTCGGTCCTTTTATTGGACCATCTTCAGACTAACATAAAAACGTTAAAAAAAAAGCAAATGCGAATACAAGGCACGCGCTTATTTCTTCGCGAGATCTCGTATATTACAAAAATTTTGTTTTTATTTTGTTGTGTTATCCAATTGCCGGCGTTTACAAATAATATTATGTACGTGTAAGATAGATAATTGCTTTCAAACATTTATTTTTGAAAGTATGTGCATGTTTTACAGTTAGCATTTTGACATTTTTGTATTCAAAACTATATTAAAGATTTTCCTTTCCTTGAGGTCTCTTTTATTTTCTCTTTTCTTCTGTCTTTTTTAATGTCGTGTGATGAAGGCTCAGTTCGCACGGAGTATATAATCGCTTGTTATTGATTATTCATGTGCAGTGCCAACGTCTTCTATCTTTACTTGGAATGTTTTCTTCTCCGGTTTGTTTTCCCTGGCGCCACATACATTAATGATGCGGCCTCCCGGTACTGTATACTTCAGGTTATCACCACACCGGATAACTTCACTGTGCTTTTGTAAGTGATGCAGTCAAACATTTTACGAGATCGGAGAGAATTAATAAATTATGAAGCAATAAGTATTAAATACTACGAAGGTGTCTGTATTCTTGCCTTAGTTACCCGGCATGCAAATTGCGTCTTTTCTGCGCTGCATTATATTGTCACCTTTTGCCTGTATGGTGCCACCATATTTTTTTCCGCATTATCTCATAAAAAGCAAAATTTTTGGAGAGAAGTTATAGAATAGAAAACATTTCTCATTCTAAGCAGAATCCAGAGAGATATTATAAATGTATGTCATTATGTAAAGTGTCCTTTATTCTTGTCAAATTTTAATGGCAATTTTTCTGACAGATTTTCGAAAACTACTCGAATATCAAATTTCATGAAAATTCTTTCAGCGGGAGCCGAGTTGTTCCAATCGGACGGACAGACAGACATGACGAAGTTAATAGTAACTTTTTGCGATTTTACAGAAACATTAAAAATTGGTCTTGTTTTCATACTAAAGGTTAAAAATATACATTTATGTAATTTTTTATATTGCCACAATGTTGTAGTAAAAACAAAGACTAAAATCCATTTCTCCCCGAGTTCTGAATTTAGAATATTTATTTAATATGTCATCATCAATGGGTGCCAGCACTGTATATTCTTCTTAATGTACTTTGTTGTAAATACCAAAAAACGATTTGAAATTCAGTTGTTTACAGCATGAATGCTAGGAATACATATCAATGTATACCATTCATGCCTTACATGTTAACAGAAACATGCATACCAAACTGGCAACAAAATCCTGAATAAGCTACCTCTAGTGTTATGAATACTAATAATCTTTAGTTACTGCAAAATCAGAATTATAACCTGTTCTGGGTATCGGCATGTTTGGTGTGATAATGATTATCTCTGCACTGCCTGTCATGCTTTGTACTTCCTTGTGTACTGCGTATCTTAAAACTATGGTCATATTGACCAACTTTTGAATCCAGGATATGTGTGAATATGCTTGCGCACGTATGTATGTGTGTGTGTGTGTGTGTGTAATTTACAAATTTGGATACAAATGTCTGTGACTGAAAGATATATGTAATTGAGCACATCCCAATCTCAGCTGTACTTAAATCATCATAAATATGAAATGTCATGTAGCACATAGTCCAGTACATGTTAGTAAGGAAAGTCTGGATTGCCATAAATGAAATCTTTGTACTTACTTTTGTCTTGCAGGACGTCTGATGTAAGAATTTTCCTCTATTGGATGAATAAAAATAAAATTGAACTGGTGAAGTCACCTTATATGCAAAAAGTTTTATCCAAGAGACAGAGGAGTTCCTCAGCTATGTCAGAATTTCATATCTATTCATTTCTTTGATACTGTTAAATTAAACTTTTGGGACGTCGAAATACTGAAGGTT
>Ga0209628_10002545_pt1 | contig 12432 bp, 7 predicted proteins | sample TergutCu122P4_FD_187285 | JGI IMG/M metagenome (GOLD analysis project Ga0209628, IMG submission 187285) | Cubitermes ugandensis P4 segment gut microbial communities from Kakamega Forest, Kenya - Cu122 P4 (SPAdes) (version 2) | ecosystem: Host-associated > Arthropoda: Insects > Digestive system >...
ATAAGATTCATTTTGATAAGTACCCACCATTCCATTCACATTAATACTGTAATTCGATTTTTTACCCCCTGCTAAAAAAATGGTCGTGGTAATATCGTTGTTGGAAGGATTATGAACGGTAAATGCTTTTGTAATAGAGCCAATGGAAGTAAAAACCGTATCGAAAGTGAGCATGGGGTAAAGAGGTTGAGGCTCATCCTTTTCCATATAAAAATGGAAGAGAAGAGGGAGCTCTTCTGTGGGTTTTCTGCATGAAACGAGCAAACAAAAACTGATAAACAAGAAGTAAATAACCGGTAATTGACGCGAAAAATTATTCATAAATTAGATTTATTGAATGATAGTAACGTTGAAAATGTTAAAAAATGATTTTCAGATAAAAAAAACAAAATAAATGAACGCAAAATTATTACATCGCTTCCTGCAACGCAGTTTTATCATTTTCTACTGTTAGAGAATAGTTTGCTCCCATTTTTAGCGCAACATTGCGCTCGTCATGCCCTGCAGGAAAATTAAATGCAATGGGAAAACGATACTCTTTGCAATGTTCACGAATAATTTGTTCGCATGTACAGCCAAAAGCGACTTCGTTATCTTTTATTTTTGTAAAACTACCCACTACTAAACCTGCCAAATTTTTAAGTTTTCCGGCTCGTTTTAGTTGAAGCATCATTCTATCAATATGATATAAATATTCATCAACATCTTCAATGAAAAGAATTTTATGAGTGGTATCGATATCAGAAACAGAGCCGGAGAGGGCATACAGCAGCGACAGATTTCCGCCTGTAATTTGCCCTGTGCATTTTCCTGCTCGGTTTAGTGCATGAGGTTTGCATTGGTAACCCGAATGTTTGCCAATTAAGTTTTGGAAAAGGATTTCCATATTTTCTACATTACTTTCTTTCATGGAAAAGGGCATGGCAGCGTGCATAGTGGCAATATCCAGCACTTTGTTAATATGAGCATGCAACACCGTAATATCACTAAATCCGCAAATCCATTTGGGGTCTAAATTAAAGCCCAGAAACTCTAATTTATCAATAATTCTTAATACGCCATAGCCGCCGCGGGCACAAAAAATGGCTTTTATTTTGCTATTATCCATCATGTTTTGCAAATCTTCGGCACGTGCTTCATCTGTGCCCGCAAACTGATGATTTTCATCAAACAGATGTTTACCTAATTGAATACGAAACCCCTTTTCCTCCCACCAGCGAATAGCAAATTCAATCTCCACTTTACTCACTTTTCTCGCGGGAGCCACAAAACCAATAGTATCACCGGCGTTCAAATAGGGAGGAAGGGTCATAAAGAAATATTTTTATCGCTTAATAATTTTTGCGTTATTTCTACAAGGAGTTCTTTTTCAGCGCTGCCCGTAAAAGAGTTGGGAATGGTTTTCTGTTTTTCATTTTTAAAATAACCCCCTGTAATACTGCCAACATTTTCGTCTAATGCTAAATATATGGCTGTTTTTGCTCCGTTTTTGGGAGATTTCATAAACGGACGTGCAAAAACATCACAAATCTTATCAAAAAAAGCGTTATTCATGCCAATAATTTTAGTACCCACAATTCCCGGGTCGCTGCAATTTACGGTAATATTTCTTTCTTTTAATTGTTGAGCCAACGCTAAAGAAAAATAGAGCAACGCCAATTTTGAATTGGAATAGTTCTTCACCTGCTGCACCCAACTGTTTCTGCCACTTTCAAACATATCAGAAGTAATATAACCAAACCAGTAGGTTAACGAAATAACATTAACAATTCTTGCACCTTCAGAAAATATTGGTAATAACTTGTTTGTGAGCAAATAATGCCCGAAATAAATGACCATGGTAGTGTAATCCCATTTGCCGTCAACATCTTTCTTTTTGGGATACAAAACTCCGGCATTATTAATTAACAAGTCTATTTGAGCATACTCCTGTTTCACTTTTTCCACAAAACTGAAGATAGTTTCCGGTACTGCTAAATCTATCGGGAATAACACAATATCTCCATTTGTCTCTTTTTTAATATGGTTGCAAACGAGTTCTGCATTTTCACTTGGAAGACACGCCATAATGGTAGTATAGCCGGCATTAGCCATTGCTTTTGTAATTTCTCTTCCCATTCCGCCATCAGCGCCGGTAATAATTGCTACTTTTTTCATCGTTTTTTTTTTGTTTTTACTGTTAATGTTAATACTCAGTTTAACTGTTCAAAGGCGGCAAAAATAGCAAATATTTTACTCAATATCAAAACGTGTTAATAAACTCTGCTACACAAATCAGCAAACGAATAAAAAAAAGGAGAACAATATCAACAATACACGAAAACTACTTGTTTGTTCGTTATCTATACCGTAAATTTTTTTAAAATGAAAATAATTTTTCTCTGTAAGAATGTTGGGCTGTTTTTGGCTATGTTTCTGTTTAGTACCTGCTTGTTTGCACAAAAGCCGTTGGTGTTTGAATCGCCTAAATATGAATTTGATAACGCTATGGAGTTGTATCAAAAAGAGAAATATGGCGCGGCACAGCAATATTTTAAATGGGTGTATGAAAATACGACCGATAAGCAGCAAGATATTAAAGCAGATTCCTATTTTTATATGGCTTTGTGTGCCGCCAATCTTTTTAACGAAGATGCCATTTTCTTGTTAACCAATTTTATTGACCTCTATCCTGTAAGTGCGCAAGTGCCCAGGGCTTATTTTGCCCTCGGTAAATTCTATTTTAACAAAAAAAATTATAAAAAAACAATAGAAAGTTTCGATTTAATTGAGGAAAAGAATATTCATAAAGAGATTCGGGCAGAGTTGAATTATAAAAAAGGGTATTCCTATTTTGAACTCAATAAATTTGCAGAAGCCCGCCACCTGCTAAAAACAGCAAGCGAAATGGAAAGCCCCTATCAAAATCGGGCTATCTACTATTTGGCATTTATCGCCTATCAGGAACAGCAGTACCAAGCCGCCCTGAATGGTTTTTTGAAAGTGAAAGATGACCCTGAGTTTAAAGAGTTTGTGCCTTATTATGTGGTTCAAATCTATCTACTTCAAAAAAAATATGATGAGGTGATTGCCAAAGGAATCCCTTTGTTTGAACAAAGTAATGATAAAAATAAAATGGATATTTCGCGGTGTTTAGCGCTGGCATTTTATGAACAAAAAGATTATGAAACCGCAGACCGCTATTTTCAATATTATCTTACCAAAACCAAAGATAAAATTGACAGAATGGATTATTACGCTGCCGGAATGGCAAAGTACAACACCGGAAAATATAAAAATGCAGTAGAAGAACTTTCTAAAACAACTTCCAGCAAAGATAATGTTGCACAAAATGCCTATTACACCATTGGCGACAGTTATATTAAACTGAAAGAATGGGATTTGGCATCGCAGGCGCTGTATGAAGCGTATAAAATGGATTTCTCGAAAACCATTAAAGAAGAGGCGCTCTTCAACTATGCCAAGGTGCAATACGAAAAATCCTCTTCCACTTTCAATCAGGCTATTAAAGCATTTGAACAGTATCTCAACGAATACCCGAACTCTTTGCACAGCGATGAGGCAGAAAATTTTCTGTCCAGTATTTATATGTCCACAAAGAACTATCAGGGCGCGATTCAATCTTTAGAGAAAATACAGCATAAAAGTCCAACATTATTAAAATCTTATCAGCGCTGCACCTATCTTCGCGGGCTTGAATTAGTTAATAACAAAGATTACAGCGCAGCCATTCTTAATTTTGATAAATCCTTACAATATCCATTGGATAAGGAAACCGAAGCCTCTGCATTATATTGGAAAGCAGAGGCGCAATACAGAAATTCTCAGTTTGCCGATGCCGTTCAATCCTTCCGGTTCTTTCATAAAAATAATGAAGCCAAAAAAGAGGAAAACTATCCGATGTCGTTTTATGGATTAGGGTATTCCCTTATAAAAAGCCAAAAGTATGGAGATGCGGAAAAGGCTTTCTCCGATTTCCTCGCGATGAAAGGAAACGATGTAGAATTAGTTTCAGATGCTTTGCTCAGGTTGGCAGATTGTCAGTTTATGCAGAAAAAATTGCAACCGGCTATTGCAAACTACGACAAGAGTGCTAAAATGGCGCAACCCAACGCCGATTACGCGCTTTACCAAATTGCCATCTCAAACGGTTATCTGAAAGAGTTAAACAAAAAAGTAACCGTATTGGATAATCTGTTAACAAAATATCCCAACAGTGGCTATAAGGCGGAAGCGGAATTTGAACTTGCCTCTACCTATCACGCTCTAAACCAGTACAAGAAAGCGATTGATGCCTACAAGGAGTTTATTCGCGATTATCCTAAAAACAGTTTGGTTAGGCAAGCAAACAATAAGTTAGCACAGGCTTACTTAAATATTAATGAAACAAATAATGCCATCAGCACTTTTAAATATGTATTGGAGAACTATGCCGGTTCGCAGGAAGCCAAAGATGCTTTTGTGAATTTGGAAACAATTTATGCCGAGTTGGGAAAACCCATAGAGTTTTATGAGTATGCCAAGTCTAAAGACCTCACTATCTCGGCATCACGGCAAGACTCTATAAGTTATAAAGCGGCTGAAAGCAAACTGTTGAGAAACGAACATGAGGCGGCTTATAAAGGTTTTTCAGATTATTTAAAACAGTTTCCCAAAGGGATGTTTGCCCCGCAGGCGTTGTTTTATAAAGCAGAATATGATTATGACAAAAACCGTTTTGATGAGGCTTTAACCGGATATGAAGCGCTCATTGCAGATTATGTGACCGATAATAATGAAACTGCATTACGCAAAGCAGGTTTGATTCAGTTCAACAATAACAATCATCAAAAAGCGTATCAACATTTTTCAAAATTATTGGAAGTTGCCTCTAATGAGAATAATAGGATTTTAGCAAACAACGGCATCATGCGTGCCGGTTATGAGTTAAAAAAATATAATGAGGTTAAAACCAGCGCCGAATATATCATTGCTGCCTCACAGGCGCAGCGTGAAATAAAAAATGAAGCGTATCTGTATGCCGGACGTGCTGCTATGGAGTTGAAAGATTATGCTGCTGCAAAAAAACAGTTTGAGTTTTTAGCCGAAAAACCGGTAAACGAAAACAGTACGGAAGCCGCCTACTATTTAGCCGTGATTGCACTGAAACAAAACAATATGCCCGAAGCGGAAAAGGCGATTTTGAAAATTATAAACGGTAATTATTTCGGGGAGTATTGGATTGCTTCTACCTATATATTATATGGAGACTGGTACGCCGCCAATGGCAAAACTTTTCAGGCGAAAACCACCTACCAAAGTATTATTGATAACTATGAAGGGGAAGATTTGCGGAAAGTGGCGCAAGAAAAATTGGGAAAATTGGGAGATTAGCCTGTATTTTACTGCAAAATTAAAACTCTGCGTTTTGTGGGGTTCTTGGAAATGGAATAACGTCGCGGATGTTTGCCATGCCCGTAATGAAGAGCATCATGCGCTCGAAGCCCAGCCCGAAACCGGCGTGGGGTGCTGTGCCAAATTTGCGGGTTTCTAAATACCACCACACATCTTTTTCCGGAATATTCAACTCGCGAATGCGGGCAAGCAACTTGGTATAATCGGCTTCGCGCTCCGAACCGCCAATGATTTCGCCAATTTTTGGAAACAACACATCCATGGCGCGAACCGTTTTGCCATCATCATTTTGTTTCATATAAAACGCCTTAATTGCCTTCGGATAATCGGTTAAAATAACCGGCTTCTTGAAATGAACCTCCACCAAGTATCTTTCGTGCTCCGACTGCAAATCCACGCCCCACTCAACCTTAAATTCAAATTTTTTACCCGAGGCTTTTAATATATCAATGGCTTCTGTATAGGTGAGGCGTACAAATTGATTATCCACCACAAAATGCAAGCGGTCAATCAATTCTTTATCAAACATATCGTTTAAAAATTGAATATCCTCTTTATTGTATTCCAACACATAGTTTATCAAATATTTTATAAAATCTTCGGCCAAGTTCATATTGTCGGTAATATCAAAAAAGGCCACTTCGGGTTCAATCATCCAAAACTCGGCTAAGTGTCTGGGGGTGTTGCTGTTTTCGGCTCTAAAAGTAGGACCGAAGGTATATATTTTTCCCAGCGCTAAAGCACCGAGTTCCCCTTCCAACTGACCGGAAACAGTGAGGCTGGTGTGTTTTCCGAAAAAATCTTGCGAAAAATCAACCTCTCCTGCAGCATTTTTCGGCATATTGTTCAAATCTAAAGTAGTAACATTGAACATTGCGCCGGCGCCTTCCGCATCAGAGCCGGTAATGATGGGGGTGTGCATGTAGAAGTAGCCGTGGTCGTTAAAATAAGTATGAATGGCATAAGAGAGTGCGTGGCGCAACCGCAGCACACACCCGAAGTAGTTGGTGCGTGGACGCAAGTGCGCAATTTCACGAAGAAACTCCATGCTGTGTCCTTTCTTCTGCAACGGGTAGGTTTCCGGGTCTGCAACTCCGTAAATCTCAATGTTTTCTGCTTGAATCTCAACGGCCTGTCCCTGTCCTTGCGATTCTACCAATTTTCCGGTAACACGCAAACACGCGCCGGTAGTAACCTGTTTCATCAATTCTTCGGGAAAATGGGCAAGATCGGCAACAATTTGAATGCTATGAACAATAGAACCATCGTTTAGGGCGATGAATGCCACGGCGTTGTTGCCTCGCTTGGTACGCACCCAGCCTTTTACTTCCACCCGGTTTCCGATGCCAAACTTTTCCGGAGTTTTTAAAATCTCTTTTATCATAAGGATATGATTTTTAATGAGCGGCAAAAATAAAGGTTTTTGTTAATTCTGATATCAAAAAAAAACGCTACCCAATTGAGTAGCGTTTTTTTGTTTACAAAAAGTTTTTTTATTTAATAACCAATTTTGTACTTTGCGTACCAAATTCGGTATTTATATTAATAAAGTAAATACCGGCAGTAAAACTTGAAGTATTAATGTTGGTTTCGATACTGTTTACTTCTGAAGAATAAACGATTTGACCCATATAATTAACTATTTCAACACTATTGATATTATAGTTTGATTTTATGGTAACATTGTCGCTGGCTGGATTTGGGAAAACAAGCGTAAAAATTTTGTTTTCTCCCACACCCTTTTTTATATCAACGATAAGCGTACATGGCAAGGTAATTTTGTCGTTGGCTTTGTCTGATACCGTGATAATAATATCTTTGTTATAAGTAGCTTTCTCTAAGTCGGTGGCATCTAATTTTACATCAAAAGTTTTGGTTGCATTGGGTGCGATAGTGCCTGTTGTAGCTCCTGAAACTATTATCCAGTCAACACCAACATTTTCAACAGTGTAATCACCATCAATGTTGCCGGTATTTTTTATCGTAATAGCTTTTGTAATGGTATAATCACCTGCAACACCTTCAGTTTTAGTAATCACTTCAGATATTGAGGTAGGAGTAATGCTTGTTACGGAAGAGTTACCTACAGTAATTTTGCAAGGAATGGTAAATAATGGATGATCAGTATCATTTGTTTTAACAAAAATATTTGCTTTGTACGTACCTTCGGCAAGTCCTGTTGCATTGAATTTAACATCAAAAGTTTTGGATGTACCTTTTGGAACATTACCGTAAGTATTACCTGTAAAAGAGAGCCAACATCCAGGAACGACAGTACCTTTTGTAAATGCTTTAATCATCCAATTTCCGATAGGCTCGTCTTGTACAACTTTTAATTGAGACCAATTACCTCCTGCATTTCTAGTCCAGTTACTATTTTCAACAGCAGTACCATCATCAACAGACATTAGGTGCCCGCCTGCAGGTTGGATAAATTCAAATGCCACCCAAATATCCTGTCCGCCTAATAAAATAGGTGTAGGGAGTGTAACTTCATTCCATGCCCCAATATTAGGATTATTTATAGTTGTTTCAAATAAAACTTCGCCGGTATTACTATAATCTTTTCCTTTATAAACACGTGCTTTAAGTTTATTATCTTGAGAGGCTTGGTACATATAGTATGCAATTTTATTTATATATGTTCCAACTTTGTCACAATAATACGAATGAGGATATTTAGCAGCAACTTCAACGGTTGGTGTACCGGTTATGTATCCAATCGCATTCTGGGGGTTATAATCACTTGAATAAGTTAAGGTAAAATTATTGGTCCCTGTTTGTGGTTCAAAGTCAATTTCAGTCCAAGTAAAAAATTCACCAATTGCCGTACCTGTATTTTCAACTTTAATAGTTTTGGTAACTGATGCGCCTGGGCTAACATTCTCATCAACTTTGTCAGGAGTAACACCCATAATAGGAAATTTAGGAGGTCCACCTGCTTTAGCAAATTTGAAATTATCAAAATAAAATACTGAGGTTAGTTCGGGTGGGTAAAAATCTACAGCAGCTAATTTTAGGGGCGCTGGATCGCCGGTTTCGTCAATATTGAATGCCCACTCTAAAAGTTGTGTGCCATTGATGCTTATTCGAGCAAGATTATCATCTAAATTTACCCACATAGAAACTGGAAACCAGGTGTTACTTGGCACAGTGAAGTCTTTATAAGTATTATTATTACGTAAATATGTGCCTAATTTTGGACCTCCATTTGTTGTTTTAATGTTAAAATAAACCCCAATTGCCCATTGGCATGCACTCGGATTAGCAGGAACAAAAGCATTCAATAAATTAAAATAAGCAGGTAGGTTGTTAGGAATATACATATCAAAATCAACAGTATAAACACCTGTGGTAGGTTCACCTGTTTTAAACACCAAGTCTGTACCTGTAGGATTTGTTGCAGTACCGGCATAAACACATTTTGCAGAATTGGTTGGAGATACGGATTGCTCATTAGAGATTAAAGCATCTTCAGGAGTACCGGGTTTATTTGCCCAGGTTTGCCACCATTGTGGATATTTTTGGGCAACATAACCGGTTTGGTCATCAAAACCGGTTTCAAAAAGAACTTCAATACCACCCTCTTCTTTAAAATTAATATCATCAATATAAAAAGTTGATCGTGTTGCATTAGATGGCGGATACATATTGAAAGCATCAATTACTTTAGGGCAACCACCAGCACCTGAGTTTCCTAAAGTCCATTGCCATTCATGAACCAAAACATCATTAGCGTAGAATTTTGCTTCGTCATCATCTAAATTTATGATAACTTTCATCGGAATCCATGTGTCGTGGGTAAAATTAAAAGGAGTGGTGGTAGATTTACCGGCATAAAAATTACCTATACCGGGAGTAAGTGGACCAGGAGAAGTACTCGTGGGTTTTGCTGTACCCATGTAGCATTCAAATGCCCACGTTCCATCTTGGCCACCTGTAAAATTTGCCTGTATGTTAAAGTAGCCATCTTTACCGGTTGGGATGTAAATTTTAAATGTATGAATCCAGGTTCCTGTACTTTTTTTTCCGAGTTTCAGGATTTGGTCATTGTTGTAAGTTAAGTACAAGGCTTTGTTACCTGCGGGCTGTTCGGCAATAACGCCATCTTCAGCTCCACCTACTGCACCGGACCATGTACTCCAGTAATTGTTGCCCGCTGCCTGGGCTTGTTGGGCTAATTTTCCGCCTACAGTGTAGGAAGAAAAGTCATCACTTACTTGTGCGCTTAAAGCGAAGATCGTGAACGCACAAAAGATAGATAATAATAATTTTTTCATAATAAAATAAATTTGGTTAATAAAATAAGGTTATTTGTTTGATTAATAAATAATTTAGTTAAAAATTGATTTGACGGTGCAATAATACAAAAAAAAAATGAAATAAACAAAGGAATGTTAAAATTTGAATTTTTTTTAAAGAAAAAGAGACGCAGTACACCACGTCTCTTTTAATTATTAATCACCAACCACCATTAATCTTCCTCTTTGTTTTCCTCTTCGTACTTCTTAATGATTTCGTTTTGAACATCAGCAGGAACTTGTTGATATTCTGCAAACTTCATTCCATAAGAGGCGCGACCGGAGGTGATTGAACTTAATGTTGTTGAATATTTATTCATTTCTGCCAATGGCACTTTTGCGCGGATTTTCTGGAATGTGCCTTCGCTGTCCATTCCCATAACAACCCCACGACGGCCCTGCAAGTCGGTCATCACATCACCCATTCTTTCTGATGGAACAAAAATCTCTACATCGTAAATGGGTTCCAAAATTTTTGGACCTGCGTTTTTGAATGCTTCGCGGAATGCGTTACGACCGGCCAATTTGAATGCCATTTCGTTAGAATCAACGGGGTGCATTTTTCCATCATAAATATTGATAACAATGTCGCGGGCATAAGAGCCGGTAAGCGGGCCTTCTTCCATTTTTTCATTAATCCCTTTTAAAATAGCGGGCATAAAGCGGGCATCAATAGCGCCACCCACAATACAGTTGTTGAAAACCAATTTACCGCCCCACGGCAAGTCGTAAGTATCTTGACCACGCACGGGGTATTTAGTTTGGTTGGGCATACCTTCATAGTAGGCTTCAATCAACATGTGTACCTCTCCAAACTGTCCTGCGCCGCCCGATTGTTTTTTATGACGATACATCGCTTCTGAAGATTTTGTGATAGTTTCGCGATATGGAATTTTGGGCGGGTAAAACTCAATCTCAATTTTGCTTAATTTTTCAATCATCCATTTGATGATGTTCAGGTGTTGTTCACCCTGACCGGAAATAATGATCTGTTTTAATTCTTTTGATTGCTCTCCCAAGAAAGTTTGGTCGGTTTTTTTGAAGTCGTTTAAAATGGCGCCTAATTTTTCATCATCTGCGCTATTTTTGGCACGCACAGCAGTACGGAACTTGGGTTCCGGATATTCAGTAGGAATAATCACTTCATCGCCCGATTTTACTAAGGTGTGTCCGGTTTGAGAACCTTTAAGTTTAATGGTGGCGATAATATCACCGGCAACTGCTTTCTCAATTTTTTCGCGATTTTTACCGGCGATGCAGAAGAGTTGCGACAAGCGTTCTTTACTGTTTGTAACACTGTTCACCATATCCATGGCTTCTGTAATCTCTCCACCGTAGATTTTCATAAAGGAAACCTCACCAAGGTGTTGCTCAATAGCCGTTTTAAAAATATAAGCAATTGGCGCATCGGTGCTTTTGCAGGCAAAGGTTTTTCCGGATTCAGTTGTTACTCCGGGCACTTCGTCGGGAGAAGGAGCGCCTGCTTTAAGAATATCCATTAAACGGGTAACCCCCTGGTCGTTTTTAGTTGCTATGCAAACCACAGGGAAAGTACCACGGTTAATCACTCCCAGTTTCAGCCCTTGCGCCATCTCTTCTTCGGTGAGGGTGCCAGCCTCAAAGAATTTATCCATCAATTTTTCATCATTTTCGGCAGCGGCTTCAATCAGTGCGTTATGCATTTCTTCTGCTTTATCTTTTTCATTAGCAGGAATATCTTCTACTACTACTTTTCCACCGTTAACAGGGAATTTCAATAGTTTCATCTGCAACAAATCAATCACCGCATCAAATCCAACGCCTGCATTTACAGGGTATTGAAACGGCATTACGCTACCGCCGAAATAATTTTTTAGTTGACGCAAAGTTTCATCAAAGTTTGCTTTCTCGTGGTCTAATTGATTAATTACAAAAAATACCGGAGTGTGCGTTTTTCTTGTCCATCGCCATTGAATTTCAGCACCTACATCCACGCCGTTTTGCGCATTAATTACCATAAGTGCAGTATCTGCCACGCGAAGCGCACCGATTGTATCCCCAATGAAATCGTCAAATCCGGGACAATCAATCATATTGAACTTGCAGCCGGCATATTCTGCATACATCACCGTTGAAGCAATAGATTGTTGTCTTTCCAATTCTACTTCTCTATAGTCGGATATGGTATTTTTATCTTCTATTGTTCCTCTTCTGCTAATTACGCCTCCGTGAAAAGCCATGGTTTCGGCCAATGTGGTTTTTCCGGTTCTGTTACCACCGATAAGAGCAATATTTCTAATTTCTTTGGTTTGATAAAGTTTCATTGTTTTTGTATTTGTTTGATTTATAAATTACTAATGCTTTTTGAAAAGTGGGCGCAAATATATGAAAAAAAGTGAATAACAGTTTGCCTTTTCATATTTTACTATGGTTAGAAAAAAAGTGTATTTTTGCCGTCTCTTATATCCTGCGGATGTGGCGTAATTGGTAGCCGCGTTAGACTTAGGATCTAATGTCGAGAGGCGTGGGGGTTCGAGTCCCTTCATCCGCACAAAATTTTTAAAAAAGAGCAATACGGATAATCAAAATTGCTCTTTTTTTATTTTATTAACTTTTATTAACTAATACGAATTTTTTTATTTTTGCCGAAAATTTAACATTTATTAACAAACGCATTTTATTTATGAAAGCAACCCGCATTTTCGACATTTTAGAAGAACAAAAAAAATACCCCAAACCAGACATGCTGGCCAACAGA
>Ga0209628_10002546_pt1 | contig 12432 bp, 13 predicted proteins | sample TergutCu122P4_FD_187285 | JGI IMG/M metagenome (GOLD analysis project Ga0209628, IMG submission 187285) | Cubitermes ugandensis P4 segment gut microbial communities from Kakamega Forest, Kenya - Cu122 P4 (SPAdes) (version 2) | ecosystem: Host-associated > Arthropoda: Insects > Digestive system...
GTTGTTTATCATGGCAAAATGCGAATTTTGCGGCAAAGGCGTCAGTTTCGGCCATAATGTTTCACACTCGGTAAGAAGAACGAACAGAAGCTGGAAACCGAATATAAGAAAAATCAGGGCCGTCGTAAACGGTTCGGCGAAAACGGTGAGCGTGTGCGCGCGCTGCCTCAAAACAGACGGGGTTGTTACCAGAGCGCTCTAACCCAATAAAAAATAATAAAAATACCCCGGTTATACCGGGGATTTTATTTATTTTATTTTATATTTATTTTAGGAGAATCAAATTATGAATATCGCCGTGGTTGGTTTAGGGCTGATAGGCGGGTCGATATGCAAGGCAGTTAAGAAATACACGGATTATAAATGCTTCGGACTGAACCGAAACCCCGAAGTTATCGCCGCCGCCCTCGCCGACAAGTCAATAGACAAAGAAATAACAGCGGATCATTTAGGCGAAGCGGATCTTGTAATCATTTGCCTGTATCCCAAACAGATCATTTCGTTTGCGGCTGAAAATATAAGCAAATTCAAAAAAAGCGGGACCGTTATCGACGCGGGCGGAATAAAAACAGAGATATGCGAAGAATTATATCCTGTATTTAAAAACAGCGGCGTCGATTTTATCGGCGCGCACCCAATGGCGGGACGGGAATATTCGGGATACAATCATTCGCAGGCCGATTTGTTTACGAACGCGAGTTTTATTGTCACGCCGTATCCCGAAACGAATATCGAAAAAATCAAAATGATCGAAGATTTAATAAAAAAAATCGGGTTCGGCAAATTTGTAATCACAACTCCGCGCGAACACGACAGAACCATAGCATATACTTCGCAGCTCGCGCATATCGTATCAAACGCTTACGTGAAAAGCCCGACGATCGAAAACAAAACCGGGTTTTCCGCGGGGAGTTTCCTCGATCTGACGCGCGTCGCGAAATTAAACGAAGAAATGTGGTCGTCGCTTATGATGTTAAACAGGGATTTTCTGACGATTGAATTAAAAAATATCATGGATCATTTAAACGAGTATTTACATTCCCTCGAAAACGACGATAAAGATTATTTGTATGATCTTTTGAGAGAAGGCAGGATCATAAAAGAAAAGAGCGAGCAAAAATAGAAAAAATAAAAAAAAATACTATTTATGTGCATGAATTCTTTTTTCCAATATTAATTCTTCCGCAAGATATTCATCGCTGCGGCAGTGCATATCTGAAACGCCTTCCCTCATAAGCTGATACGTTTGAGATTTGTAAAATAAATCCATAGCTAGCCTTAAACTGATATTTTGTCGATTGGAAAACATTTCAATTACATTCGCGTATTTATGTTGTAACAATATACGGTTTGCGGTCATTTACAGCACCTCGCTTGAAATAAATTTTAAATATTTATCAATCAATGCCAATTCATCAATTTCATAAGCGGAAACAATACTTTGCCCATACTGGCGTTTAAATCTGTTAGACCAGCCGGCGGCTTGTTCTTTAATAGGCGTAGTGTAAAAACCCCGCCCAAAATCTACATTGTTGCGCGAAAATGATATATCTGGTTTTTTAATAATCAAATACGAACCGTGATAAAGTATCATTTCAACAATCTCTCTTGTTTCATATATTCAACAATGTCGTTTACGATATATTCTTTGCCCTGTGTATGCAGGGCTTCGTAACCAAATATGATATAATCGTCGAGTATATTGCTTTCGGTTGTTAATAGATTATAAATATCCGCGCCGTTCATATTCAAGTATTCGGCAACGCTTTCAATACAAAACACCGCAAAATCAAGTTCTTTTTTATCCATGATAATTCAACTCCGCGCCATTATTAATAAAATAAGTATAGCATAAAAGAAACTGTATTGTCAAGACATAACAAATAAAATACATATTGACTTGATACATTTAATATAGTATAATATCATCATTCGGGATTCGAGAAATCAATTTCATAAGGAGCATATAACCATGATGTTAACCCAGCCATCAAAACAGGAAATACTCGACAGGATCGGCAAACTCTATAATGCAGTCAGTAAACAGGACAGTAATTGGGATTTTGTTTTTATTACGGATAAAATAAACCAGTATTATTTTACCGGGACAATACAGGACGGTTTGTTTGTCTTGAAAAACGACGGCAGTTATTATTATTTTGTCCGCAAGAGTTTTGAACGGGCAAAATCCGAATGTATCATCAAAGAAAATTTATATCCTATGATAAGTTATAGGGACGCTGTGAATATAACGGGCAAAAATACCGGGAAAATCTATATCGAAAAAGAAAACACGACTTATGCCATGACCGAAAGAATGGGGAAATATTACGACGCCGAAAACTCTAATATCGCTTCGGCTGATATAATCATGAAAAAAATAAGAGCCGTCAAGAGCCCTTACGAATTATCATGGATGGAAGAATCGGGACGGCAGCATAAAATTTTATTTGAAGAAATAGTCCCGTCGATCCTGTTTGAGGGTATGAGCGAAACCGAACTCACGGCTGAATTATATAAAAGAATGGTGAATCTCGGTTATCACGGGGTGACCCGTTTCGGCATGTTCCAGTCGGAAACGGTAGTAGGGCAGTTGGGATTCGGGGAAAATTCGATCTATCCCGCGAGTTTTGACGGCCCCGGAGGCATGAAAGGGATGTGTCCCGCCGTGCCGATTATCGGCGATAAAAACCGTTTATTAAAAAAAGGCGATCTTGTTTTTATCGACGCAGGTTATGGAATAAACGGTTATCAGTCAGACAGGACGCAGGTTTATATGTTCGGGCAGAACCCGCCGGATTACGCCGAAAACATGCACAAAAAATGTATGGAAATACAAAAAGAAACCGCCGCTTTATTCATACCCGGCAACATACCGAGCGAGATATATCATACGATAACGTCAAAATTGGACGCGGATTTTTTATCGGGATTTATGGGAGCGGGGAACGAGCGCGTGAAATTTTTAGGCCACGGCGTAGGATTGCAGGTCGACGAATACCCGGTCATCGCGAACAGATTCGACGAACCGTTGATTGAAAATATGACGATCGCAATAGAACCGAAACGGAGCATAGAAAATTTCGGGATCGTCGGGGTTGAAGATACATATGTCGTCACAAAAGACGGCGGCAGGTGTATAACCGGCGGGGAAAAAGAGATTATTGTGGTGTGAAAATATACATGTAGGGCGGGGGCTTGCTCCCGCCGATATTATTGTCATTTTCTCCGCAACCCCGCGAAAAAATCGCTCAATATAAAACCCGCCCTGTCCGCAAGAATGCCGCTTATGATTTCCGGCTTGTGGTTGAGCGGGTATTCGTTTAAATTTATGACGCCGCCGAAAGCGCCTGCTTTTTTATCAAACGCGCCGAAAATAACGCGTTTTATGCGCGCGTTGATGATCGCGCCCGCGCACATCGGACACGGTTCGAGCGTGACGTATAAATCGCATTTCGTGAGCCGCCAATAACCTATTTTTTCGCATGCGGTTTGGATCGCCTTGATTTCGGCGTGCGCCAATGCGCTTTGGTCGCTTTCCCTGCGGTTATATCCCGCGGCGATGATTTTACCGTTTTCGACTATGACGCACCCTACGGGCGTTTCGTTTATACTTTTTGCGGTTTCAGCCTGTTCGAGGGCTTTTTCCATGTAGTGTGCAAAATATTTTAATTCTTCCAAAGTTTTCAACCCACACGTACGCGTATTATTTAGTATTATTTATATTTTATATTTTACATATTGATATTATGCGCGATATTTGCCAAGCCGTATTCTTCCGCGCTTTTGAGTATGACGAGAATAAAAAATATGATCGAGGCTATATTAAAGAAATAAATCAACTTGCGTTTATTTTCGATATGCGTATAATTTTGGGGTTCGCTGAGTTTTAATTCTTTGCGTTTATTTATAATAACGATCATATATATCAATGAAATAACGGAAATAACGGCCATAAATATATAATAAATCAGATTATATGTTTCATCCGGAAAAGACTGAAAGGCAAAATACTGAAAAGTAAACGAAGTCGCGTTGACCAATGCGTGAAGGATAACCGAAAACCATATTGATCTCGTTTTTATCGCGATATATGCAGAAAAAAATCCGATTGCCGTCGCATAAAAGAATGCGCTTGTCCTTGCGTGGAGAAATCCGAACAATACCGACGTCGTAATAATCGCAAAAACATTCCCGTATTTTTTCAGGGCGTTTAGCATGATATACCTGAATATAAATTCTTCGATAAAAGCGGGCATAATAACAATCGTTATAAAATACAAAACGATCCCGAATACCGTTTCCGGGAAATATAAAAAATCAAAACTTGTATCCCGCGTTATATTAAATAAAATATTCAGGAGATGATTAAAGAATTCCGACGATATAATAGAAACCTGGATGATACAAAGTCCCACGGACAGCAAAGGCAGGGCAGCTTTCGGAAGTTTGAACCTGTATGTCACTTTATCGCGGACAACGACGCCCTGCGCCGAAACCAAGTTACGCAAACAGAATAAAAGAAAAGCGACAGTGACTGACGAAGCGATCAATGTCAATAAAATCGTGGCGATGTTATATATAATATAATTAAATTCGTCCGGCGTGAAAAGATAAGTAAAATCCGATTGGAAAACTCCCAGGTCGTAAACCAAAAAACGATATATAAAATCAGGCGCCGCTTCAAAAACAAGATATTCAAGCAGAACCGCCAGAGAAAGTATATACATGATCGAAATAAATTTCGACCTGTCCGATTTCGCGGAATAAATCCATCGGTTATTTTGATTTTCCTGATATTTGTACGCGCGATCCATATCTATTATTCTTTTTTGGAGATTATTCAATTTATCACCCACTTTATATATTATATCATACTCTATTTATACATAATTGTCAAGGGTTGACTATAATATAACATAATTTTAACAAAATAGAGTTGATTTTTTATGATTTTTGTTTTATTATGTTTTATAAGTTTTAAATAATATTTATTGCATAAATTTCAAAAAACCTATTGACAATATAGTATATATCATATATAATAATAACATAGAATAAAAATACGGGAGATTATGCGATGAGTGAAATGAGCGAACGGAAAGGATTTCTCAAAGAACCGTTACATGATACAGAATTGAAAGCCGGGCGGGACGCCTCTGAACCTGAAGTTGCAATTATCGAGGCAATAATCGGCGCGCGTAAAAATTCGGGCATCACGCAAAAGCAGCTGTCGGAAAAAGCCGGCATAGCGCAGAGCGATATAAGCAAAATCGAAAACGGCAACGCCAACCCCTCGTTAAGAACCCTCAAACGTCTTGCCGCCGCTATGGATATGAAAATCAAATTGGAATTTATACCAATCAATATAAAAAATATAATAAAGAATCGAGGAAAAAATAAAATGTTGTTCGACACCAACGAATTAATCGAAATCACTTTCGGAAATCTGCTGAATCTTCTCGAAGAAAAATACCCGGATCATTTATGCGTCAAATACTGCGACAGGGATTATACAAGAACTTTCGCAGAATTTAATCAAGAAGTCGAAAAAGCCGCGAAAGGTTTCCTGTCTCTTGGAATCGGCAAAGGCGATCATATAGCCATATGGGCGACAAATACCCCGGAATGGCTTTTGACTTTCTTCGCCGCCGCGAAAATCGGCGCGGTTCTCGTTACGGTAAACACAAGCTATAAAATATTCGAGGCCGAATATCTTTTGAGGCAGTCGGATTCAAAAGCCGTTGTTTTAATCGACGGATTCAAAGATTCGGACTATATCGAAATTATAAACAGGCTTGTCCCCGCTCTGGCGGCTCACGACAAAACGCGGGAAATAAAATCGCCGACCTTGCCGTATTTAAAAAGAGTTATATACGCAGGCAAAAAAGAAGAAACCCCCGGCGGCATGATAAGATTCAACGAGCTTTTTGGCATGGGTGAAAAATTCGACCAAAATATATTCGATGAAATCGTGAAATCGCTGAATGTTCACGACGTCGTAAATATGCAGTACACTTCGGGGACGACGGGATTCCCCAAAGGCGTCATGCTCACGCATTTTAATATTATCAACAACGGCAAAAATATCGGCGACTGCATGAAACTCACGCCGGACGACAAATATTGCATATGCGTTCCGTTCTTTCACTGTTTCGGCATGGTTTTGTCGATCACGGCTTGCGTCACGCACGCGTCGTCTATGGTCCCCGTGGATTTTTATTCGCCGATACCCGTAATGGAGGCGGTTCAGAACGAAAACTGCACGGCGCTTAACGGCGTCCCGACGATGTTTATCAATATTCTCGACCATCCGGATTTTAATAAATATAAATTCGAAAAACTCCGCACGGGGATTATGGCGGGTTCGCCGTGTCCCGTAAAAGTCATGCAGGACGTTGTGGATTACATGAACATGCGCGAAATCACGATCGTTTTCGGCCAGACAGAATCTTCCCCCGGCTGCACTCAAACCACGACGGACGATTCGCTCGAACTCAGGGTGTCGACGGTCGGCAGGACATTGCCGTTTGTCGAAGCGAAAGTTATAAATCCCGAAACCGGCGAAACGTTAGGCCCCGGAATCCCCGGCGAGTTTTGCACGAGGGGCTATCATATCATGAAAGGCTATTATAAAATGGAAGAAGCGACAAAACAGGCGATCGACAAAGACGGCTGGCTGCATACGGGCGATATTTCGACAGTCGATGAAAACGGATATTATAAAATCACGGGCCGGCTGAAAGACATGATCATACGCGGCGGCGAGAATATATATCCAAAAGAAATCGAGGAATTTATATACACGCTCCCAAAAGTCAAGGACGTGCAGGTGATCGGCGTGCCGTCGAAACAATACGGCGAGGAAATCATGGCGTATGTAATATTAAAAGAAGGCGAAAACATGACCGAAGACGAATTGAAACAGGAAGTGAAAGGCAGTCTCGCGCGGCATAAAGTCCCGAAATACGTGAAATTCACAGACAGTTTCCCGATGACGGCGAGCGGAAAGATACAGAAATATAAAATGCGCGAAGAGGCCGTCGAGGAGTTGGGTTTGGGCGAGGCGGATAAGATTGTCACGGCGTGAGAAAATTAACGTAAAATATATAGGTTGGCGTAAATTTGCGGGCGACCGCATACACGAACAAGTTCGTGACAGTCGCCCCTACAAAATTAAATCAAAAAAGGAGAAAAACACACATGAAACTATCATTTTCAACGGTCGGCTGTCCCGATTGGACTTTTGACGAAATATACGCCTCGGCGAAAGACTTCGGTTATGACGCAATAGAAATACGAGGCATGGGAACTGAATTGTCGGCTACAAAATTAAGTATATTCAGCGATTTTTATATAGACGCTACAATGGAAAAATTGAGGAGCGTGGGTCTTGATATATCCATGTTCGCCTCAAACGCCGTCATTGGGTTCCCCGATATTGCAGAAACAAGCAAAGAAGAAGCGTTTGAGTATATCGACCTGGCGAGTAAAACAGGCGTCCCGTTTGTAAGAATTATGATCTCGCCGCGCCCTAACGCTGACGAAGTCGATCTAAACGTCGCCGCTTCGGTTTATTCAGAGATATGCGAATACGCGAAAGAAAAAGGCGTTACGCCGCTGATCGAGACAAACGGAATATTCGCCGAAAGCAAAGTTTTAAAAGAATTTATCGAGAAAATACCGTGCGAAAACAAAGGCGTTTTATGGGATATAAACCATCCCTGCCGTTATTTCGGCGAAACGGCGAAACAGACGTTTGACAATATCGGGAAATATACAAAATATCTGCACATAAAAGACTCGGTTCAAAGTCCCGGAGCAGGCGGCAAAATCGAATACAGAATGACCGGTTACGGCGATTTGCCTATATTTGATATAATTAAATTAATGGCCGGTATCGGTTACGACGGCGTATTGTCGCTGGAATGGACGAAACGCTGGCAGCCTGATTTGCAGGAACCGGGCATCGTATTCAGCCAATACGTGAGTTATATGAAATATTTGATCGGCGAGATAAAAAAATAAAAACAATGTGAAATTTATATGTTGTAGGGCGCGAAGCCATACACGAACTACGTTCGTGACGCGCGCCGGGGGCTTCGCGCCCTACGCAATTTGATTTTTAGGTTTACCTATGTCATTCATCTTTTCGCAACTGTTTAAACATCTGATTCCCTAATACCGCCGTTCCCGTGCATAATATTCCCTGAACAATCCCGTTCTGGAAAGACCGTGTTATGATAATACACATCATTATTCCCGCGAAAAGCAAAAGCGCCGGGATAAATTTGTCTTTAAAAATATTCGTGTTTTTTATCAGAATTCCCATAACATATAATACCGGAACCGTGATCAGGCAGTTTTCTCTTATGTAATTAAACAGCGTTGAACTTACTATCAAATCCATTATTTTATTTTCCTTTCTCTTTCTTTTATTACGCTCAGCAAATTGATTCTTGCGTGGGTTCGGGCTAAACTTTTGTGCATTTCGGCGACGTCTTTTTGGAGTCCGGTCAAAATCGAATTGTTTGCGTCGTATTTTTTCACGGCTTGTTTTATTTCCTCGATATCTTCTTTGATATATTTAATATCGGCTTTGAGTTCGCCTTCGGCGACTCCCGCTTTCAGAGCGGAACTCTGCCGCCCGGCAAAAAACGTCAAAACGGCGATCAGACAACTTATCAAACCGGCGATTATCCCTATTTCAACAGTCATAAAAATATCCTCCTTTCCAACAAGTCAACAAATCAACAAATCAACAAGCGATTTATCAAACTTGAATAATTTTCCTGCCTATGATTATATTATACCATTTTACAGATGTTACATTCAATTACATAATGTTTCATCTTTTTTTTATTCATGCAAAAAATGAAATTATTTTATGTTATTTTTGATAAATTGTTGACTTTATTTTTATTTAATGTTAAAATAATATGATTAGGTTTCATTTTCGGATTTGTCCGAAATCGAAATAAATGAGGGGGAGGGGAATTCGTAAATGCCGGACGGCGATAAAAAAAACGGCGACTGGAACAACCGATTTTCCAAAGCCTCGCAAATCATCGATAAATTTAACAGTCAGATAAAAAAATCTTTTTCTCCCGGACCGCATCAAACCGTCGAAATAGAATTCGGCGACGATTCCGTTCCCGGAACCCAAAAAAGCGCGCCGATCAAAAAACTATACGAACCGGATCATCATACCGCACAGCCGATATCGCAGCCGCAGCCGCAATCCCAATTACAGTCTCATTCCCAATTGCAGCAGCAAATGATACAAACGATGTCAAACGAAGCGGCGGAGAAAAAAAACAAGTCTTATTCGTACGAATTCGAGGGCGGGGTATTAATGACCTGCCGGATCGACGAATGGGGCAAAGGATTTTCGCTTTTCGGCGATTTTGTGAGAGACGCGAAAAAATATTATAAAAAAACCTGCATAAACGCGAATTATATTTATTATTTTTCGTACCGCCCGATGTATAAAGAGCTGTCGCATGAACAGCTCTGCTGGTATCTGTTCTGGCGTTCGAGAATAAGAGAAGGCGCATATCTCAAAACCGGACTTTCGTATATATTTCTGTATTTGTATGAGCAAATCAATCTTTCCGATATCATCGGCTGTGAAAAAGTTTACGAGAGCATCATCAAAATATGGAAAAACTATCGCGCCGAATTCCCCAGGATCGACAAGTATATCGCCGAATGGCTGATCGATTTTGCCTTTATAAACAAAATAAAAATCGACTTGAACGATATAGAAGACATTCTTCCGAGCATAATCAATATAGTCACGATACCGGAAATTTATCTCCGCGGCGATTTTTTCAAAAACAAAAACAATGCCGGTTTGATTATAAAAAATATGTCCGTTTACGATCCCGAAAAAAGCAAATTTTACAACGAAAAAAACAAAGAGCTTTTTGATTATCATATCGCTTTGATTTTAAACGCGGTTTTGTCGGGAGCGGAATTTGAAGAGATTCTAAAAAAAGAAATCGACGACGGCGTAAAAGTAAAAACTACCCGTGAGAGTTATATGGGCGCGGTCTGCGCGTACGAATATAAAAGGCGGATCACCGTCGAATATAAAAATTTATACAAAAACTTTTTTATCAGGCAGTGCATAACCGATACGGTGCGGTCGGCCGAAAATGTTTTGCGCGATTATTTAAATATCAAATCAAAACTCACAGTCACGGCATATCCCGAAACTTTAAGAAAAGTGATCGAAGAATATAGGGAAAAATATTTGACCGCCGCGAAAGCTCCGAAAATCACCGTAAAAAATAAAGGCAAAATACGGGATAAATCACGTCGGGACGAAATCGAAGAAGAACCCGAAACCGTTGAATTCAACCCGAATATGCAGGCGGCGGCTGAAATCGAAAAAGAATCGTGGGACACGACAATGGCGCTGGTAGAACTGCAAAACCGCGACAGTCAGGAGATACCGGAAATCGTCGACGACGATACGATTGACGATATTGTTGTTTCAGAAGAAGACGACGGCGAATTTATCGCGATAGACACAGGAGACGTCGAAACCTACGAAGAACTTGACGAAATTGCGCCGGATACGCAAACCCCCGCCGGTTTAAACGGCGCGAGCGCCGAATTTCGTTCGGCTATGGCGTCGCGCCCTACTGATATAGATATTTTCGACGTGTTGGAAAATCTGGAAATGCAAGACAATAAAACGGAACAACCCGCGAAAATCGACAATGCGGGATGGACGGCAATGGAAAAATTTATCGCGAGTTTAACCGAAGAAGAACATACGGCGCTTGAAATGCTGTTGAAAGCAAAACGGGAAAACAAAAGTTTTGATATGCTTTGCGGCGAATATGTAACGCGAAGGGGGGAAATGCTGGAATCCGTAGTCGACGCGATAAACGAAAAAGCGCTGGATTTTACGGGCGATATTGTATTTGACATAACAAGTCAGGAAATGATAGAGGATTATGTAAAAGAAATAGAAAAATATATTGGAATTGAATAAATTGATAATATGAAAGATAAAAAATGATAGATGATAAACAAAATTTATTAAAACGGAGCAAATAAAACATGGATAACAACGAAACAAAAATTCCAAGACGGATACTCGGCACGCTGCTCAACTCCGTAGGCTCGGGGGTCGTGCCGCGGTTCGGACTCGAATATATCGCGATCGGCAGGAAAGACGAAATCAACGCTTTTACGAAAGATCTGGATTTTATTTATGAAGGCGGCAGCTCTTTTCGGTTTATTATCGGACGGTACGGAAGCGGCAAAAGCTTCTTATTGCAGTTGATACGCAATCATTGCTTAGAGCGGGGATTTGTCACGGCGGACGCCGATTTGTCCCCGGAACGCAGATTATCAGGCACAAATAAACAGGGGCTCGCCGTGTATAAAGAACTGGTGTCGAATCTCGCCGTGCGTTCGTCGCCCGACGGCAACGCGCTGGTGCAGATCGTCTCAAAATGGCTGTCGGCTTTGCAGACGAAAATCGTTTCCGAAAAAAAACTCGAATTAAACTCAAAAGAACTCGAACTCGAAATGTCCGCCGAAATTTTAAAAATCTCGCAGGCGCTCGAAAATCTTGTCTGCGGGTTTGATTTTGCCGCGGTGATATTAAAATATTATATCGCGTATAAAAACGGCGACGAAACGACAAAAAGCTCCGCGGTCAAATGGCTGCGCGGCGAATATAATACAAAAACCGAAGCGAGAAACGATCTGGGCGTCAGCACAATTATTGACGATCTGAACTGGTATGATTTTATCAAGCTTTTGGCTGTTTTCGTCCGCAGGATCGGATATAAAGGCCTCGTGATCTTTATCGACGAATGCGTGAATTTATATAAAATCATGAATAAAATATCGCGGGAAAACAATTACGAAAAGATTCTGTCGATTTTCAACGACACTTTACAGGGCAAAGCCGAAGGGCTGGGAATATTCTTAGGCGGCACGCCGCAGTTTCTCGAAGATAACAGGCGCGGGCTTTACAGTTACGAGGCGTTAAAGTCAAGGCTGACCGAAGGGAGATTCGTTTCGCCGAATTATAAAAATCTCATGGGGCCGATCATACGGCTCGAACGGCTTTCCGACGACGAGATATTCGCGCTCGCGCTGAGAATTTATTCTTTGCATCAAAATTATTACGAATACGAAAAAAAATTGACCGACAGCGATATACTTGAATTTTTGAAAGTTTATATGTCAAGAATAGGGGCGGGCTCTTATATAACGCCGAGGGAAATCATACGCGACTTTCTCGCCGTTCTCGATATATTGTTCCAGAACCCGGATGCGGTATTTAACGATATTCTGAAAAAAGAAGAAAAGAATTTTATCAAATCGTCCGAAAAATCATTTCATGCCGCAAAAATCGAAGACGGCGTAATAGAAACCGACGACGGCCCCGAAGATCATGCC
>Ga0209628_10002547_pt1 | contig 12428 bp, 9 predicted proteins | sample TergutCu122P4_FD_187285 | JGI IMG/M metagenome (GOLD analysis project Ga0209628, IMG submission 187285) | Cubitermes ugandensis P4 segment gut microbial communities from Kakamega Forest, Kenya - Cu122 P4 (SPAdes) (version 2) | ecosystem: Host-associated > Arthropoda: Insects > Digestive system >...
GCAGCCACCATCGGAATCATTTCATTGATAATCAAATCCACATACTCTTGCTGTTTGCCTTTATATTCTAACGGTACGGCGTGCGCACCCAAAAAGTTGGAACGAATAATCATGGGAGAGTTTTTCTGCAACTCTCTGATTACGCGCAACATTTTCAGTTCTGTTTCGGTGGTTAGTCCATATCCGCTCTTTATTTCTACTGCGCCGGTTCCGTAAGATGCCATCTCTTGCAATCTTGCATTTGCGGCTTCGTACAGTTCCTCCTCGCTTGCCTGTGCCAACCGTTGCGCAGAATTTAAGATGCCGCCACCGCGCTTCGCAATCTCTTCATAACTCAACCCTTTTATTTTGTCAATGTACTCTATCTCACGACTTCCCGCATAAACGATATGCGTATGCGAATCGCAAAAAGAGGGAAACACCATTCTTCCTGTGGCGTCAATCTCTTCTACTTTTTCTTTAATTTTTGAAAGTTTATCAGAAGAAAAATCGCACATTTTTCCAAAATCAACAATGGTTTCGCCTTCGGTCAGCAAATAGGCATCTTCAATGGAATGAAGCGTTTGCATCTCTTTTCCTGCCCGCCAAACCACAGGGGTTTCTTCTACCTGAACTAATTGTTTAATGTTTTTTACTATTAATGCCATGTACTTTCTTTTTATTCTCCAATATTGTAAAAATAGCGGTTCACCTTCTCTTTATAATAGTATTGTAAAGCCGGCGGAACGGTTTTTAACAGTTCCAATTGTTGCGTTTTATTTTTATCGAACTGCCACTCTTTGGGCGGGGAAGGGCTGTATTTTTCACGGGCTTCGGTGGATTCGCGTTTTTCCTCTTTTTCGCGTTCTTGTTGGGCGCGCTCACTCTCTAACATCCGCGTTTCAATGTTTTTTTGACGCGTAATAGTTTGTGCGGTAATAGAACGATTTACCAACTCTTTCTCGGTTTTTTTCATCTCTTCCATAAGTTGTTCAATCGATTTGTCGCCCATGCCGTTTTGTCCTTTCAATTCGTCGTTATAATCCTGCATCATTTTGCGAATCGCTTCCTGCTGGGCAGCCATTCGGGCAAACTGTTCGCTCATCCCTTGCTGTCCAGGCGCGGGAACCTGTCCTTCGGGTTTGTTTCCCTGCTCCATCGATTTTTTCATCGCTTCCATTTGGCGATTGAGTTGCTGCTGAAGTTCTTTCGCCGATTTGGGTTTTCCCTTTCCGTTTCCGCCAGGTTTGCTGCACGAACCCTGACCCTTCTTCTTACATTTTGAATTACATTCCGATTGTTTCTGTTTCATCTTTTTCAACGATTCTCCTAACATCAACGCCAAATTATTCATCGAGGTTAGAGCAAATTGCTGATTGGAACCTGCTTGATACACTTGCCGTTCTACCAACTGCTCTTGAGCCATTTTCGAATATTCTCTAATTTTTGTAACTTCTTTTGTAATAAATGGTTCTACCAAAGGTTGGCGTTTTGCCAACTGCATCAACGAGTCGTCAATCATACGCATATAATCCTGAATGTTAGATTGTTCGCGCATTTGGTCAGTAAATAAAGGAGATTTCGTCCCGATTTTCTTCACAGTTTGCATCACACTTTCCTGCTTAAAGGAAACTCGTACCAAATTCTCCAAAATTTGACGCAATGTTTCAATATCTTCGGCAATATCTTCCGCTTCGGCTTCATTCTTCTCCTGCTCCATTTCGTTCGCCATTTCATCCATCTTTTGGGATGCATCTTTTTGATTTTCTTTCGCTTTCGAGCGATTATTTTTGTTCAATTGCTCCGCCGATTCTTTCATCTTTTCCATAATTTGCTTCTCTTGTTCCGAGCGGTTTTGCAGTTTGTTCGGCTCTTCCAATGCCTTGTTCAGTTTGTGTAAATCCTTAATTTCCTTTTGCAAATCATGAAATTTTTGATTCAACTGCTCTTGTTTTTGTTGCAAATCTTCTTTTGGTATTGCTTTTTGTTCGGTTTGTTGCGATAAATTCTTCTGTTCTTGCGATAAATCACGCAAATTATCAATTACTTCCTGAAATTTTTTCTCAAACTCCAACAGTTTAAATAGTTCCAATTGTTGGTCTAACGATTTATTAATCTCTTCCGCACTCATTTTCATCTTTTCCACTGCCTCGCGCATCTGGTCTTTGTTCATCTCCATCATCATATTTTGCATTTTTTCAATCATTTGCTTCATCTCATCGGAGAGCAAATTATCGTAGCGTTTTTGCAATTCTTCCTGTTTTTTCAAAATTTCAGAAGCGGTATTCTTATACTGCTCCTCTTTCATTAAATTTTGGTCTTGGTTTTTTTGAGATTCTAAAATCTTGTTTTGCAAATCTTTATATTGTTCCATCAACGCTTCCATCTTCTTTTTATCTTGCCACGAAGGTTCGTTGGTTTGAAGCAGTTGTTTGCTCAATTTTTCCAATTCTTTTGCCAAATCTGCCGCCTCTTTTGATAGATTATCCATAGAACTTTTTGCCTGTTCATTCCCTTGTTCAATCTCTTTATTAATCTCATCCATTGTTTTTAGCCGGAAAGAAACCGCTTGCGTTTTGCTGATTTTAGCACCGTTAACCCCATCATTATCTTTCACTTCAAAATAATATTCCATAGAATATCCGGGACGTAAACCCAACGCACCGGCATCAAAATTAAAATAGAAATCTTGAATGGTTGCATTTTTATCTATTTGAATATCAATGGTTTTATTTTGTTCTAACAAATTATTATCTGCATTTAAAACAGAATAAACGAATTTTAAACCCGAAAAACCATAATCATCTTTAATATTTCCTTTAAAATACACTCTATCGGCAAACAAAGAATCGGCTTGACTTTGCACGCCAATTTCCGGATATAAATCTTTAATAACTTGAATGTTATAGGATAACGTATCGGGACTGACAAAATATTGATTTTTATTGATGGTGGCGTAATGAAAACTTTCGCGGGCGGTGAAAGAATAAGTAAACACCTCTTTTTCAGGAGTTAAAATTTCCTGTTTCTCTTGTAAAACAAATTCAATTTGATTTGTATTTTTGGTATAAAACTTCCAGGTAATTCGCGTTCCTTCCGGCACGGTGGCATCGCCGTTGTTTTCAATAATCTCTTTGTTTTTATTGAGATACAAAGGATAATTCAGTTCCATTACATAACTCACAATCACCGGTTTAGGAAGCACTTGCAACGTATAGAAATGCGTGGTTACTTCATCGGTTTGAAACTGAAAAGTCATCTCTCTTTGCAGATTATAAAAAGTGTAAGAAAACTCCGTATTTGATTTTTTTGAACATCTGAAATTTCGTTTATCGTACAGAATAAAAATCTCACTCGGTACCTCATCGCCGGAAACCTTAATATTCACGGTAAAATCGTCATTTTGAAGTGTTTTCAAACTTTGATTAACCACTTCAATTTTGTAGGGCGCAGGTTTTTCAAAATGTTGTTGGTATTTAACAATGCGTTGGGTGGATTCCTTAAAAATCTCACTTTTTGTAGAAAAAAGTGCAATAAACAACAGCACAGGAATCATCGCCCATTTCACAAACTTGGTACTTTTTTTAAACGGAACCGCTTTTACAAACGCAAACGGTTTTAACGTTTCAATTTTAGTATCAATAGCAGCGTTCAACAAATCTAAACTTCTGTATTTTCCGGCTTCTATTTGGTTTTCTAACTGAATAACATTCAGCAACTTGTCATCAATTTCGGGAAAATGTTTGCCAATAATTTTGGATACGGCGGTGGCATGTAAGGTTTTTCCGATTCCTGCCATTTTTAGAAGCGGATAAACCACATAAACGGCAATAGTTGCAAAAAAAAGTGCCAAATAAGTATAAAACAGCACGGCGCGGGTAGTAGAATTTAGGTAAGAAAAATACTCTAACAGCGCAAACACAATAAAAACACCCATCGTAATCATCACAAAAACAAGCGCTCCCTTATACAATTTGTTGAGGTAGTATTTTTGGATAAACTCCTTGATTTTTTGATGAATATAGTTTCTATTTTCAGTCATAGCGCATTTATAACGTAAGGGGCGCGAAAATCGTATTTTTTAAATTCAAAAGAGTAGGAGTTGGATAATTATTTTTGAACACACCGTCTTTTTAATCCCTCATACTTAAGCTTGTAAATCGCAGTATCTTTGAAGTATTTTTCAAAAGTTTCTGGGGTGAGATTTTCAAGAATTTCTTTTTGGATCTCTACAAACGCAGCTTGTAGTTTTATCGCTTCTTCATTAACAGGTGCTTTTGAATTGTTTGGACAAACATTCTGACATTCATCACAACCCACGAGCCAGCCGTACTTCGCAATGCTTGAGAAATCGGTTTCGTTTTTATTGAGATTAATATTGGAAATACATTGATTACAATCCACATAATACGGAGCAACAATCGCTTTTGTCGGGCAAAGTTCAATACATTGGTTGCAATTCCCGCAAGTTTTTTGATTGGGCGTATCGTAAGTGTCAAGTTCTTTGTCAATTAATAAACAACTCAAAAAAATGAAAGAACCGAATGAGGTTTGAATGACTCCGTTTTTTCCGAAATAGCCTATTCCTGACTTCACTGCCCAAGCTTTTTCAGAAATTGTAGAAGAATCCACCGTAATTTTATAATTGAAATCTCCATAATTTTCTTGTAAGATTTGAGCCAACGCTTCCAACTTTTCTTTCATAAAAACATGATAATCTTTAATTTGCGCATATTGGGATACCGCATACCGCATACCGCTACTCGGGGTGCCTTTTAAGAATAAGGGCTCAAGGTATTTTCTACTTTTCTGTTCTTCTGCTTTTCTGCTCTTCTTCATATTATAATTAAACCCACACACAATCACCGATTTACAATTTTCTAACAACAATTCGGGATGAAAACGTTTGTCGATATCGCGTTCAAAATATTCTTTTTTTGCATGAAAATTTTGGGCTAATGCTTTTTCAAAACGTTCTTTTTCAACGGATAGCGGTTCGGATTTAGCGATTCCGCACAAAGCAAAACCTTGTTTATAAGCGAGTCGTTTAATTATTTGGGCTTGGAGTATCATCTGTGAATCTTTGTGTTCTCTGTGCCTCTGTGCTAAAAAAAACTATACAAAAAACACATCAAAAACAAACTCTATAATCTCCTCTGCCACTTTGGTTTTTGGTTTGCATTTTCCTTCAAAAATTGCGCCGTTTTTTGCAAAAATGGTTACCTGATTGGTGTTAGATTTAAAACCCGCCCCACTGTTTTTCAAAGAGTTGAGCACAATAAAGTCGGTATTCTTTTGATGCAGTTTTTGTTTCGCGTTTTCTGCTTCATTTTCGGTTTCTAATGCAAATCCCACCAAACATTGATTTTTTTTCTTTCTTTTTCCCAATTCAAACAAAATATCGGTTGTTTTTTGCAAAGGAAGTTCCCATTCGTTGTTTTTTTTCTTAATTTTTTCGGAAGAAGACGTTTTTGGAGTGTAATCGGCAACGGCTGCCGCCATGATGATAATATCGGCATTTTTTGCATGGGGCAACGTTTGCTCCAACATCTCTTTTGCCGTAACCACATCCACTCTTTGAATGGCAGGATTTGTTGTTTTTAAAGAAGTGGGACCGGTAATCAACATAACCTCAGCGCCTTGTTCTGCTAATTTTTCTGCGAGCGCAAATCCCATCAATCCGGAAGAATGATTTCCGATAAAACGCACAGGGTCAATGGGTTCATAAGTGGGACCTGCCGTTACAACGGCTTTCTTATGGTACCATTTTTTTTTTTGAGTAAAAAAACGGGTAACCATTTCAAATATCTTTTCGGGTTCTTCCATTCTGCCTTTTGCAGTAATTCCGCAAGCCAGATCGCCTTCTGTGGGTTCAATAATTATACAACCCTGATTTTTAAGTCGTTCTATATTACGTTGTACTGATGCATTCTCATACATATTCACATTCATGGCGGGGGCAATAAAAATGGGCTTTTTCACGGCTAAAAGCAGTGTGGAAAGTGCGTCGTCGGCGATGCCGTTTGCAAATTTTCCGATAATATTTGCCGTCGCCGGAGCCACCACCACCACATCAGCCCAATCGGCGTGAGAAATGTGTTCAACAGAATAAGAATCATTTGGGGCAAAACAATCGGAATAGATTGCATTTTGCGACAAGGTTTCCAACGATAACGGAGTTACAAATTGCACTCCGTTTTTCGTGATAACCACCTTTACTTCGTGTCCTGCTTTTTTGAATAGACGAATGAGGGATAGCGACTTATATGCTGCTATTCCTCCGGTTATTCCGAGTACAATTTTTTTGGAAGCCGAATCCGGCGTCATGGTCATTATTTTTCCGGTAATTTGTAATATATTTCTTTGTTTTCAAATTCATGAATCGCAAGAATGGCAGGTTTGGGAAGTTGTTCGAAATAACGCGCCAATTCTGTTTGTTCTCTATTTTCAAGATTTTCTTCAAAAACATCTTGGGTATAATGAGAAGCAAAATCTTTCGCATGTTCTTGGAAGTCTTCCTTTAATTCGGCAGCAATTTGGTTGGCTCTTTTAGATAAAATCACTACGGTTTTGTAAACATTTCCGGTTTCTTTGTCAAACTCGCGTAGATCGCGGGTTATGGAAAAAGGATTCATTTTTGTTTTGGAGTATTCGTTCGCTTTCATCCTAAATAATTTATTTTTTTTGTATGTCTAATTTTTTAATTTGATTCGCAGCCTCGTTAGCTATTTTTTTTCCATCTGCAATATAATTACTTTCAGGATATTGCAATTGCAAAGTTTCAAAAGTTTCAAGACAATCTTTATATCTGCTATATTTTTTTTCTTCCACACTTTTTCGTGCAAATTCAAAGTTGTTTCGAATCAATATAAAGAGCACTTCCGGTGCAAATTTTGAAGCAGAATAGGTTTTCATGAAATTTCTTGCCGTAATTTGGGCGGCTTCATAATATCCTGTCCGGTAGTATAGCCGTACCATTTCCATATCTTTTTTAGCCAATTTGTCATGTAAAGCATCTAACATTTTGTTACACTCTTCTATATATTTGCTATAAGGATAGGTTTGAATAAACAAATTGATTTCATCGATAGCGAGCACGGTAATAAATTGGTCCAAGTAATATTCCGGTGAGGTATGGAACATCGCTTTCAAAGAATAAAGTGAAGCCAGTTCTGTTCTTTCTGTTCCGGGATATTTTCTTGCATAATCTCTAAAATGAAATGCTGCCATTTGATAATCACGGTTTTGAAAATAGGAATCTGCAAAAAGAAAGAGAATAGTGTCGCCCAATGGGGTTCCAATGGATAATGGATAGAGTTCTTCAAAAATACGTGCTGCTGACAGCCATGCCTTATTGTCGTAAAACTTCATTGCTTTATCGTAATATTGCCGAAAGGTTTCAAAGTTTACCTTTCCCGAGCTTCTTCTTGTTTTAGATTTCTTTCTTTTGCTTCTAAAATCGATAGGAGCTACACTCACTTCCGGCGCTGAAAAAGCTTCAAAAAAGTGTGTGATATTAATTTTTTGGATTGATTCCGTCTCATTTGTAGCGTGGACTTCTCCAAAGAACAAACATAAAGACAAAAAAATCAATAGATTATACCTTACGTAGCCGTTTTTTTTCATGTTGCGAATATATACTTTTATTTGTTGTAAAAGGCAATCTTTTTCAAGTAGGAGATAGATTTTAAATTGGCTTCTTTAAATACTGCTTTATAAAATAATTTCATCATGATTCTTGTTAAAAAACATAAACTGTACGACAGAATAAGTAGGGTTTTCTACGATAGGAATCCAGCGGTGAAAACGGCGAAACCATCTCCATTGTTTTGAAAAAAAACCTTTGGTAAGGTAGGTTCGAACAAATGGGTGCACGGCAAGATAAAATCCTTTTTCAAGTTGTTTATCAATTAAATATTCAATTATATTTTCAATATCTTCTTGAAGGAGAAGCGCTGATTTTATTTTTCCGCTTCCCTTGCAAGTGGGACAAAGTTCGGAGGTTTCAATAATGGTAGTTTCTCTTACCCGATGCCGTGTAATTTGAACAATTCCAAACTTATTCACCGGCAAAATAGTATGTTTGGCTTTATCGTTTCTCATCAAATCCTGAAGAGTTTGGTAGAGTAAAGTCCGGTTGGAAGCTTTTGCAAGATCGATAAAATCGATAGTAATGATCCCGCCCATATTTCGCAATCGAATTTGTCGTGCTATTTCAACAGCTGCATCTAAATTTACTCGCAATGCGTTCTCTTCCGCCGTGCCCGTTTTTAGCCTGTTTCCGCTGTTTACATCAATCACATGCATCGCTTCGGTATGTTCAATTACAAGATAAACGCCTTGTTTTAGGATAACTACTTTTCCAAATGAACTTTTTATTTGTAAAGCAATATTCATTTCTTCAAACAACGGTTTGCTCCCTTTGTACAGTTTTACCATTCCCTTTTTTTCAGGAATATGAGTCATAAGATACGATTTTATTTCTTGGAACAGTTCTTTATTATCCACATAAACCGCTCCGAAAGAATCATTGACTAAATCTCTAATAATGGAGGTAATTCTGTCTTCTTCTGATGCAATTTTAGCAGGCGCTTTTTCAATAGGTAATTTTGCAATAATAGATTTCCATTTTTCCATTAATAAATGTAAATCCGCAGTGATTTCTTCTATTTTTTTGTCTTTTGCAACGGTTCTGATGATGATTCCGAAACGTCTTGGACGAATAGTATTTACTATTTTTCTTAACCGGTTTCTTTCCTCACCGCTTTTAATTTTTTGTGAAACCGATACTTTATCCATAAAAGGAACCAATACCAAATATCTTCCGGCTAAAGAAATTTCGGAAGTAAGTCGCGCTCCTTTTGTTGAGATAGGTTCTTTTGCAATTTGAACCAAGATAGATTGTCCGGCTTGAACGATGTCGCCTATTTTTCCATTTTTTTCTACTTCAGCTTGTTGTTTAAGATTGGCAATACTTTTTTTCTTATTACTAATAGCCTGATTTACAAATTCGTTGAGTGAACGAGCATACAAACCTAAATCTAAATAGTGAAGAAAAGCATCTTTTCCATCTCCAATATTTACAAAAGCAGCATTTAGACCGGGATTTATTCTTTTCACTTTAGCGAAATAGATATCTCCCAACGCACATTCTTCGCTTTTTTTTTCGCGATGAATTTCCATGAGTTTTTTGTCTTCTAACAAAGCGATCTGTACTTCTGTTTCGCGAGAAGTGATCACTAGTTCCTTCAATATTTTGGGTGTTTCTTCAGTATTCATTCAAAAAAAAAGAAAACTAAATAAAGTGAATCTTATCACCGTATTTAGTTTTCATGATTAGGTTTAAAGAAAAGCACTATTTCTTCTTATGTCTATTCTTCCTTAGACGTTTTTTCCTCTTATGAGTTGACATCTTGTGTCTTTTTCTTTTTTTACCACTCGGCATAATAGTTGAGTTTTAAGGAGTTAATTATTTGATTTTTTTCACAGCGTTCACAAAAGTTTTGCAAGGTTTGAATGCGGGGATTTTGTGCGCGGGGATAACGATAGTAGTTTTTTTGGAGATGTTGCGAGCGGTTTTTTTAGCTCTTTGTTTCACTATGAAACTTCCAAAGCCTCTTAAGTAAACATTTTCATTTTTTGCTAATGCACCTTTTACAGATGTCATAAAGGTTTCAACAATCGTTTGAACGGCTTGTTTTTCAAGACCTGTTTTGTTGGAAATTTCGGAAACGATTTCTGCTTTTGTCATGATTTTAAAATTTTATAAGGTTAAACAATGTATTAATTGATAATTCAATTTAGGCGGCAAAAATACACATTTCTTTGATTTACAACAAAAAAAAAATATTTTTTTCTAATTTTCAATAAAATCATACAAATGTGCGGCTAAACGACTGGCGCCAATTCGGAAAAAATCATTACTTAACCAATTGATATTTAATGTTTTCTCCAATAATTTCAAAAATAAAATTGTAGTTTCAACATCGGCAATTCCTCCTGCCGGTTTGATGCCAATTTTCTTTTTTGTTTCATTATAAAACATTTCTATAGCATCTAACATCACTAAAAATGCTTCCGGTGTGGCATTAATTGGAATTTTTCCGGTGGAAGTTTTGATAAAATCCGCACCGGCGTGCATTGCCAACATTGATGCTTTGTAGATCAGTTCAGGTTCAATCAGTTCGCCGGTTTCTAATATTACTTTTAAATGTGCATTTCGGCAAGAATTTTTAATAGCAGCAATCTCATTAAAAACAGTTTGGTATTTTTCTTCTAAAAACAAACCTCTTGAAATAACCATATCAATTTCATCAGCGCATTGAAACACAGCATATTCCACTTCCGCCACTTTGATTTCAATGGGAGATTGTCCGGCGGGGAACGCGCCGGCTACCGAAGCTACTTTAATACCGGTGTTTTGCAACAATTGTTTCGCTTGATGCACAAAAACCGGATACACACACACAGCGGCAGTCTGGTATTGCATGGCATTTTTGCACAACTGCTCAATTTTTTGGGTGCGGTCGTTTCCTTCCAAAGTGGTTAAATCAATGCAGTTCAATGCAAACCGAATCGCCTCTTTTTTCGAAGAAAAATTAACCAAAGGTTGATTTTTAATTTTTTCAATACGATTTTTAATGTCGGTTAATGTAAAAGGGTAGGAGGGAAGAAGCATATTATATTAATTGATGATTATTGGGACAAAAATAATTTTTTTTCAAAACGAATACTTAATTCTCGCAAATCCCATCAACATATTCATATCGTGGACTGTGGAGATTTTGTTATTGAGATAAAAATATTGAGCAATAAACGACAAATCTAAGTTTTCGATAACAGAATAATCTAAAGAAATTCCTGCATAACAAGATTTTCCATCTATGAAATAGATACCCGACAACGCACCTTTCAAAATCGGTGTAAACGGGTAAGATATTTGGGCAAACAGATTCCATTCACAGATAGAGAGTTTTTTTGCCGAAAGCGGGGCGGCATATAAACCCATCAGTTCGTTTCCTGATGAACTTTTACCTATATTGTTGTATAAAATCTCTGTTTGCAGCATCAGTGAGTTGGAAAAAATGTAGTCCAAACCAAGAGAAACGGCAACAATTCCGCTCGTTTTTGTCAGATGTTTGATGGGGTGAAAATAGGAGAATTCGCTTCGGATATTCAACCCTTTAATATCGCCTGTTATTGCACCGCCAACCACAAGGTCGCTCTCGGTTTGCTCGCCTGCAATAATCTGAAAATCAACTCCTTTAAAATTCCAACGGTACAGGTAGGCAGCGGTAACTTTGTCGTTGCGATTTACCGATACTGCAAGTTCGTGCGAAGAAGTAGGGTTGTGAAAGTAAGTGGCTCGAAATGCATCGCAACCCGCACGTTCGGGATAATCAAAATCGAAAAATGAATAAGTGTTGAAAATATCGTTAGGATTCCACACGAATGTCTGTCCCCAGTTGATGCGCTGTCTGCCGAGTTGCAGTTTCCATTTGTTTTTTTCAAAAGTAAAAAACAGTCTGTCGAAAGCGATGTTCCCTACAAAATGTTTTCCTTCTTTCCAGTTCCACGACAAATCAAGCCAGCCCGCATCGTGGCTGATGCTTTTCGGGTTGAGCATTATTTCGCTGCCTGTGATAAGGCGATTGCGCACTCCGACATCCATACGGAAATATTTTCCCATCTGCCAATCGAAATTGAATCGGTTGTGTGCCAGTGCCTGCCACCATATATTGTCGTCATTCAGAATAATAATGGAAGGCATTCCGCTGACATAACCCGAAAATGAGAGTTTTTTTTCTTTGGCATTTGCGGAAATTGCTATGAAAGCGAAAAGGAATATTAGAATTTTTTGTTTCATTTTGTTTTAGTTTTCAGTTTTTAGTTTTCAGTTATCAGTTTTCAGTTTTCAGTTATCAGTTGACAGCGAAAATACTGAAAACTATAGTCTGAAAACTGAAAACTACATTACTTCCATTCATCACTTAATACTTTTCCATCTTCTAGTGTAATAATTCTTCGTGCTTTAGCGACAATCCGCGGGTCGTGGGTAGAGAAGACAAAAGTAACGTCTTCCTGATGGTTTAGTTTTTCCATAATATCAAGAAGGTTTTCTGCCGACTTGCTATCGAGGTTTGCAGTTGGCTCGTCGGCAAGGACGAATTTTGGCTTGGAGGCGAGTGCACGCGCTACGGCAACGCGCTGTTGCTGTCCGCCCGAAAGTTTGGCGGGTCGGCTATCCATGCGGTCGCCAAGACCTACGGCTTCCAAGAGTTCGGCAGCCCGTTTATCTATTTCCGCTTTTTTTCTGCCCTGCAATTCCATTACAAAGGCAACATTTTCTTTTGCCGTCAATACAGGTATTAAGTTGTATGCCTGAAAAACAAAGCCAATGTGGTGCAGACGAAAAGCGGTCATTTCCTTTTCTTTCAGAAGGGAAATAT
>Ga0209628_10002548_pt1 | contig 12428 bp, 3 predicted proteins | sample TergutCu122P4_FD_187285 | JGI IMG/M metagenome (GOLD analysis project Ga0209628, IMG submission 187285) | Cubitermes ugandensis P4 segment gut microbial communities from Kakamega Forest, Kenya - Cu122 P4 (SPAdes) (version 2) | ecosystem: Host-associated > Arthropoda: Insects > Digestive system >...
TGGCTATTTCGAAGAATATAATCGAAATGATGAACGGCAGGATCTGGATCGAATCCGAACTCGGCAAAGGCGCCGCGTTTATCTTTACGGTTAAAGTAAAAAGTTTAAAAGAAGAAGAGTATATGGCCCCGGATTGGAAAAACATAAAAATCCTTGCCGTTGACGACGACCCGGTCACATTGGAATATTTCAAAAAAATCGTTGAAAATTTCGGGGCATCCTGCGAAACCGAACTGAGCGGGGAAGACGCGGTCCGGAATATGCAGGAAAAAGGCATATATGATTTTTATTTTATAGATTACAAGCTGCCGGGAATTGACGGTATAGAATTAACGCGCATTATAAAAGCCAAAAATGCAGAATCGGGCAAAGGCACCGTTGTCATGATTTCGGTCGCCGAATGGAGCGCGATAGAAGAAGACGCAAAAATGGCGGGCGTTGATAAATTTTTATCAAAACCGATGTTTCCGTCCGCCATTATTGAAACCATCAACAGCCGCCTCAATTTAAAAAAGAAAGACACAGAAAGCGAAACGGCACAGGAGATAGAAACATTTGAAGACAAATATATACTCCTTGTCGAAGACATTGACGTCAACCGTGAAATCGCGATGGCAATTCTGGAGCCGACGCTTGTAAAGATCGACTGCGCGGAAAACGGCGAACAGGCGGTAAAAATGTTCAAAGAGTCGCCGGGTAAATACAGTATGATTTTTATGGACCTGCAAATGCCTGAAATGGACGGATACGAGGCTACGCGGATGATCCGCGCGTCGGGCATTCCGGAAGCTGAAAAAATACCGATCGTCGCAATGACTGCGAATGTATTCCGGGAAGATGTCGAAAAATGTCTGAGAGTGGGAATGAACGACCATATCGGAAAGCCTATAAATTTCGGCGAATTGATCAATAAATTAAAGCAATATTTGAAATGAAAACGAAAATTTGAAATGAAAACGAAAGAAGCCCGCATTTACGGGTTTCTTTTTATTTTTATATTATTATTTATTATATGATCGGACAAAGAATTTATTGAAGCCGTATACGGATATTTTCATATATTGATCCGGCCAGGTTTCGTATCCGTTTGATTTTTTAGTATATTTATGTGTCACGGAAGCTTCGATAATATCAGAAAATGCCCAGTGGTCCTCCGATAAATCTGAATATACTGAATATAATAGATATAATTCTTCCGGTAAATCTTTTATATCGATTTTACGCCCCAGCATTTTGTTGACAATCGTGATGACTTCGGCGCGGGTGATATTTTCCTGCGGTTTGAATTCTCCATTCGGATAACCGTTGATCCAATTTCTATTGTAAGCCGAAAGAATATTTTTATATGCCCAATAATCCTGCGTTATATCTTTGAACGGGTTTTGCACATTTTCTTCCAAGTCGTCAAACCGCGTAACGATTGCCGTAAACTCCGCTCTTGTTATAAATTGATTCGGTTTAAAAGCGCCGTCAAAATAACCTTTCAAAATACCCATTTCCGCGAGATAATTTACCGATTGGGCATACCACGCATGATCGGGAACATCCGTAAAAATAGTATGGACAGCATGATTTTTCGGCGGATTTTTCAATAACCGGTAGAATATCGCGGCGACTTCCGCTCTGGTTATCGCATGATCCGGCCGTATCGTTTTGTCTTCATAGCCATTGATATATTTGATATGCTCGTCGGTTTCAAATATGGTTTTAATCTTTTCGCTCGCTTCGTAATTTTTATTCCCGGAAAGAATAGGATCGGCTGAATTCGCGTTAGAAGCAGACAGGGGAATTTTACCGCCGGGGAGATTGCCGGGCTGACCGGCGGGAGGATTATTGGCGGGATCGGGATCGCCGGCGGGATTGTCCGGCAGCTTGACGGAAGGATCGGGAAGGGGAGGGGGAGGGGGGATTTTATCGCTTGTGTTTTTATCATTTTTATCATATAAGTTTTGATCATATAATATCGCAAACGTAGAAAATTTGTCGCTGAAAAATTCTAATTGATTGTCGCCGATCAAATTCGCCGGCAGTAATTCATATTCGATGTCTCCGCCTTCTGTATCCGCCGTATGGGCGCGCGCGACGGCATAATTTTTCATGCCTTGAATTTCCTGCGGTATATCCATGACGAACCGGATCGGCGCATTTGTATTTTTGAGGATTTCGCTGTTTTCGTTGCGCGTCTTTTTTATCAGCGAAATATCGAAAATCGCGCCGATGGCTTTTGTCCCTGTTTTCTTTTGGATCAAATCGGTTTCAGACGCGCCGCCGGCAGACGCGCCGGCTTTTGAAATAACCAATTCGATAAAAATATCGTAACCCCTGTTCAGTTCTTCTTTATTGTCTTCGTCATTGGTTTCCGTTTCTTTTAGAACATCCAGATCCGCACTTGTATTCGGAACCGCCGAGTCTGCGGTAAAATCAACGATAACGTCGCCGAACGCAATATACAGCTTGAATTTCAGTTTATTTCCTCCGCCCGATTCAAATTCAAATTCATGTTCGCCTGCGTAGAGATCGCTGACGAAATCTTTTAGAAATTTGATGATCGCATCGTTTATATCATAATCTGTGTCTAATTCCAGCATAACGCCTTTCAACGACGAATTTCCATCCGGCCCGTCGATATAAGTTAATTTAAATTCATCGTCGAAAATCGTAGAGATATCCACTTCTACCGTTTCATCTTCATTTTTGTCGATCATTCCCTCGCCATTCGATTCGTCCGGATTAAAGGCGTCGGGCGGCAATCCTTTTTCAACAATGATATATGCAGATTCAACTCGCGTAATCCCGGTCGGCACGTGCGTCGCCGTAACTTGAACTTCGATTTTATAGCCTACCGCGTTATTATTTACGATCAATTGATCCGCCGAGCTGTTTATAACCGCTTTTCCCGAAATCGAACCAGAGGGATCGATCCCGCATATTTCATATGAATAAGTGAAACTGTAATTATGGCCCGAACGGTCGCAGCTGACAAAATCAGCCGCCGCTGTCAGGTCATATGACTGCTGCGCGGCATAATACGGGATACAAACCGTCGCCCCTTTAAAGTCAATACCGGTTATTTCGCATTCGCAGGGAATAATAGAAAATAACGCGAAATCATTTACGCTTGTATAATTATCCGTTGCTTCAACCGTCCCCGTGACTGTATAAACGCCGACCGCTGTCGGAGGTATATCGCTCGGCCCATAAGTTTTACCCGTTTTGTCAATACCCTCGTAACTGTATGTCACTATACCGGCGCTGTCGTTCTCGATTACTACCGGCGAAACTGTTTCGCCGAATTCCACATCGGCTTGGAAAATTTTAAGATTGCCGGCTTTTTTATTGATATTGATCTCGATTTCCGCCGTTGCGGGATTAAACGTAGAATCGCCCGGCTTAATTGCCCGGATGGTCGCTGTTCCGGCGGCGAGTATTGTGACATTTCCCGTATCGGGGTCAAATAAAACAATATCGCTTCCGCTTATCAGAATATAACTTATGGTTTCCGCCGATCCGATCCCGACAAGCTCAGCCGACACGGAAAAATCCGGATCGCCGAAAGTCTTGGCGACCGGCGAAGAATCTGTAAAACTTATCGTTTGATTTAATTTATCGATATCGTATTCGTCGATCACATAATCAATTGCAATATAATTATCTGTATCTGTTTGGGAAGGGATATATTCCAAAGTAAGAGTATGAGGACCCGAAACCGATTCGACCCATTCCGCCGCCGCGCTGTAAATCCCGCTCCCTTTATTATCAAAATCCTTGCTTTCTACCGTAGCAATCAATACGCCGGTTGATACGCCGTCCACAAAAAATTTCAAACTTCCGGGCGGGATTTCTATCGCATTGGAAATCGTGCCGTATAAAATTACCGTGTTCAGCGCGTCGCTTTCATCCGGCGGGTCGGCGTCAAGGTGCAAGACCAGCTCGCGCGGCAGAATTTCAAAATTCGCCGAATCCGATTGCGTTATATAATTATTATCGTCAGTAGTTACGGTAACGGTATAAATCCCCGCGTTTGCCGGCGCGGCAGAACTTGGACCGTATGTTGTCCCGTTTCTTTCAACGCCGGTATATATCATTTTATACGCTATTGCCGGAATGAGTATAATATCGCTTGGAGTATAAGCAGTCCCGTTATATTGCCTGTTTAACTGTTCGCCGATTGTTATGCTCGCATCGGGATTTTTCGCTACCGCGCATGTATCGGAAGCCGTCTGTGAGGTATAATTCGCGTCGCCGCTGTATACAGCCGTGAATGTCGCGGGATTTTCCGCCGAAAGCGCGGATATGTTCAAAGCCGCGACGCCTGCGGAATTGACATTGCCGCTGCCGATCGGGACGGATCCCTGATAGAAAATGACGGTCCCCACGGGAAGCGGATCTTCGGAATCCCGGCGGGTAAGAGTTGCCGTAAGCGTCACGCCTTTGTTCGGCGCGTCGTACACGGCGCCCACGCCATCCTGCGGCGTTGCGGCAAGATTCATGTTTATATCTTTTTTCGTCATCGTGTATCGGCCAAAAACGCCGGATGCGTAATTGCCCGCATTGTCCCACGCTTCCCAGAATACATAGTTATCGCCCGCTATATTTATGAGAACGCTCCTTGTAACGGACGGCGAAACGGCTTTCCATTCCGCGCTGCCCGATACCGGGGCCGAAGGCGCGGGATCGCCGGCGTTTTTCGTAACGATTGCAAAACGCGCCTCTTTAAAGCCGCTTCCCCCGGCGTCCGAAAAAGTCAGCGCGAGGGTTTTGTTCCCGGTATAAGTTTGCGGCGGGGTTTCTGAAATTTTCGCGGCCGGCGGGGTCAAATCTTCTACAATATCAAAGAATTTCGCGACCGGAGCGGAAATTTCGCTGCCGCCTTTACCGTCGTTATTCGTGACGGAAAGCACGATTTTATAACGGCCTGCCGGAAGGGTTCCTACCGTGATTTGCGCGATATTGCCGCCTGCAAAATCTTTTGCTTCGGTTATGGAAAACGCAGGATACAGAACGTCGTCTTTATATACGGTCCAAGCAGATGTGATCGGCAGTCCGGCGGGGTCATAGCTTTTATTGGTCAATGTGATCGTTTGCAAGGCCTGCGCGGACGGATTATTTGTTTTAATAAACAGTGTGGGCGTAAGCGTGAAATCCCCGTACGGCGGAAAAATCTGCGAGCCTATTTCGCCGTAGACGATCTCCCGCGATATGGAATCCGTTGCGCCCCAGTCGTCCTCAACTGTCAGGGTCACCAAATAGATGCGTCCTTCTTCCAATATTGGCGGGATGCCCTCTTCCGGCGCAAGCATTTCAGAATCGGCGCTAAGATCGATCCACGTCCATGTCGCCGTTTTGATTCCCGTTTTCCCGCCATTGATTTCCGGGTTTTTTGGAGCATAAATATCCGGGTCGTATGAAGTGTTGATAAATGCCGGCGCGCCCCCGTCTAATGTTACATCAAAGCTCGCAACGGGCTTTCGGTGCACGGTCAATTCGCCGACCTGAAAATCGCGGTAATAGATCAGATACAGTCCGGGAAGCGCAAAATTATACGAAGGTTCGAGATCTTCCATGTATTTTCCGCTGTCCGGATATATCCCCTCAAAATTGGTCATGAATGTGTCGCCGCCGATTTCGATAAAACTTTCTTTTATGATGTGTTGTATCATCCATTTTCCGTCGGGCCATAAACCGTCCGCAGTATTCTGCATATCCGCGCCGTTGACATTCATATGCACGGTATCGGATACGAGCGCGTGTTCCCCGGCTTCGTCGCCCCAGTAACGTTTATAGATTTCGTCGGCAATGGCTTTGATCTGCGCGTCATATGAAGGTTTTTCCTGGATACATTTTAAATAAGTCACCTGCGTCGCGGAATTGAGCTCCGTCCATTCGGCTGTGTCATACAGATTTTCCAAATCGTCGATATCAATAATCGCGCCTTTCAGGGAATGCTTGGTCAGGAACGCCGCGGACGCGATCGCGTTGATGGTTGACCCCCAACCGATATAATAGATATCATCTCCGGTAAGCCTGCTCAGAAGTTCGGCTATGATGGCGTTTTCCTCGAAGTCGTCTATTTTATGCTCGTTGAGGTTCACCAGATATTTGATCGTATTCTCATGCCAGTCAGGCTCGCGCACAACTTCGGTCAGGGACTTCACTTTTTCAACCGTCATAGAGAGGTTTTGCAAGGCTATGTGCGTGGGTCGTGCGCAGCCGTGGGGAAGATAAGCCGCCATCGGGCCGAATCCGTAATAAGCCTCATTGGCCAGCTTATTCGGACCGATATAATTGGGATCCATTTCGATCGCCGTTCCCCTTTGCAGGGTAACCGTACCGAGGCCGGTAACCGACAAAGACGCGGTATTGAAATTCACAAGATTTAAGTCGCTTAACTCCCGGTATCCGAGGGCGGCCGGGTCAAGAACGGCGGCGTCGTTTTTATTGGTCGAGCCTTTATAGTACACTTTGACATTTGTAGGCGACGCTTCCACGCGAATGCGGCGCGAAAAATCGCCGGCAGCATATATTGTCGAACTTGCCACGGGAATAAACTGCGGTTTATATGTCGTGGAAGTCGCGTTTGCCGTTCCGTTATATCCGGCGACTGTGTACTGGACGCCGCTTGTCGTTGCGCCGGTCACTGCGTGATGGAAATTTTTAGTATTAACGTCTTTAAATTTATAAATCGTCATACTGCCGCCGACTCCCGAAGATGTATATTGCAAAAACAGCAGATACCCCGACATGGTTTGCGTTCCGGCGGAATAGGAGCCGTTCACTTCGGTGTTGAAGAAGAACCCCATTCCGTCCAGAGCGTCGAAAGCGCGGTCTTCTGCAATAGAAAACTCGAATGTTTTCAATGTTTTTTGGTCGTTCGGCAAATATTGCCAATCGCGGTAAGCCTGCTGCGGGTATCCGTAAAAATCCATCGTCGCGCCGTTGTTAGATGAAACCATATGGGTATTGTTGCCTTCATAGGGATGGCGCAAACGGCGGGTATTTGTCGTATTATAAAAGGCGAGGTCGGGGTTCGTTGAGTCGGGGTTCAATACAAAATTGGGATTCGGATAACTAAAACCTTTATTATTTACTGCATTGTTCACGTCCGCATACTGATAGCCGATACCGGGCACATAGTTGGCAGCGCCCACGGTGGTGACGATTGCCGTTACCGTCGTAGGCAATCCCGGCCCCCATACGCCCGGCGCATAATTGACTCCGGTGCCGTTTTGCAAATTGGTTGCCGAAGCAGTCGTCGTTGCCGCTACGGACAATTCCGAATACATATGGGTTGTATCGGATATATTTGCCACTCCGTTGTATTCTGTGCCGCTGGGGCGGGTGTGGTCGTATGTCCACCAGCTGAATTCTGCCGTAGTATTTGCGGAAACCGCTTGGGAAGCCATAATATAAACGTCTTCGTCGGGCACCGGATGTTCCCTGCCTTCTTTTAACGCTTTTCGCAGATCGGCTTCAAATGTCGAATAATCGACTGATGTCGGGCCTACCGCGAGGGCGACGTCGATTTTATTCGCGATGGACATTGTCAAAACAGGATCGTCTTCGGCGGCGGATACCGGAAATAATAAAATCTGACTAAACAAAATAGTCAATACGAGTATTGCGGCTGTTAATTTTTGCATATAATTTTTCATTTAAAATCCCCTATTACTTTTAAACAATTCAATTTTAAATATTTTTTATTTTTTAAACAATTATTAAGTATTATACTACATTTGTTTGTATAATGTCAAGTGGTATGATGAAAGAAATTTCAAAATTTAACATTTTTACGGATGAATATTAATTTTTATATTTTAATTTTATATTAAAATTTAAATTCGTTTAATTTATTGTGCCGTAAAGGATCAATATTATTCGCATAAAAAATACCCCGGTTTCCATTTTTAATGGCACCGAAGGTATTTAATTCTAAATATAAAATATAAAATATCATAACGATTGAACGATTGAACGATTGGAACTATTGAAAATCTTTATATAAATCTATCGTTTTTTCCATAGCTGTTTTGGCTTTTGCTTCTATTTTTTCATATTGAGACGCAAAATCTTTCTGCCCGCGGTCGTTCATGTTCATCAAAAGAAATCCGATGCCGCCCCAGTCGTAAATATACGCGAGGTCATATACGCGGGTCGAGAATACAAGTTTGAGCATATCGTAGGATTCGTCGTCGCGCACAAGGCGGTTATATAAAGTCTGCTCGAAATATGCGGGCACGATTGTTGAAGACGCGCCGCGGCACAATATTTCGATTATTGCTCCGACGGTTTCGGGGTTTTGAACGGTCGCGGGGACGCATACTCCGGGGACGCAAATGGTGCTGACGAGATTGTTGTATCCAATTTGCGCTTTATCGTATTTGGGATAGGGGATCACGCCGAAATCAAGTTCGGCCGCCCTGAGTTCCTCGACGCCCACAAGCGCGCAGGTCCTGAACAGGGCCCGGCCCTCCGCCATGATTTTAGTGGCGTATTCCCAAACTGAACCGACTTTCATCGTATTCGCGAAAATCACCGTGTTTTTGTCCTGCAAAAAATCAAACGCTTTATCCATAATAGAAACCGAACGGGGATTATACATAGTGATTTCGGGATAGCCTTCGGCATCTTTTGAAACGATATGCTCGCCCGACGAGAAAAACATCCCGTTTGAAGCGTTCAATTCGCTTAAAACTCCCCATTGGTCTTCGTGATTCAAAATGCCGTCGCCGTTAATATCCTGCGTGATCGATTTGGCCATTTCATACATTTTATCGATTGTCCAGCCGCCGTTTTGCACAAGAGTATAGGGATTGTCCAGCCCGTTGTCGCGTATGAGCGATTTATTAAAAAGAACCCCGAATGTGCAGTAACTGCTGAGAACGATCGATATGTCCCCCGTAGTGAAAAACAGTTTTCCGCCGATCGAAAGCTGTTCGTTCGCCCTCTGATCCCACCACGGATTTTCAAGAGTTAAACCGGGCAGGGTTTTCAGATCCATAATCAGATTTTGCTGGGCCAAACCGGCGGAGCCGTCTATGGTCATATAAGGCATGACTAAATCATACGCGTCGTCGCCGGCTTTGATGGTTTTTGAAGCAATAATCTGCGCGGGATTCGACCCGGTCGTATCGCCGAATATTTCGAGGGTGAAATGATATTTTTCTTCGGCTGTGACGTTTCTTTTGTAAACCGCGTCGTTGATCACGTCGCCTGTTTCTTCGGCGGCAAAAAATTCGCGGGATCGATAATCTCCGAAAGCGTCGCCGTTTACGAGGACGCGGAAATGATACCCTTTGAAATCATAGTCCGGTTCGGGGATTTCCGTCGGCGCTTCTGTCGCATCTTCAATTAAACTGCCGTCATTTGCCAATTCCGAAGTCTGGTTATTGTCGTTCGCGTCGTTTTGCCCGGCGGGATTTGAACAGGAAACCATGCCGAATATGGTCAAAAATACGGTGAACAGTGAAATAAATCTTAGTGTTTTCATGTTTTTTGTTATCATATAAATTATACCTTTCTATTCTGTAAACGAACTGCGTTCGTTTTTTATATAAATAAAATTTTTATTACTCAAACCGCCCGAATTCTTTTACGGCTTCATACATTGCATTGATATTTTCAAGCGGCGTTTTCGGCGACAGATTATTGGCTTCGCGCATGATAAATTTTTTTGAAACCGGTTTTACTTCATCGCAGATTCTTTTGACAGTTTCTTTTATTTCATCGGGAGTGCCCCCCAAAAGAATACCGACATGGACGCCGCCGCTTATCTGCGTTTCGGACGACAATTTTTCAAGCGTGGTTTTGAAATTGATCGGGAATCCCGTGTCGAACGAATAAACGTTTAATTCGTCCTGTATTTTTTTAAAATGCCGCGTCGCGTCGCCGCACAAGTGTATTGAATTTCTTCCGGTTCCGTCCGTGAGTCCGTTGATTATTTTTTTATGGAACGGCAAGATAAATTTTTCGTAATCTTCACAGGAAAGCAACTGGATACTGTCGTCCGCAAATCCTAACGACGGCGTTATTTCAGGCTGCCCGAAATATTTACGCAAGCCTTTTATCCTGAATATCGCCGCCTCTGTTATATAGTCCAACAGTTCAAGCGCGTATTCTGTATCTTCGTATAAATCAATGCAAAATTCCGTCGTGCCGCGGAGCATACACGCCACGGTCATAGGTCCGTCGGTTCCCATTCCCGGAAACCAAATTGAATGCAGAGGCTTACTTTCGTATGTAAAACCTTCGTTTTTCTTTTCGGTGAAATAATGATAAAATTCGAGCGCTTTTCCCAAAAGGCCATTAAACAGTTCGGGTATGCCTTTTTTGAAAAGCATATCTTTTTTATTGTCGTCTTTTAAAAACGGGATCGTAAACGGGACGGCGTTGCCGCTGTATTTCACCTCCGCGCCAAACCAGCCGCATTCAATATCGTTTTGAAAATCGGGATAGATCTGCCAGCCGTGTTCGGGAATCCCCATGATATGATCGTAAACGACTTCGCATGATTCAAACTTGCGGAATTTAAGCTGAGTTTCGAGCATAATCCGGGGGCTGTTATAATATTTTTCAAACGCGACCCCATCGCTGTATTTTTCATCGAGAATAACCATCCTCGGATTCATTCCCAAAATCATGGGTATTCTCACGGGATTCCCATTATGATAGGGTTCCCATACGTTATTTACTTCTTCGTTGTGCCTTTCAAAATCAATCATAGCATGCCTCCTGCGTATTTTTATATTTAATCAAAATAACGGCGGTATAACAACCGTTCTTCCCGGTCAATCTGATATTTGCAGTCATATTCGTTATCGTTGGGAACCGGCATATTTTTTTGCCTGAGCCATACCTGCATAGAACAAGCCATACGGTTATCCCATGCGTATAACGGTATCATTGTGAAATTTCTGCCGGTTGAATCTTTGCCGGCCAGCGTTATGATTCCGCCGAGCAGATCTTTATGATAAGTTTCCGTCCATCCGGGATTTTCAGCGATTTCAAAATCGGTTTCCCCGCTGTTGTCGATCCCTTCGGCACAGTAAACCAAAGGCCCCCTCTGTACTGCGACATATCCCCGGGTTTGGCGCACGTTGGGATGCGCCTGAATACGAACGACGGTTAAGTCAAATATCAATTCGATTTCATCTTTTGGAGTAAGATTTTCTAAAATAACATATCCGTTTTTGACCGTAAAAAATTGTTCTTTTCCGTTTATTTTGATTGTATAGTCTTTACCTGCCCAATCGGGTATGCGCAATGCGATTTTTATATTTTTTGTATCAAAACCGTCAAGCTGTTTCATCGTAAATTTTATATTTCCGTCCCACGGATAATTATTTTTTTGTTTTAATATAAAACCGCTGTCGTTTAATCTTATTTCCGCTTCGCTTGACACAAACAAATTTACATAGCAGACATCGGCTTTAACGGCGTAAATATAATCGTAAAACGCGCCGAATAATTTATGGATCATAGGCGGACAGCACGGACAGCCGTTCCAACTCCAATGATGGTCGCCGCCGTCAGACTTCAATGGGTTTCTGTAAAAATAAGAATCCCCCTGCAACGTCACAGACGAAAGCATGATATTATACAATGCGCGTTCGATGATATCGTAATATTCGCCGTTATATTCCGCGTCGAATAACGCTTTTGCCCAAAATATCAAGCCGACCGAAGCGCATGTTTCGAGATACGCGCCGTGTGGCAGATCATAATCCTCGCCGAATTTTTCTTCAAAATGAGTCGCGCCCACTCCGCCGTTTATATGCAGCTTGCGTCCGGCCGCGTTTTCCCATAACCGGCGGCTGTCTTCCAACAATTGCGTATCGTTCTGTAAAATCGCGAGCCTTGTGACGCCGGTATAATAAAGCGTGGCGCGGACGGCGTGTCCGACAGCCTGAAACTGTTCGCGGACCGGAACATGGTCCTGCGCGTATTCGCCCATATACTGCGGATGATTTGTCCTGTTTTCGTGATGTCCGCGCCCGCGCACCCAAAAGTCCGCCAAAATCAAATAATTTTCCGGATTGATGGGGGTTTGTATTTTTTCTTTTATATCCTGCATATAATTTTCGTCCGTAACCAGATCATATAATTCCAAAAGGGCGTATTCGGGTAAAGAATGGCCCGGGACGATCCATTTTTTAGGGAGTTTGCCGATTGTTTCAGATAATTCGTTCGCGCATTTTATTGCACATTCTAAAAGTCTGGCTTTGCCTGTTGCGATATAGTAATGCACTCCTGCTTCAAATAAACAGCCGCAATTATATAAATCGTGCTGCCATAAGATATTCCCGCCGTTTTCGCCGTAACGCTGGCTTTTTCGTTCAAGCAGGGTATAGGTCGAGATATATCCGCCGCCCGCCGTTTGCTGAGCCTGTTCGATGACGGAGATATACCCGTCTATGCGGTTTTCTATGATT
>Ga0209628_10002549_pt1 | contig 12427 bp, 10 predicted proteins | sample TergutCu122P4_FD_187285 | JGI IMG/M metagenome (GOLD analysis project Ga0209628, IMG submission 187285) | Cubitermes ugandensis P4 segment gut microbial communities from Kakamega Forest, Kenya - Cu122 P4 (SPAdes) (version 2) | ecosystem: Host-associated > Arthropoda: Insects > Digestive system...
GTGCCAAAAAGTATTTACTGCTTAACATTTTTGCATATACTGTATAAATGAAGTTGTTAGTGAGGTATATTTTATGTCTTTTTGTTCATACAAATTTTTAATGCATATTATTGTCTAGCTATAACATTTTAACACATTAGTTATCAGATATTATACATATATTTAAATATATATTCTGAATGTCAAGACTAAACTGTTTGAACATGCTCATGCAACCCAAACATCATGGCAGTTTTGAATGTTCATAAAATAAGCAGCTCAGTAGTTCATATTACCAAAATGATAAGCTCTAAATCAGGGATTTAGAAACACTTCTATTTGCTATGGGCCCATTCGGAACAATTTTAAAAGTATTTTACTAGTCTAATTTCTACAAAAGTGTTCCAGTTATTTTTGTTAAGGTAGCTTTTAAAAACTTTTTCTCATAAATTATTTATATTGAATTGACTAACATTGGCAGTGTTTGGTGAGAAAAGGATATTGGCTTATTGTTCTACTGAAGTATCGCTTGAGTAATTTATATATATTTATGTTAAAAGCACACATGAAAATACTACATGAGACTGGATTTATGTTATTTGTAATCTAGTGGTGTGTGCAAATGAAAGTCTTCTTCAGTTTTTATGCATGAAAATGAGAAGAAATTTAGATGTTCAGAAAAACATTAAGTTATATGCAATGAGCCAGTACCTGTATTGTTATATAACTGTTTTTATTTTCTTATCTATACATGAGACCACTGTGACTGCATATATAAATTAAAATTCATGCTTTGTTATTTTATAGTGCAAACACTAGTAACCGAATGAAATAACACTTCAGCACTGATGTACAATATACCCCTAGAAATGGCTGTACGATTCATTGAAATGGTAGGTAAGAGTATAATACTTCTCACAAAATCAAACTCTTATTACTAACCTAATGAAAAATATACACTTGCATTTTCAGAATATCTTACCCATTGAAACATTATCAGCAGTTACTTCTTGAATTAGGAAAGAACAAACTCATCCACACAAAGCCTGATAACTTTTTTCATGTAGAATGATAGTACATATTACTGCACAAATAGTTAAAAAATGTTCATGAGCATATAAACTCAGACAGTTCAGTCAGTAATGTGACTGGCTACAGGCTGCTTGACTGGGGTACTGTTACCAGCAGGGACATTGTTTTCCTCTTTAGTGTGTCCTGACCAGCACTGTGGTCTATGCATGCTCCCATCCAGTGAATGCTAAAGCTCCCTTTTGTCAGAATAGCGCATCTGGAGTATGAAACTGACCACTCTCACATCTATCAATTGCCAAAGTCAAAGAATGCATTGAAGCTGTATCTCCATATCCCCAACATGTGTTAATGACAAAGTCCCAAAATACTGTGTGACTTGATTAATTTTCCCAAGAGATTGCATGAATTTTAATTTTTTTAAATTTTTTATTTTATTTTTTATATTTTTTTAATCCCCCCCCCCGGCGATGGAAGAATTCACTTTGGGAATTATCCATGATCTGAATAATAAAAATTCATCAGGTTTAGGACCAAATCTCCATCTTTAGGTATAAGAAAATGGTATCTACTCTCTGGTGTCCATTAGATGAAGCTAGATCTAGTCACTTGTTTTCTCTTCTGTGATCATTCTTAAGATAGTCACTATTTGTCAGAAACAAGCACAGCTGTCCAGTGTGTATATGCAAATAGTATTAGATAAGTAAAGGGACATTAACACAGCAATCCGCTGCATTCGCTTATGCCCTAAAGAGTTTGGATAGAATCCAAAAGTACATCAGATAAAAGGAGACAGAGTCTAGATGGTATATGAAAGATTTTAGAGGAAGGAGACTGTAGCTGGAAAAGTGTTTTTTTTTGTTTTTGTTTGGGGTATCATGCTTGCAATTAATGAAGAGAACATTCTTATTTAATATCCACAATATATTTGAAGTAATGTTACAGAGTTGATTCTCATGGCAGATACAGAAGCTAAAATATATTATTTTTTAAAACCTGTATTTTGATTTAGCAATCTGGCATTACAGGTATTTACCCTTGTATAATTGGTTTTTAAAGAAGTATGTTTCTGCATGAAATTGTTTTTTTGGTTGAACTCTTTGAACACTGTCATGGTTCTCCATGATGGGAATTGCTGTATTGAAACTATGGTTTTATGTGTATAAGCTAATCTGTGGGCTTCAAGTTCTTGACTAAGCAGTTGAGTGTCACCTTGCAGAGTGCAGTCATGTCTTGAAGTTTGGTTGCATGAAATGATTTGAGGTTATTGCCCACTGCTGGCAATGACTGATGTGAGCGCTTCATGCTGCGGTGTGTGCTTAAAGGGTACTTGCATGGACACCTCTTCTTGAACACACAACAAATTGTCTTCAGTACAAATCACAATAGCTGGAAAAATTCTGAGTGAACTACCTGTGATACGTGCCCTTTAAGCCGCATTGTGTATGTTGTGATAATCTCTTTCTATATATTTTTGAGATTACAAACCGTAGGTGCTATAGTCATACTGAAAATAAATTATTGTGTTATACAGAATCTTATGTGATTGTGATTTTGTTACCCAGAGTGCATTATTATAGAATATTGTTAAGTTACACGAAGGGGAACACATTGGGTATATATTGAAGAATGTGTTTAAAGTTAGTATGTGAAAGCATTAGGATTTCTAGATATTATGAAAAATATTAAATAACTAAGTCATTAAATAAATAGCAACACTGCTACCATAACAAGTGAATGATATATGTAACTATTCAAGGCAATGTTTTTTCATACAGGATCTTCCATCAACGTTTACGTAGATACATACATACATACATACATATGTATCATTTTGTAGGCCCACAATTTCTGTCATACAACAGTTGGACATGAAACTTGTCACAAAAAAAAACGCAAACAAAACAAATGACACAATACAGTACAATTAAACAAATGTCAATACTACAGTCTACAAAATCAAATACTGTGTATAACGTAATAATAAAACAGTACAATACAAAATACAACAGAAATGATTTATCAAATTAATTATCGCTGCTGAACTCGAAAAATTCTTTGACAGAGTAAAACGAGTTATTTAAAAAATACCTCTATAACTAATTTTTAAATTGTTTCCTATCATTCTTAAGGTTTAAAATGTTGCTGGGAAAACTGTTGTATATTTTATTACCAGAATAGATAATTCCTTTTTGAAAACTTGTGAGGTTGGCAATTGGAATGAAAAGTCAATTTTTACTTCTTGTATACAGTCTGTGTATTTCTTAACCTGTCTGAAAATTATTTGGATTAACTATAATAAATAGCACCAGAGACAGTATGTATTACATGGAACAAGTAAGATTTCAAGTTTCCTAAACAAACCTCCACAAGATGCCCTTGGTTCTGCCCCAGACATAATTCTCATTACCCTTTTCTGCAATTTGAAAACCTTTCAATTATTAATTGCATTGCCCCAAAATATGATTCCATATCTGATGATTGAATGAAAATAAGCAAAGTATGCTATTCATAAGTTTTTCAGATTTAGTACATAGAATAACTGTCTAGTTACAAAACCAGCAGTACTCAGTTTTGGCAAAATTTGGTCTATATGACATTTCCAATTTAAATGATTATCAATTTGAAATCTTTTCAGGTAATTAGAGCTATATCTGTTTGTTATCAGGCCCAATGATGCATTACCATATTCACAAGACCCTGCCTACTGAAATCTTCATGATCTGTTTCATCAAAATGCATTTTACCATTAGTTTTTAACATATGCAAAGGTTCCATCTACTGTATAACAAAAGCATAAGCTATTTCTGTATTGAATCATTTGCAAATTTTTTCACTTGCAGACATGTTAAAGAACAGTTCCTTGTGTAACAGATGCAATATTTTACAGTGACTGTGTCAATACATTTACAGTATATACCTGAATTTGTTCCCAGCTTTGCATGTCTCATCTGATGGAAAGCATCTTCGAAGAATGTTATGAACACAGTAATAACAGTGACTTACATCAGGGTTGCAAACATTCATAACATTTGTGTGGGCAGAGACAGTGTTTGTCACTCATTATTTCATTGCAATTCCAAAGCAGGAACTTGCTTTATATACCCATAAATACAAAGAATAGCCTTAATTCTTGCAGACAAAAACCTTCAACCTAACCTTTGCTTGTAGACAATTGTGTATATCCACACATAAACTTAAAGCCTAACTTTGATCTATACATACACAAACCTAAGGCCAAAGTTTAGAAAAGCCAAAGTCTGTCTGTACAACCATACATACTCCTTAATGGGTTACTTTTTCTATTTTATGTATGTGTGGCAACTGTGACTTGTACCAATAATGTATTTTGATGCAAAAATTGTATCAGATGTGGCATGAAAGGCATGCAGAAATGAAACTTCTATTTTGGTTACATTTGCATGTTCATTTAGAATAATTTTTCCTTCATAAAAGTAATAGTAGTATTTTTGAACGTTACTAAACAAAGGATGGTAAAGTATTTCATTATTCTTCATTCCGTGCATTGTGAACTGATTAACAAACACTCTCAATACCAATAAATGCACAGTTCTACTGTTATATTTTTCACTCCTAATTAGCTCCTACATGTTTTGGGTTAACTGCCATCATCAGGGAGCTTTACACCTATATTTCTAAAACTTACAGTGATAAGGTAGTCGTACAATGCCTATGCATATCAAATGTACAGATTATAGTTAAAATTTACAATATTTAAGATGTTATAAAATGACAATATGATGTGTTGTTGATTATAAATTGTTATAAAATAATGGTAGTTTTGGTTGATTACAGTTGTCTCCATCATTATAAGAACATCAAAGAAAAGTTGCTTAAAAGTAATGCGGCAATATGTTTTGATGAAATGTGGAGATTCCAACATTTACACATATGTAAATACATCAAAATCAAAGTCAGTGGACTTAATACATGAAGCATACACACACGGAATGCAGGGAGACAATTGTAATCAATGAAAACTACTATAAATGTATAACAATTCATAATCAACAACACATCGTATTGTCATTTTATAACTTTTTTAATATTGCAGATTTTAACTATAATCTGTACATTTGAAATGCTTAGGTATTGTAAGAGTATCTCATCGCTGTAAGGTTTAGCAATATACGTGTAAGCTCCTAGATGATGGCAGTTAATTTGAAACATGTAGGAACTAATTCGGAGTGAAGAACATAATTGTAGAACTGTGCATTTTTTGGTACTGAAAGAGTTTGTTAATCAAGTGTAGAGCAGTAGAGTTTTGAAGCAGAAATAATCTATAATGCAGTACTGCATTGTTGCGAGGGGGTTCTCACCCAGAAGTGTGCATGCATTTCCTGTATGAGTGTCAACTCTTATTTCTCCTATCATTGACTATATTTAGTGATTTAGACTGTAGTGAGCTGGAGGGTCAAGTCACCACTTCTACACCTTAACAGCATTGAACTTGTTGAATAATGTGCTAATGACATAAGATGTCATCCACCAGCACTCTGAAGTGAAAATTGCAACTCCCATGCTTTAAGGATTAACAGTACCTTGGGTGTTTTAGCATGCTTGGTTTGGCCACTAATACGAGAACTACATTATAGGCCTCATCAGATTTTTTCACAAAATATTTTGTGCTACTAGTGAGCACTACATCTATTCATGTTGGCATCTTCATTAGATTTTCCTCTGGGCTCATTTAGTGTCAACTGCTTTCCTTCATGGAGGTATTTCATAAGTTTAATGTGTTGTTTTTCCATTACATTTTCATTTATATATCCATTGCCTTTATCCATCCATTCATTTGTTTCTTGTGGATGGCTTCCTCTTTTGGTTCCATGATAACGTTCATGGTTATCATGTTCATTGTGTGAACTGAATTTTTTAGTGTTCCCAATCTGTTTATCATTTCGTATCATCATTGACTTCTAGATGATCTGTATTCTTGTCCTCATCTTCCTCAAGAATATCATTCAGATGTACTCTGTTCTGTGTCTGCTACATCATTTTCTCTCAGATTCTGCATGTGTTGTTGAGTCCTCTTCTTTATGATCTTCCTTCCCAACAAAGTGCATGTCCCTGCTTATTGTGATTTTGTTTCAACACAGAGGAGTTTAGTCATCATGTCATGATGTGGCTGAAAACTGGCTTTACTTGATCAGTTTTTCAATATGTGGTAGTGTCTTGCTTCAGTTTGCAGTTTGTCCTGAATATGATTAACTGTATGAATATCTTCTCCCAGTATGTGAAGTTGTGCAACAAGTACAGTTTCTCTATAACAAATTGTGTCAAATAATATTTGGTCCTGTGGTTTTCGTCACTTATAAGGCCACAGTATGGTTAAAAGGGGCATGGTCCATCCCAGCCAAACACAGAGATCTTCTGCCAAAGTTCTGTTCCCCTTAACTGTAGAAGACTTAAGCTAATAAAATCGCAACCTTTCTGGGCTCACTCTCAGAAATGCATCCAAATAAAATTTTTCATGCATGGCTTGATAGGAACTTCCTCTTATCCATAGCAGCAGCTCTTGATCTGAACAGGCCAGGATTTTCACCCAAGATCAAAACTTGTTAATGTTAGCATATCATCACACCCTTCTTGCATTCATGACTAATTTACTCCATGGTTCAGAGTAACTGAGAAGCTCATATGTCCTCAGCTCGTCTTCAAAGCCTACATATGAAACCCTTATGAAATATCAGTTACCTAATTGATGATTTCTGTTTGCTAATAGTATTTTGTTGGTTCAGTGCCAACCTTGTTTTATCTCACTACCTGTACTTTCACTAAAGTCAACTTATGTGTACTCATTACATCTCTTGCAGGAGTTTTCAATGAACCAAACCTAAAATACTACCAATATTCTACATTCAAAATCATAATGTCCACTTTATATTTTATGGGTACTTTAAAAGAACCTTTTCAACTTCTGTAAACAGTATTTCACGTTATGATTATGTTAGCCACTAGTCCAATCCCCGATACAGGGTCTACCGCTTCTCGGCTGTGCGCGAGTAGTTAATTAACATATCTGTGCAGCTACCATGCCTCTCTGGGACCTGTGTCATATGACGTGCCATGGTAACCAAATTACCCTCGTCTCAAACTTTAAGCTGATGCTTAAAGCCTGTCACTGAACTTAGCGTTTGGCCAATTCGCATTCTCGCAATATTATGCCCCAGTAAATATATTAGTGTTATGCGCCCATATAGTCCTTTCTCTGAAGTAACTGTCTGCCGATCTGAAGGACCGGCGGTAGATTTCCGAGCAGGCAGGGACTTTCTCGCCGCCACGCAGCCACATACCCTGTCCGTTTTTTACGAGGTGCAACGTTTGATGCGTTCATTCAGCAGTTCATATCTGTCTGGAGCTGAGATCTATAATCCATGAAGATCTGTAGGTCCGGGTTGGAAGGTTTTTTTTTCTGTCCTGTCGAAGGTTGGGCATGCCTTCGCCTCCTCGCACAACCTCACCTCCTATGGCTGCGCACGTAGAATATAATTTGATTCTAATAATGGACTTTGTTGTCAGTTTTGTGAAGTGCAGCCGTCAAAATGCTTCCGAACTTCTTCCACTAAACTTTCCTGCCCCAGGCGACCGCCTAGTTTGCCTAGTCTGTATCGTCTGCCGTGTCTGTGCTTCACTCTCACGACATGTATAAACTTCCCGTCATCCCATTTGGTCATTTCATGGACCGTTACTGTACGTCATAAAACCAAACATTGTGGGGTCGTTAGACAGTCTGGTATAAATCATGCAAGTTGTGTCGCGTACAGCAGAAGCCCTGAAGCCTCATCAGTGACGACCGAGATTTGCACGTCCAAGCTACGGCATTAACCTCTGCTATTTGCCCATTAACACCCTCACATGAGTGCCGAGAGCAATTCCACAGCATTCTGGATCGTTTATCTTTAAACGGCTCTCGTCTTTGCCGTAATAATCCGTCAGCAGGACAGCAGTGATCGAATACTCCCAGTACAATGAACACTCAATGTATCCCCTTATACAGTTTTTTCAGTAGGTCGTACAAGCAGACGGGGGGGGGGGGGGACCTTTCAACGTGTTCGTGATAATTCGCCTTCCAAATAATCAGTGACAAATGGTTAGTCAATAAAACGCTAATCAAGATTTGAGGTCGTGGGGTTGATCGTATAGATTACTGTTTTCTGGAATGTTATGCCGTGTAGCCAGGTATAAATTTGCCGACGTTTTGGAGGAACATACTGCCTTCATCTTCAGTGTAGAGGAATAATTCTTCCGCCCTGAAGCTGGAGGGCATATGTTCCTCCAAAACGTTGGCGAATTTCTGCCAGGCTACCGTGGCAGCCCATGCCATGAGGCTGGAAATCTTAATAAGTTGACTCCACAAAAATTTAAAATGCCAGTATGCCATACCAGGAACAATACAGTGATGATGAAGTAGGGTCTTTGTTCCTCTGGGTTGTTGCATCACATAGGTTGGTTTGACATGATGTTTCAGGACAGCGTTCTGGTCCCATCTTCAAGGGTCAAGGTGTCCAAGAAGGAAGACCTTTGACCTACATTTTGGGACAGCATATTGGTCCCATCTTCAGGGTCAAGATGTCTAAGAAGAAAGCTTTCTTCTTGGATCTCTCAGTGGAATATGTTCAAGAAGAAAGCCTTCTTTTTATGTTTCTGACCCTCAACAAAGGAACCAATATGGTGTCCCAGAATGTTAGTGGCAAACCCTCCTATTCCGTGAAACAACCCAGAATACTGTAGATTTCGGCCCACACTGCAGCAGAAGCCAGGGATCTTGCATTACAAAGTAACGTCTTTGGAATTTGTTTAAACCATTTTTTTTACAGTATCCATCATACATAATAATTGTAATTTACAAACAGAATCATTAATTAATAAATGGTTGCCAGCTGGCTGTGATACACCAGCCACTGGCCTAGAGTGTATGTATTGTCTTTACTTGCTGTTCGTGTATATTGGAAGTTTTACACAGTATGTGCATCTGTGTTGAAGGAACAGCAGGACTAAAAGTTGAGTGATAGATACATGATGTACTTCAGGTGTAACTATGTACTTGAATCTCAGCCCAGAGACACACTGTATTGCCTTAAAATAAATCATCACTACTGCCTTACTTATCCTTTCCAATTTATCATTCGTAGTCAAACCTATTGTTTGATAATATATCACATTCATAAAAACAAGAAAATGCTTTAAAATTTCACAGATTATCCAGCTGTGCTGTAAACACAAAAATTTGAATAAAATATATTTTAAGAGTTTCAAAAACTTGAAAGTGCTGTTTTATGTGCATGAGATGTTAGACTTCTCTGAGGATGTCTGCTAAACTGTAGGTGTTCAGTTGAGTATAAAAATATTTATATCATGTGTATGGGGTTTTCCTGGAGCAATTTACATTGTACAGCATAAGATGTAAAATTCTGCATGCTCGAGTAACATGGTGTATCATAATAGACTCCAATTATCTCTGCATGTGGATGACATTACACCTTGCTGTGGCAGGATTTGGCACGGGACACTTGTCATCTCTGCTGTCTCACCAGTTCGTCAGTGTATAGGAAGCAACAGCTGGAGGCACCACTTTCAAGTCGGACTACACCCAAACATAGTTAAATTGGAGTTGCTGCCAGTTTTTGTTGACAATAAAACAGTTGTTCACAATGTGTATGCTTCCATGTATGGTCAGTACTTCAGAAAGAGGCATTTTTAAGCTAACTTCCTTGTCTCTTCAAAAGTCTAAATTTTACAAATTTGCATACAAATTTGCATAAAGTAAATTAAGTCTCAGACAAAATTATTCTTGGATTCTTTCCTCTCATAATTTATTTTTTAACATACACAATTCTGGAAAGTTCTGTAACATGTTTTTACAAAATGCTGCTAATACAGACAAAATGGCAATCTTTATGTTTATCTTAACAGTGTTTAAGAACTGAAGTTTGGCCTTAGAAGCACAAGTAATGTGATGTGTTTCACTTGCATGTTCCATTATTTTCCAGCTATTTTTAATTTTCACTTTTTTTTTACTTTCTTCCTCCATCCCTGTGTTCTACTCAACCCTTCCCTGGTTTTGTTTCAGTGTCCATAGTTCTTTTTATTGTCAAGAGCATGTAAATTAGAGTAGCACTATGTGCATTCTATCAAGTTGACACTAAACAGATAAGCACACAGCTTTACTTTCAAGTCATCGTATTCCCAAGAGGTAGCTGTGCACCTGCCTTAAACTTTAATTAAGATTGGGATGAGGCTTCACAGCATACTACTGGACTTACCACTTCTTCGTACTGGGGAGGTTCTTGTATTGAATTGGTGGTGGCTATTGTGACTGATCTTCTACTGCTTTTCTTCAGTCTTTCCATTCAGGTGCCAGGTTCATTCCTTAAACTAGTTAGTTGCCAGTTCCTCCGATATCCTTCTGAATTCATTATTCAGGAGCATCCTGCCATTTGAAGTTAACCATGAAACAGGTGTAAATGAAGATTCCAGTTTTCTGGTGTGTGCTGCCCTGTCATTTGCTAAGTAGTTACTATCTGGCATCACATAACACACCAAACGATGTAAGTTTTCATTATTATCACCCTGGGAAACTCAGATCTTGCAGCACACAGACATACCCCTTCTGGTGGCGATATAAAGAATGTCATAAATTATTGTTTCCAAAATTGTAACTGTGGTTATTCAGTGCTTTGCAGGTTTATCCAGTGTTGAGAAAAAATATTATTTTCTCGGAGGTAGTAACAAGCAGCTGGAGAAAACTGCATAATGATGAGCTTCATGATTTGTACCCCATGTAAAATATTTTATGTCTGCCGGATGGGCGTGTGGCATGCAGGGGAGAGAGGTGCATACAAGATTACTTGCAAGAAACTAAGTGTGTGGTGGATAATATTAAAATCTACAATAAAAGAGGAGGACCTGTTCTGCATGTGTGTGGCTGAGTAAAGGGACAGATGGAGGGTGCTAGGATATCATGGTAGTGAAGTTTTGGGATCAATAGAATTCAGGGAATTTCGTGACTAACTGTAGATCCATATACTCCTCAAGAACATCTCTGCTCTATGGAGTGTGTGTGTCCATAACTATGAACGTTAGTGCCTTCAGGTTTTAAAAAAATCCACAAAGAGCAGAATATGATTCCATTGCCACAGGATGCAACTCCTGTTACAGATAATACCACATCTTCTCAGTTTGTACTCATTTTCTTTCCTTGTTTTTTTAGAACACAGTCTGAATTAATGTTTAGGTAAAAGAGTGTGCAGACACAACATTGACATGAATAATATAACTGAAGAATATTGTAGTACCATGAGTGACAACGTTGTACATCAAAGAAGTTTAGGATATTTTAAACTAAAGGAATGGATATGAAAGAACAGCTATGCATCCCACTGTACATGTTAATGAGATATTTACAGCTTTAATGTATACTATTGGATTGTCCAGCCTGAGGTATTTACTGGTTTTTCTTGGTCCTTTCAGAAAGTATTAGAATGGTGTCTTGAAATAGTCGTTTTACTTGCACTTCCTCATCCTTCCAACCCACCATTTGTGATTATCCTCTCATTTCTCTTTCAGTCCCTTATGACCTCTGGAGTTGTATTATGTTGTTGAATAAACCAATTAACGTGTAGCATAATTACACCAAATTATCAGAAGTGCCTGTAATAAACACTTTAATTAAATGCAGAGGGTTCCTTATTCGCATGATTTTCTCAATTGGGTTGACAGATTTGCAACAGTTTTTGAGTAGGATATTAAAAATAAACTGAGAGCATGCATTGGTAAGTTCTCTTGGTGGGGATGATAGTCACATCTCATTGGATAAAGGTCTTATGACTTATGTTTTACAGGTAGAAAATGTGCGAATGCTTGATCGCTACAATACCCGCAAACCTTCTGTAGGAACACTGTACCTTACTGCAACACATCTGATATTTGTGGATCCTGATGGCAAGAAAGAAACATGGGTATGTACCATTGAGTGTCACTGTTATGGAGTGTGTCAAATTGTTAATTATCATGACTGAAATGAGTTTTATTGAACTCAGTTTACAGATAAACTTAATGGTTACACTGTACATCAGTGACATCAAACACTTTATTTTCCAACTAATGCTCTCAACGTTAAAAACGTAGAGTTATTAAAACAATTTAAAATTAAGGAGGCTGCTCCAACATGTTTCGGTTTACAAGGAAACCATCATCAGGGAACCACAGCCAGTACTTAGCTAAAATTACACACTCGGTTCAATGTGGATACATGGAAGTCGTACAGATGATGTCAGTGTTATGGCTGCATATTGTTACCTGTGAGGCATGTGTGCACAGCACACACGCCTCACAGGTCATAATATGCAGCCATAACACTGACGTCTTGTACGAGCTCTACGTACCCACTTTGAAC